>Ga0115003_10000056_pt1 | contig 77509 bp, 71 predicted proteins | sample ArcticOcean_MG_C_7_FD_88736 | JGI IMG/M metagenome (GOLD analysis project Ga0115003, IMG submission 88736) | Marine microbial communities from western Arctic Ocean - ArcticOcean_MG_CB11_88 | ecosystem: Environmental > Aquatic > Marine > Oceanic | place: Arctic Ocean: Canada Basin | collected...
CTGGCTTCTCTCCGATTCCTTTCAAGTAATACTCAAACCATTCAAACAAATCTTGGCCCCAATCCCAGCGAGTCATATTTTCAATCGCTTCTCCGCCGTATCCGCTTTCTTGCGCGTTGTGCTTTGACCATTGGTCTGGATAGTTATGCTCCCATTGACCAAGCATACCTCGAACATCAAAACCTGCATCGATAAACATCTGATACCACGGGAAAACTTGGTGGGGGTCGACGTTCCAGTCTTGCATTCCTTGAACCCAGTAAACGCTGCCGTTATAGTTGGTAAGTGCCTTCGAAATATGCTCTCTTTCCTCGTAATAATTAGCCATATAGGGGTCTAATTCCCCCATGCCATACGTCACTGGCCCTGCGAAAAGGCCTTCGATAATATCAGGACAAATGTTGTCCAGATCTTCGCCGTTATAATCAACAGTGCTGCCAAAATAATTCATGTGCATCACTTGACTACGAGCCTCTGCACTTCCGTTCTTGTAGAGGAGGGGGTGGAGGCCTGTGGTTCCGGAGATTGGTACGATGGTTGCCAAATGTTCGCTTCCATGCACGGCAGCCTCCCATTGCGTTGCGCCTTCGTATGATTTCCCATACAGCCCAACCTTGCCGTTTGACCAGTTTTGCTTTCCAAGCCATTCAACGGCCTGATGAATCCCCCAGCCTTCTCCTTCACCGCGATAATCGAAACATCCTGAAGATTCTTCGGTTCCGAAAACGGAGACTTGGGCGAAGGCATAGCCGTGTGGAATGTAATTATCGTAAATGAACTCGCCTCGACCGCCTCCGACAACGTTTGTTGCGCCTGATTCGTCGCCTGGTTGGCCGAAGGAAAAGTACGGGCTGACCACTGCGATGACCGGTACTTGATCGCCCATTTCCGTGTTGGATGGGAGCCAGTAAGAAAGGTGGACGTTCGACGTAGCAGGTCCGGTTTCCCAAACTTCGGATGTGTCCACCTCAAAGGTCGCTTCTTGGACCTCAAGAGCGGTGTAAGGGCCTGGTTCGAGGACATACGAATAGCTGTCAGTCCAGTTCCAATCCAATTGGTGGCGGTCCCAAACCTCGGGGTACATCGGAGCGTCTCCTGCGTCGGCATCGCCGGTTGATGAAGCGCCCAAGCACCCTGAAAGGGGCCCGAGCAACATCAGAAGGGTCAGCATCCAAGGAGCACGCATTGTTTCTGCGGCGTAGTCGGCCATCATGAAGGTGATGATTGGTTGCTGTAAACTCAAAAGGGAGTTTGGTGTGGGCGGAGCATGGTTGTCCTCGTCACCGGCGCTGCTGGATTCATCGGTTCCCACGTCGTTGAACGGTTGTTGAAGCAAGGGCACCAGGTTCGCGCCACGGCGCGGCAAGCCGGCACTGCTCGATTTTTGGATTCCTTTTTCTTGGCCAAAGGGGCTTCTCTTGAGATTGTTGAGATGGATTTGCTCAATGGCCCGAGTGTGGACGCCGCCGTTGCGGGTTGCACCGTTGTGATTCACTGTGCTGCTGTGCTCATGGTCGGTATCAGCGAGGTCCAACGAGATTTGATCAACCCGTCTGTGGTTGGGACCAAGAATGTGTGCGATGCCATTGCTAAAAGTGGGACCGTGAAGACGATCATTCACACCTCTTCAGTCGCGGCAATCCGCAGTTCTGTGTACGAAAACGGCCAGGTGTTCGGCGTTGATGATTGGTGTGAAGATGCTTCGGCTGAGGTCAACCCCTATGGTTTTGCAAAAGCCGAAGGAGAACGGGTTATGCGCTCTTTTGTCAATGGTTTCGACGACGAAACGCGACCTCGTTTGATGACCATTCACCCCTCGATTGTCTTTGGGCCCATTCATCACCCACGTCACTTGAAGGGGTCAATGGCTTACCTGAAACATTTCACCACAAAACTCCCTTTCGTTCTGAACACGTACCTCAACTTCGTTGATGTTCGGGATGTTGCAGACGCCCACATCGCCGCCATAGAGCACGGGGAAGATGGTGGTCGAATGGTGTTGCACACAAGAGGGATGTGGATGAAAGAAATCGGGCACGAATTGAGATCTCTAAAACCGGATGGGTCGTGGCCAGTTCGGACATTGCCGACGTGGCTCACCCTCATTCTTGCAGTGTTCCACCCAAAACTTGGAGTGAAAACCGTTCGTTCAAGCCTAGGGCGATATCTGGATTATGATGTCGGCTCAAGTTTCACCGACCTTGGGCTCACGCCAACCTCGACCGATGCAACATTTGTCGATGCTTTGGAATCCATCGCTTGAATGAAAGAGCCTTAGGGGGCTGTTTTTCGACCCGCGCCGGACCTCCCTTTTTATCTTATGAAGGTCTGATAATAAATTAGGTGAGGCCCGTGGACGAAGCAACCTTGGTTTTGAATGTCATGCTCTATGTCCTTCTCCCGCTATGGGGCTTTGCCAGCATGCTGGATTGGTGGTGCCATCGAAACACCAACATCGAGGGTACTTCGGGGCTGCGGGAAGCGAATGTGCACATTCTCATGGGCGCTCAAATTGGACTCCCGCTGGTGCTTTCTTTAGTCTTTGAAGTGAATGTTTTGGTGATGTTGATGTGCTTTGCTGCCCTCGTAGCACACGAATTTATCGCCCATTACGACGTGCACTTTACCACTGGAAAGCGCGAAATAAGTATCTGGGAAGTTCATGCCCACAACTACCTTGCAACCCTACCGTTTTTCCTCCTTTTGCTGATCATCGTTCGAAAATGGGAGGTTTTTGTTAACACGATCACGTTGGATTGGGGTGGCGAATTTGGCCTCGAGTGGCGCCAAGAGCCGTTGGGTGCATCTGGAAACTATGCAGCCCTCTACATGGGCTCAATGGGTCTGCTCGTCGTTGGGCCATACTTCCAAGAGTGGTGGCGTTGCTACACATATAAGAAAAGGAAATTGGCCGAGGTGGACTCGTGAGCGTCTATATCACCAGCACAGGTGCTTTCCTCCCAGGGCCTCCAATCGCCATCGAAGAAGTCGAAGGTGTGCTTGGAGCAGTGAATGGGAAGCCTTCTTCACTTCGTGTACAAATTCAAAAAGCAAACAAAATTCAAACCAGACACTATGCCATTGATTCGAACCAACAAACAACCCATAGCAACACAGAGATGGCGTCCAATGCAGCCTCCCAATGCCTTGACCGTGCATTTGTTGCCAAGGAAGGCGTTGGTATGTTGGCGGTTGCCACCACCCAAGGCGACCATCCGGCGCCAGGCATGGCGAGCATGGTTCAAGCTGAACTCGGATTAGCCGACCTTGAAATTTTAACGACGCATGGTATCTGTTCGTCATCGATGATGGCACTCAAAGCAGCGTGGAACAGCCTGCGCCTCGATGAGCATGAAGCTGCCCTGGTCGTCTCGAGCGAATTGGCCAGCCGTTTACTCAAGAAACAGAGGTATGAGGCCGCAACACATTCGACGTTTGCCGAGAAACGAATCGATTTCAACACCGAATTTCTTCGGTGGATGCTCTCTGACGGTGCTGGCGCTCTGTTGTTACAAAACAAACCAGCGCCGAAAGGCATGAGTTTGCGCATTGATTGGATGAGGGGTTTCTCTCACGCCCATGCCTTCCCAACATGCATGAGCGTTGGATCTGCTGGGCGGGTTGAAGACACCCGCACATGGCAAGATTACGACAGTTATGCCGAAGCTGAAATTGACGGGGCCTTGCTGCTCCGGCAAGATGTTCGGTTGTTGGACAACATCCTCCGCATGGGTGTTGATGGATACTTGCGGCTGGTAGAAGAGGGCGTCTCGAAGCCCTTGGAAGTCGACCATTTCTTGTGCCATTACTCGAGCCACCATTTCCGAGATAAAATATTAGATTTGCTTGATGCTGCTGGTGTCGGCATTCCTGAAGAGCGGTGGTGGACCAACCTTTACACGCGTGGAAACACGGGTGCTGCTTCGTTGTTCATCATGTTAGATGAATTCCTCCGAACCGATGAAATTGAAGTCAAAGAAGGTGAAAAGATTCTATGTTTTGTTCCTGAAAGTGGGCGTTTCAACACGACCTACATGCAACTGACGGTGGTGAAAGGGTGAACGATGGAGAAATTATGATCGAGGGCGGAACGCCAGTTGCTTCAATGGATGAAGGAGTGGATACTATGGATTTGAATCCACATGCACAAGTGTGCCTGCAACACCTTTTACGCGCTTGGCTCGGCTTTGAACGGGACCTCTCGACCGTGCCGTTGTTGCGCCGAATCGACCTTGGCACCTACACGGTTGAAGACCACCTTTGCCTGTTACGAAACCTTCGCCAACAAGTCATTGAAGGGTCGCGCTGGATCACACGGGCTGCCAGCAGTTTTGATCGGCATCATGCAGAAATCAGGTCAACCATCATTTCCCACGCCGTGGATGAACACCGTGATTATGAATTGTTAGAACAGGATTACGTTGCTTCTGGTGGGCGGATCGAAGATGTGCAAGGCATGGAGCGAAACATCGGCTCCGAAGCCCTGCATGGTTACTTGATGCACCGCTCTTCGCGCCCGAACCCCATTGATTTGCTCGGAGCGATGTGGATCATTGAGGGCCTGGGTGAGAAGATGGCTCGGTCGTGGGCTGAACGAATTCAAGAATTAACGGGACTCTCAGAAGATTCTACTCGGTTCATGACCTATCATGGACACAATGACAGCGAACACATGCTGCGGTTTTACCAAATGCTCGATGAAGTCTGCATCAACGATGATGCTGTGGCTTCTATTGTCAAAACAGCAAAGGTCGTTGCAAGACTCTACCGTCTACAATTGGAGGAAGTACAACATGGCTTCAAATGAACAAACCCTCACTCGAAAACAACGACGAAATGACCGAAAGCGCGCCAAGGCCATGGCGGCAAATCATGGACGGATGCCAGCAACCCTGAGCGATGCCCTGGTCGGTGATGACAGTTTGCCACTCGACGCCGCTGCCAAAGAATACTGGGTGAAAGATTTGAAAAACCCGCTTCGAATTATCGTCTTGCCAACCCTTCGAATCCTCCTCACCATCACGTTACACATCACCTATTACCTCAAACGTCTGCTGCCAATTCAGTGGAAAGCGCATGGCTTCTTACAGTGGCAGATTTGCTTCTTCATGAAATATTTTGTTCGACCGGAAGCCAATGTGCTGATCCTTCGCCATTTCCAAGCCGAAAGCAATCTGCTCAATTTCGTCATCGATAATTCGGGAAAGAAAGACATCGCCCCCGTGCTGATTTATCCAAAGATGATTCGTGACTTGATGGTTCAAACCTTCGTCCACCACGATCAAGGTGTGCTGATGACGATGCGTGATTTGGAACAACCCGACCGTTCCAATTGGCCGATTGAAAAGAGCGATCTCGAATGGACAAACTGGAACCCTGTTCGGGTCGATTACAGTGCCGAACGCAAAAAGTGGACCCAGTTCCTTGATTTCGAAACGGCCCATGAATTGTTCAAAACATCATTCTGTTTCTGGCTCACTTCAAAAGAATATGAGGCAGCGATCAATTCCTTCCAATTCGACCACTCGGTTGGCTTGCTGATCGACGACATCGTTGGAGCAGCTCACTTTGCTGACATCGCATACAACAGATTCCCAATGATCCTTGTTGGGCCTACAGGCCTCTCATACCGTTTCCTAATGCACGGTTTCTTTGTTGAACACGTCCATGCTCACCTCGAACGCATGCGCTTGACGGTTGGTTTGGAGAACTGAACATGTTGCTTCGCCGGGCGGACTTTCTCTCGCTCGCCTACATGGTCGGCTACCCTGCGCTGATCGGTTGGCAGTGGGTGAACGGCGTTGAATGGTACCTGTACCTGGTCGTGCTCGTGATGTCGGTTGGATTGTCTGTTGTTCAACACAACCATACCCATTTGCGAATGTGGTCTTCGAAACCACTTAACCGAATCACTGACCTCTGGTTAAGCATCCTTCAGGCCACCCCTTCGTTCGTGTTCTTCCCCTCGCACATCAGCAACCATCACCGGTACAAGCACGGCCCGGAGGATGAAACTCGAACCTACAGGTTTGGAGGGCATCACAACAACATCATCGGCTACCTCTTGCACCCTTTGCAAGCACTCTATGTGCTGCCAAATACGCTGATCACATACGCCAGAAAGCGAGCGAACACTCGCGATTATTGGCCGCTGGTCGAACTTGGTTTGATCGCTGTCGTCTCTGTGGTGCTGGCATGGATGGATGCATGGCTCTGGCTCACACTGGTGCTGGTGCCGCAAATGCACGGCCTGCACTGGTTGCTGGGGGCGAATTACCTCCAACATGCTGGAGCAGAACCTGGAACAGGACCTGATGCTGCAACGGATGGGCGTTTGGCGTTCTCTCGCAATTTCACTGGATGGGTAAATCTTGTGTGGTTCAACATCGGATACCACACTGCACACCATGAGAATGGTCGCACGCATTGGAGTGACCTTCCAACCCATCACAAGGAGTACGTCGAGCGTGTTCCAGGCCATCTGATGGAACACAGCCTGTCGTGGTACATGATTCGAGTTCTGATTTTTGGTAAAATCAAGACCAAGGTTCGGGTCGCAGAAACCAGGTGAAATTGGCCGCAAGATATGAGGGGCGGGTCGCCCTCGGTTCAATCATGCAGGCAGCGGATGTTTGGGGTCAGCGATGGGCAATGAACACCTTGCCCATGGCGCGAACCTACATGGAAGTCGCGTGCCGCAAGAAGAGCTTGGTCTGCCTTGCTGCAGATCGTTCAACGATGGCTGGACTGAACGATTTGATTGATCAAGTTGGCCCATATGTTGCTGCTTTGAAAACCCACGTGGACCTCGTTGACGATTGGACTGCTGAGTCGTGGCATGCATTCTGTGCCAAGGCGCAGGCAGCCGACTTACTAATTTTTGAAGACCGGAAGTTCGCTGACATTGGCGGCATCAGCCGAAAGCAAATGGCGGGTGTTTACGATATCCGCTCATGGTCTGATTTGGTTACAGCACACTTGATTTCTGGCCCCGATATTGTCGATGGTTTACAAGCAGGCTGGGGCGATGTTGGACGCCAAGGCGGGGTTTTACTGCTCGCACAGATGTCCAGCAGGGGCAACCTCCTTGATTCAGAGTACACCGCTCAGGTTGTTGCAAAAGGAAAGGCACACGACGGTGTGTTTGGTTTCATTGGAAACGGTTCACGCCCACAAGAACTCACGCGGCTGCGCAGCGCAGTTGGCGATGGAAAAATGATTTGGACGCCGGGGGTCAATCTAGCGGTCGGTGACGGCGAGATGGGTCAACGGTACGGGCATCCAAAAGAAGCAGTGCTTGCAGGCTCAGATTGCATCATTGTTGGGTCTGGCATTCACAAGGCAGACGACCCGGCAGCCCAAGCAAAGGCCTACGCCGACGCATCGTGGCAAGGCTTGTCTCTTCGTTGAAGAGGCATGTTCTTGTGGATGTGGGTGTTCCTGGGCGTGTGGTCCCTGTCATCGGTTGGATTTTGGCATTGCTCGCCACTGCCGTCCCAGGTTACATGATTTGGTCCTATGCAAATCGCGCTGCAACCCTCGAGCGACGCATTGCTGATTGTGATTTGAGTTTGCTTGAAGACGATGGTTTGCGCATCTCAAGGCTGATGGCTGCTCCGGAAGGGACTCTATACATTGAGAATGCTCAAGTCGTGTTGGCGCCAACACTTCCTGAACCTGTTTTGGCTCAGAGTGGCGATCCGTATTCAAACAAATAGTACCCGGCTGCGGTAAGCGCCAAGAGCAGCAGAATGATTTTTGATGAACGGCTTTTCTTTGAATTGGTGGTTTCGCTTTCACTTGTAGCAACGACCAATTCTGGTTCTAAAGGTCCCGGGAGGTTTGCGGCTGGAAGTGGCAACCCAGGGAGTGCTGGAAGCCCGGGCAAGCCAGGAAGAGGCATGAGGCCTTCATCCGGCTGGGGTTTGATTCGATCTTCTGGGTAGAGTTGGTCGAGGTCTTCGAGCCCTGGTGCTTCAGGTATTGGGCCGAGTACCTGTGTCCAAATTTCTTCAAGGGCTGCCGATGAGACTGGCTTTTCCAACCAAGCCACCGCTCCAGCTGAATGTGCTGCATCCCTTGCAAGGGCGGAAAGTCGGCGGGGCGTAATGAACACAATTCGGCCCTCACCGCCGTGTTCTCGCATTTCAAGAGCAGCCAAATGACCGTCGAGGGAGGGGATATCGAGGGCGATCACGACCAGCTCGGGGTCGAGACGGATGTATTCGTCGACGGCTTTGTCACCATCCTCGCATACTTCAACGTGGAATTCCTTCACGCGGAACACTTCAGAGAGTCGCCGTGTGGACATTGGGTTGTTGTCCACAAGAAGCACGGTCGGGGCTGAATCTTGGTCTGCCGCGGTGACATATGCCATGTGAATCAACCTCCTGAAGTCGACCTTCCACATCAATCATGCGCTAAAGCGCAGTCATTCCTCATCATCTTTTGATGCTGACAAATCTTCCACTGGCCCTGATTGTGGGTTGGTGAATGTCTCGCGTACCGTTTCGGATTGCGCGGCTGCGTCTTCCATTTCCCGGTTGCGTTTTGGTGCTTTGAGGAATTGGAGTTGGAGTTCACTAACTACGCCCCTGAACATTCGCTCTTCTTGGTCCGTGATGTTGCCCTTGGTTTTGTTTTGCAGCACCTGGAGCATATCGATGCCTGCCTTGGCCTCTGCCAAATTGAAGATGTGATTGCCTTCATTGTCTGGAATCATGCCCATATGAAGCAGGGCTGAACGCTGGAACATGTGGACAAGTTGGAAGAGTTGTTCTGTTTCTTCGTCTTTGAAGGTGGCCGACATGTTTTCTTCGATGGGGTCGAAGCATATCGCTTCATCGCTGAGGATGGTTCAATCGAACATTTGTCCGAGCAGCCAATCGGGGTCAAATTGCTTGAGATCATCATAGCCTTGCCCTACACCTGCAAACACGATCGGGCGGCCTGTAGCAAACGCAATCGATAGCCCTGCTCCGCCCTTTGCATCGGTGTCAACTTTGGTCAAGACCGCCCCGTCAAATTTCATAATTTCTTGGAACATACGCGCCTGATCGACGGCGTCGTTTCCGGCGAGTGAATCGCCAACGAAGAGGGTTAGGTGGGGGTCTGCGACTCGCCGGACCTTGTTCAGTTCGTTCATCAGGTTGACTTTGTTTTGCATTCGACCTGCCGTGTCGACAAGAACGACGTCGACGCCTTTTGCACGAGCTGAGTCGATGGCATCCCGGGCGATGGCAGCGGTATCGCCACCGCGTTGACTTGAAACACAACGAATACCAAGCGCATCGCAGTGGGCCTCGAGTTGTTGAATGGCGCCAGCACGGAACGTGTCGCCGGCTGCAGCGATCACTGTGCGGCCGCTTTGGAGTAAGCGGTGGGCAATCTTAGCGGCCGTCGTCGTCTTGCCGGTCCCATTGACTCCGACGAGCATCACAACGACAGGGGTGTCGCCGGCTTCGATGAAGCCGTTCACAGTGGCGTCGAAATCCCAGTACCCTGCGGAGAGCAGGGAGCGGAGAGCTCGCTTGAGCGCTGCTTCGAGGACTTTAGCGAGGTCAGCACCTTTTCGGAGGCGAGAGCCGACCAGACTGTTGCGAAGCGCTTCAATGATGGCACTTACGGCGTCGCTTGAGATGTCAGATTCCAAAAGAACCCACTCCAATTCTTCGAGGAGCGCGTCGAGGGTTCCACCGGCTTTGATGATGCGGCCGCCTTCTTCGACAACACCGCCACCAAGTTCAACTTCGACTTTTGTTCCGGCTTGGGTTTCAACCTCTGCTTTCTTGACCGAGCCTTTTGGAGCAGAGGCCACGCTGACGAGTTGGCGCCCGGTTGTGGTCCGCATCATTGCGAGGTCAACTTTGGAGCCATCAGGACGTGCAACGGCAACTGCTCCGCGCTTTTTCATCTCTTTTTGGTGCGAGCGATCTCGCTTGATCTCCGCTTTTTTGGTCTTCTCGAGAATTTTTCGTTCACGGCGAGAAAGTTCACGGGGGAGTTCAACTTCTTCTTCATCATCCCACTCGTCCCATTCATCAGAGGCGGTTTCTTTGTTCGGTTCGACCTCATTGAGGTCATCCCACTCGTCTTCGGATGGCGGTGGTGTAGCTGCGACTTGAAGGGGGGCCTCTGGGGCTGGTTCTGTGCGCGTCGAATGTTCTTCGGCCGCTGCGAGTGCTGCTTTGGCCTCGGGAGAATCTTCTGCTGCAGACAGGGCGTCTGCATCTGTTTGTTCAGCGACTTCGTTCACGCGTTTTTTGAAACGATCGAACAAACCCATTTTTTCCACCTCAGTCGTCAAGTGTCAGTTCCTTTCCAATGCGCCCTTTGCGTCGAGGAGGACGTCGGTCCGGTTCTGGGGCGGGAGATTTGTTGTCAGGTTCTGGTTGTGGTTGGTTTTCAGGAGGGGTTGGTTGTGGCTCTGGTTGTGGTTGGGATGCCGTCAACTGGCCGGCGGCTTCGTTGAAGGCTTCGGCGAGGCTGGTGATTTTTGCTTCGAGTGATGTGGATTGTTCTTTCAACTCTTCTTGGAGCATCTTGATGCCGTCGAGGCGCTCATTCGTGATCGTTTCTGCAACGCCCCACGGTTTCTCTCCGAACACACCGCTTCCGAGATCGACGAGAGCAGTGCCTTCCTCTTTCTCTGAATGGGTGTAGCGCAACGTCACACCTGAGCCAATGCTCAACCGAGCACTGGTAGCGCCGGTGCTGATGCCCTTTTGTAAATGTGATAGAATGCCAGATGTGACTTCGTGTTCCTCGATGACCTTGGACACGCGATCGATTTGCGTATGGAGGTCGTCAAGTTGTTTTCTATGGGCATCGATGGTGCGAGCCATGCGTTGCAATTCGGAACGATCGACCATGGTACTCATGCCTCCGACAACGGGGTCATAGAAGAATCCGGCGCTGCCGGATAACCTCACTCTTCTTCAGCCACTGGCGTAATTGAACCACCGGCTGCGGCGATTTCTTCACGGAAGTGGTGAGTCACACGAGGTTCTTTTGAAGTTCGTGGGTCGATTTCCTTGACTGAGTTGATGTCAATTGAACGGCGGGTTGCCTTGTGCCGAGAGCCCATGATTGAGTAGGTTCGGTGTTCTGCATCGGCCTTGCTGTCAGCAGGGAGGTCGATGGAAAATTCTTGGCGCATGCTGCCGAAGGGAGCGATTCCTATTACACGGTAAGCCTTCATCGAGATGGGCGACTCGCAAACCCGACTTAAACGCGCTGGCGCGGCTTATCCACCAAAAATGAGCGCGAGATTGACAAAGTTTGAGGCTACAAGGCGGATTATGCGGCGGGCTCTTGTGATGGTTTTGCTGCTTTTTTTGCCGGCTGCAAACGCCTACATGGCCCCAGAGCCCTCCTTCGAAGAACCAGTTGGTTTTGTCGATGGGGAAATAATTCTTGAAATCGCCGACGGACTTTGGACGCATGAAGGTTGGACAGATTTAGAACGCCGGGGCCTCGAACCTCTCCGGATCATATCGCCAACACGCCTCCTCGTATGGGGCGACACCTCGATTGAAGTGCCGGGTGCAATACACTTGGATGCCCCTGATGCGCTTTGGAAAGAAGGAAACGGCGATGTTGGTGCCAATCCTCACCGGCTGGTTAAGATTCTTCTTGAGCCGCGACTGCCTGTTGATGGGTTCAATTTTGTTTCGAGTGAACTCGCTCTGATGGGCATAAGTATTGGAACGCATCACATACCCTCTCCTATCGCAGCGGCGCATGTTGTTGAATGGCCTGGCCACCTTGGCGTTGATGGAGTTCTTTCCTTGGATGGAATTCTCTGGCTTGAACCGGTGCTCGAGACCGAGGCTCGCAACATCCAAGCTGCGGCTATAATGCAACACGGCTTCTCAACAGAGCACCCCGCGTGGATGCTCGGGGTCAACGGTGAAGGCGTCGTTCTCGGCGTCGCCGATTCTGGACTCGATGCCGATCACGCTTGTTTTCGCAACGCTACAGCCACTGGAAGCGTTGGAAGCGAAGGGGTCAATGGTACGCTACTGGTCGGGACGCCGGGTGATGAGCACCGCAAGGTAGTGGCGCTCAATACCACCATTGATGATGGTGACACCCAGGGTCATTCTGATTATCGGCATGGCACCCATGTCGCTGGCTCACTCGCCTGTTTCAACGTCGATGATGCGCGTGCTGGACGCTACCCTTCCAACGGATCTGCGCTTGCTCATGGCTCCACACTTGTTTTCCAAGACATTGTTTCTAGCGACGGGTGGGTCCCGCCTGAAGTCGATTTATTGCTGGTTGAGGCGGGTTTGAACGGAGCCGTCATTCATTCAAATTCGTGGGGTGACGACACCACTGCTTACACAGCGCGTACTTCCGACTTTGATGCGTGGGCATTGGCCATGCCCTGGTCGTTGGCGTTCATCGCCCCGGGCAACTCGGGCTCGAGCTTGCTCGAGCCGGCAAATGGACGGAACGTCGCGGCCATCGGTGCGTCGGTCAAATCTGAACAGGGCGAGCGGTGGTCTGCGTCAGCTGTTGGTCCAACCGAGGCGGGGACAAACGGTATTTTTGCACTCGCCGTTGGCACTTCGATTCAATCTGCAAACGCAGATAACCTCCCTGATTCATACAACGATGGATTGCGAACCTCGACCGGAACGAGCATGGCAACCCCGGCGGCGGCAGGCGTTGCTGCATTGCTTCAGCAACTGGTCGAAGAGGGGTGGATTTCTGGACAAGAAGAACGGAGCAACACCTCAATGGCGTCGTTGGTCCCAGAATGGGCAGATGATGCTTTAGACAACTCTACCCTTGATGTGGGCGCTGGTTTTACCCCCTCGGGCGCTCTGCTACGTGCCCTTCTTGCATTGTCAACAACGGCGCTTCCACATTCTGAACGCAACGGTGGCGACGGCGGTGGTGATCTCCAGAACACCTACGATGGATGGGGACAGTTGAATCTCTCTGCTCTGGTTGACTTTACCTCACTGCGCACCGAACTGGAACAGGGGCACGCCTCACCCGCCAACGATGTGTGGATTCACGACTCGTATCGGTTGACTGACTCGACGCCGCAGCAGTGGCTATCGCAACGCCAAGGTGGCGAAGCGCCACTGGAGAACCTGATCTCCCACCCTTGGAACGGAAGCGGCGCCAGTGGCCCATTCCTACAGACCGGTGAGACTTGGGTTCAACGGTTCACTCCAGAACCAAACGCTGACCTGAATGTTCGGATGGCGTACATCGCCTCGCCAGAACCTACTGCTGTAAATGATTTACAAGTCGTCGTACGCCTTTCCGATGGACGCATTGCGGTTGGCGGTGTTGCTGACAACGATGGTGCTTCAACGCTGTTTTACAGCGGTGCTGATTTAGACAACGACTCTACCTTCCCACCAAGCAATGAAACAACGCATGGCATCCGTTTGGATGCCACATCACTTGTTGGTGTTGAATGGATTGAAATTGAAGTCCGTGCCCGTTTCGTTGCCCCTGGTGGTGTTTCAGATGGTGTTGGATTGGATGGGACCCGAACCGGTTTCGCACTTGCTATCAAGGGCGTGATTCGTGATGCTGTTGATTGGAACGATGCTGACGGCGATGGACTCCCTAACATCGAGGATGATTGTCCGAACCAGAACTCGACTGGCTGGGATGAAGATCAAGATGGTTGTTTGGACGATGCTGATGGCGACGAAGTGACCGATGACCTCGATGCGTGCCCTTCGGTTAACGCTTCGATGTACGACGCCAACAACGATGGCTGCATTGACGATACGGATGGGGACGGCGTTCTCGACAACCTTGATGCATGCCTAACAACCGTTCTTGATGACGCTTGGCCCGTTGATGATGTCGGCTGTCGCCCCGTCGATGTACGCCCCCGGGTTGATGTTCTTCTCACACCAGCGAATGGCTCCATGTGGGAATCAGAGGTGCGAGTCCAGTGGTCGGTGATCGATGATGACAATGACAGTTTTTACACCGGGGCGCAACTTATGGTGATCGATCAACAATCAGAAGCAGGAGCATACAGTATCGCAGAATGCGAACATCAATCTGGAAACGGGACGTTGTTCGAATGCACCTGGGCTGCTGAAACATCGCTGCCTGTTTGGAGCATTGAGGAATCGAAGTTAAGGATCGATGTGTTTGTCCAAAGTTCTAACCTGTCACCTGAAGCGAGAAACGAACGAATCGTGGTTCAGTCAAGCAACCTTTTCCAAGCAAAATACGACAACGAATTCGTTGATGGTACTGAGGTTCCAGAGCCTTCAGAAACGCAGGGTGCGGCGTCCCAAGGGCGTGCTTTGTTCTGGGGTATTGGTGGTCTTCTGGTGGCGTGCCTGATGGCCTACCGTCTCGGATCGCAGAACCTTCAGGCGAAAGCGGAGCCCGGGGTGGCTCCACCCTTCGCTGAGGCAGTTCATAGCACAGGTTCGGATGAGGCAGCCGAAAACGAGTGATTTTGGGCGGCATGGCCCGATTTCGATGCGACGCGTCCGTTCATTACCAAGGTGAACCTTGAAGGGTGGTGGCATCCTCGCCAGCATGTCCGCAATGCGGACGGTGATGAATATGAGTGACCGCCTTTATGTTGGAATTGACCTTGGTACCTACCAATCGACCATTGCCTCGAGCGCCGGAGAACGACACACGATCGAAACAGTCGTGGGCCGACCAAAGGACCCAGTTGCACGAAACTTCCTCGGCCGAGATGTGCTGTTTGGAAGCGACGCTCTCAAGAACAAACTCGCCTGCAACCTTTACCGCCCAATGGCTGCTGGTGTTGCTCAAGATGATGAAGCAAACTTGGCAGCTGCCAAGGCCTTCGTATCTCACCTCCTCGAAACAGTTGATCCTGAAGAATTCGACGAAGTCTTCGGCGTTATCTGCTCGCCGAGCCACGTCTCGTTCACTGACAAGAGCAACCTCGTTGCTACACTTCGTGGCCAAGTCAACGCCATCATGGTCGTGACCGAACCCTTCGCTACCGCCTATGGTATTGGTGAAATTGCAAGTTCCATCGTCGTCGATATCGGCGCAGGAACCACAGACATTGCCCGTATCTACGGAACATTCCCGACGGATGAAGACCAAGTCACCATCCAAGAAGCTGGCGACTGGCTCGACCACGAATTGATGGGCCTCATCCGCAAGAAATTCACTGGCGCTCAAATCACCAAGGACATGGTCCGAAAGTGGAAGGAAGAAGTCTCCTATGTTGGCGGCGAAGTCCGAGAAGCAACTGTTGAACTCTCTGTTGAAGGAAAGAAGCAAGTTGTCGACATCGGCGACTTGGTCTCTCAAGCCTGCGAATTGATTGTGCCAAAGATTGGCAACGCAATCAAGCGCATCGTGGCTGAAGCTGACCCTGAGTATCAACCTGTCCTCCGCAACAACATCATCCTCTCCGGTGGCGGCTCCCTCATCGACGGTATTGCAGCTCGCATGACCGATGAGATTTCTGACATTGGCGACGTAACCGTATGGTGCGTTGAAGACCCAATCAACGCCGTTGCAAACGGTGCTTTGCTGCTCGCTGGCGAAATGCCAGACGACATGTACACTGCCATCAACTGAGCACGGTCATAACCAAAGGGTGCAAAACCACCCTTGGTGATGCTGTTTTGACTGGGAAAGTTCAAGTGCAGTTGGGCGTGGATAGTCACCTGTATGACCATCGACTCGACTGGAACAAGCGGCATTCGCCGACTCGATGACGCATCTGGGGACGAACGAGCGGCCCTTGAAGGGATGCTCAAAGGTTACCCTGTGGAGCAACTCGTAGAAGAGGTGCTCATCGCATGGCAAGAGCTCGCTGCTCGGAATGAAGAGATGGTGACTGTCAAGCAACGGCTCCGTGTGCTCGAACTCGATCTCGCTGAGCGAGAGGACATGGTTGCACCCGAAGTGGCGCGACTGAACCAAGCCGAAGCAACGCTCCAAGAAAGCGAAGCAAAAATTATTCACCTCGACCGACTTTTAGCAGACGCACGACAAGAACTGGCAAGCCAACAATCCTCTCTTTCACAAGAAGAGCGAGAATCAATGTCCACTGAAAATGGACAACTGAGGAATTTGTCTGTTGACCAAGACGAAGTGATTGCTGAACTAGAAGGGCGGATTACCCAGATGGTCGAAGCATTGGAGCGAGCTGCTGAAGCTGGCCTCACCTCAGTCACAGCGGAAGAAGTTCGCAGCCTCAAATCAAAACTCGATGCTGCGCTGATGCAGAACGATGCAGAACAAGCCGCGAACAAGGCGCTTGAAGAAGAGCGTCAGCGCCTCCGGGACATCGCGGATCGGTTGCGTGGATTGCTCGATGCGCGTGATGGCCGGCTTGGTGAACTTGAAGAGCAGATTGAACGGGTGATGCAAGGTCCTCGTTCTGTTTCCGCTGAACACGATTACCTCGTCGAACAAATTGAAGAATTGAAGCGACGTTTGCTTGAGCGAAATCGAGAATACGAGTCGTTGCGACGCCGTGAACGCCGCTTGCACAATGACGTGTTTGAACGCGATGAGCGGGTTCAGCAAATCACACTTACACTCACCGACATGGAATCGGCCCTTCAGGATCGAACGGCTGAATTGAGAGAACTTGAAGGTCAACGCGAATCGATGTCTCATGAATTGGATTCCGTACGCCGCGGAGAACGAACACGAGAAGTTGTTGGGCGTGTCTTCGCAGATTCGCTTTCGCTCGTTCGTACGCATGATGCACGTGATGCAAAGCGCGAGGCTTACAGCAACCAACCTGACAAGACGAGAACACTCTCGACTCCGGAACCAGGCGACATGGCTGGCCTAGCCGATGGTGGTCGCATTGATTTATCTGTTTCAGAAGCGGACATTACTCCCGGCATGGATGTCGACGGGGTACGACCACCATCACCTGGTGGCTCCGGCGACCCAGTCATCTATGATGACGAAGATCAAAATTGAGGTGGCTTTTTGGAAGTGGCAAGTGTAATTGTCGCAATTTCTCTTGGGCTCGGGCTTGCTGCTGCAAGTGGTTTCAGGGTTTTCCTGCCACCTATGATCCTCAGCGGAGCAATCAACATAGGGATTGTCAACCCTGCAGGCGAGTTGGCACTGCTGGATGGGTGGGGTGCGTTTTTCGTGCTTTTCGCCGCAGTGGTTCTGGAAATTGGATCTTATCTCATTCCATGGTTGGATAACTTGCTTGATGTGATCGCAACACCAGCAGCGATGTTGGCAGGTATTGGTATGATGGGATCTGTTTTAGGGGCGGAAACCGATTTAGATCCAATTGTCCGATGGACGGTTGCGGCCATTGGTGGTGGTGGGGTTTCTGGTGCTGTCCAGGCCGGCACTGTTGCAACACGCGCTGTTTCAACAGGAACGACTGGGGGATTAGCAAATCCCATCGTCTCAATTGTTGAGGCCATTATGGCTGTATTCGTTACCCTCCTCGCCTTATTGGCGCCCCTTCTTGGACTCGTTTTGGTGATCGTGGGTGTTGTCTATGCTGGCAAAATGATTGTGCGGCGAAAAACAATTCCGCAGGTCGCAATCAGTTGAGAGCGTCGACGATACCGCTGATTCGTGTACGAAGTTCTTCTAGGTTTGCTGCATCTTCTGTGAGCGTCCCCGTGACGATCCAATCTGCACCTGCTTCGGCCGCAATCTTAGCCTGTTCTGGTGTCCGGATGCCTCCCCCAACCACAAGGGTGAGCCCCTCGACGGTTCGAGCACGTTGGATGAGGTGTGGGTTCACTTGGGTTGAAGCGCCGCTTCCAGCTTCTAGATAGAGCAGTTTGAATCCATACATTTGGGCCGTTAGGGCATAGGCATGAACGAGGTCATGGTCGTCTGGCTGAATCAGTTCCGCTCCACCAACTTCACCCACCCTGCCACCAGGTGCGCATACGACATAGCCGGTCGGCAATGCCTCGACATCGAACTTTTTCAAGTACGGAGCGCCTCTGATTTGTTCTCCGACAAGGAACCGGCGTTCTGTCGAATTCATCAGCATCATGAATGTGATCGCATCGGCTGCGGGGGACAGCGCGTGTGCGCCGCCGGGGAACAGCACAACGGGAATGTGCCACATCGACTCGACGCCGTTCGGGTCTTGACTTGCTGCAAAGGCACGAAGTTCGAATGCTTCCTGGATGGCGACGCATGTTGAATGAACCACTTCATCGGGCGTATCGGTTGAACCTCCAACAAAAATCATCGAGGAACCTGCTTCAATGGCAATCATGGCCCGGTTTGCTGCCGTGTTTGGATCTTGTTTGGCGGGGTCGATCAGCGTCACGTGGCGGGTGTGCCCTGTGGTGTTCGCCGTGTATTCGAGCGTGGTTTCTTCACTGCGACGCATGGCTATCCCGCTTCGCCGTTTTGCGGCCACAGCATAGGGGTTGCGCATCATCTCCTCGCTGGAAGAGGGAATCACAGACTACTCATACCTCGCCGTAGTGGCCGGTGCATGGCTGAATCCGGTCCGTTTCGTCGCCTGCTTGGGCACATGGGAAGTCACAAAGGGACAATTCGACTTGCTTCGTTTTGTTCGATCACCAATAAAATTTGGGACTTAGCTCCTCCCCTGCTGATTGGCTTAGCCGTTGACGTGGTCGTTGAACGCGAAGATTCCTTTCTAGCATCTTTAGGTTTTGTTGACCCTTGGCACCAGTTGATTTTACTCTCAGTGCTCACGTTTATTATTTGGGGACTCGAGTCATTGTTCGAATATTTCTACGGGATTTTATGGCGAAACCTAGCCCAGACGGTGCAGCATGAATTGCGAATTGACACCTTTGCACATGTTCAGCGTCAAGGCATGGGGTGGTTTGATGAACGTCAAAAAGGAGACATCCTCGCTATCCTCAATGATGACGTCAACCAATTGGAACGCTTTCTCGATAAAGGTGCCAACGATTTGTTGCAAGTTTCAACAACGGTGATCGTGGTTGGGGCGGTCTTTATTGCAATCTCGTGGCAAGTCGCCCTGTTTGCCGTGTTGCCAATCCCCCTGATTGTGTGGGGCTCTTTCCGATATCAACGAAGCCTCGAGCCGCGCTATGCTGAGGTTCGCCGGGCTGCAGGGGCAATGAATGCCTTGTTGGAAAATGACCTCTCTGGTATGTCGACCATTCAGTCCTTCACTGCCGAAGACCGCGAGATTAAGCGCGTTGAAGATTTAAGCAACACCTATCGCGAATCAAACCGCCAAGCAATCCGCTTGTCTGCAGCATTCACCCCATTAATCCGAATGGCTATTTTATGTGGATTTACTGCGACGTTGCTGCTTGGTGGGTGGATGACTCTTGAGAATGAGCTGGCAGTTGGAGCGTATTCGGTCCTCGTTTTCATGACGCAACGGTTGTTGTGGCCCCTCACTCGTCTAGGAGAAACATTCGATCTGTACCAGCGTGCAATGGCTTCGTCGACGCGCGTGCTTGACGTCCTGACTTCACCAACTGAAGTCGAGCAGGGTGATTATGCACCCAATTCTGAAACTGTCGAAACGAGTCCGATTGTTTTCTCAAATGTGGATTTCTCTTACCCTGGGCGAGATCCGGTGTTTTCTAAATTGAATCTTGAATTGCACTCAGGTGAAACCGTCGGCGTTGTCGGCTCCACTGGTGCGGGAAAGACAACGTTGATTCGCTTGTTGCTACGGTTTGCAGAACCAACAAAAGGCACAATTGAATGGGCTGGCAAGCCGCTTCATCAATGGCGTTTAGAGCGGTTGCGCTCCTCAATGGCCCTGGTCGATCAGCACATCACTCTGTTCCCAACAACCATCATGGAAAACATCCGTTATGGTGATCCGTTAGCAACCGATGTTTCAGTCAAGGAAGCCGCAAAGCTTGCCGAAGTGACTGAATTTGTTGAATCACTCCCCATGGGCTGGGAAACGTTGGTTGGTGAAGGAGGCCACCGCCTGTCAGGTGGTCAGCGTCAACGCCTTGCCATCGCAAGAGCCGTTCTCAAGAACGCACCCCTCCTCATCTTAGACGAAGCGACTTCTTCAGTGGATAACGAAACTGAAGCGGCCCTTCAACGATCGATCAACAAGATCTCACAGGATCGAACTGCGGTGATTATCGCACACCGATTATCAACCGTGCGTAATGCCGACAGAATTCTCGTGCTAAATCAAGGTTGTATTGTTGAAGACGGCGCACATGAAACACTCGTTAAATTGAATGGCATATATGCTCGAATGTGGGCTGTTCAAACCGGCGAAAGCGCGTGACTAGGGCTTTGTTCATTTTCTCCTTCCCTTACGTAAACAGCGCGATGGTAAATTACATTAATTTATAACGGATGGGTGCTGAATTTTATCCGAGTCAGATGATAAATCAGAAATTTTCAAAGACCACTAGCCTGCTTTTGATTGCCACCTTTGCCCTTGCTATGGCATCCACAGTTTCTGCTGCTGGTGTCGGAGAAATGGGTGAGAACGGATTGCCCGCCTTCCTATCGGACGGCGTGGATGATGGTTTGCAAACATTGACCTTCTTCCTCTTCTTCGTTGGATACATCGCCATGGGTGCTGCTTTCGTCTTCTTCATGAGCGAGCGCAGCAACGTTGCACCTGAATACCGCACAACAATGACCATCTCGGCATTGATTGTTGGTATCGCTGCATTCCACTACTACTACATGCGTGGAGTCTACGCTGATTTCGGCGAAGTCTCTGTCGAGTACCGATACATGGATTGGATCATTACGGTCCCATTGATGGCTCTCAAGTTCCCTTCCCTTGTTGGAAAGGCAGCAATCACTGACAAGAAAGTCGCTGGACTCGGATTCACTGGGATCTGTTTCACTGGCGCACTTATCATGATTGGATTCGGATACGCTGGCGAAGCTGGCTTGATGAACGGCATGGTCGCTCTCATTCTTGGTGGAATGGGATGGGCTATGATCATCGTTGCAACTGGAACCCCATGGTCCTCTGGCCTTGGTGTCGACAACAGCAAAATCGCACCTGAACTCATGTGGAGCGCAAACGCACTCCGCTGGTTCATCGTCGTTGGCTGGGTCATCTACCCTCTCGGCTACCTCTTCAGCCCTGAAGTCGCATTGATTGAAATGGACAACGGAGCAGAATACATGGCTGTCGCTTACAACATTGCAGACATCATCAACAAGATCGGTTTCGGTATTGTTGCATGGATGGGTGCTAAGAAAGTAACCGAAGCAATGGCTTCCGAGTGAGACTAACGTTTCACTGCCCAAGCTAATGCATGTTCAACGTCCCTGCGTGGGGCCAATCGGCCCCACGCATTGGCGATTGGCCACCATATGACCGTATACAACAGCACGACGACCATCGACTGTGCTAGGCTAAACCCGTGCACCTCATCGACTGAGTGAAACAACCCAATCGGAATGAAGTGCACCAGGTAAATGCTGAGTGACCGCTGACTTAGAGAAGTAAGCCCATTGATGGGTAGGTCTTGTAAGATCAGCCAAACAAGTCCCACGCCTGTGAGCGCTGCAACGAGGAATGGACCGTTAGCTGGAAAGAACGTCAGCAAGGCTACACCCGTAGGTGCGGCCCAAGCGATTCCCGAAGACTGAGCATAGACAAGCGAAAGAACACAGCACGCAAGACCGCCCCCTGCCAACGAAAGCGGGAATGGTTTGTGCGGGTATGTGCGCTCTTCGCCCTTTTGTGCCCCGATCCATGCCCCAAAGGATGCAAACAACACCCAAGGGAACAACGGATAGGTTCCTGTGAGCAGTGCATGCTCAACCCATTGACTGATGCTTGAAGTTTGAACTCGAAGATTCCAAACACTTGGCCCCTGAGCAAGCGGGAAAAGTGTGACAAATATGAGGGTCGCTGAAAAGAAGAAAAGCAGAAGTTCATGGTTTCGCTGAGGCCATCGCAAAAACGGTGCAAGCCACAACGGCTGGGTGAGGATAAGAGCACCAAAAAGCGTGAGCACGCCCGGGGTAAAGGGTTCAAACAAATGAGGTGATGAAATGTTGATCGCTGTTTGTGCTGCGAAAAAAAAGGCCGCTCTTACCACGCGTTGTTTCAGCGTCGAGCGTGCTCTTAAACACCCCCAGCCAAAAACTGTCACGAACAAAGGGGCTGCAAGGCCACCAAGTCCTGATATGACATAGACGAGGGCCGTTGGCTGAGTGGTTGCTGGCGGACCCCATGTGGCCGCCGCATGGACCATAACCATCAGAAGCACTGCTATGGCTCGAATCGAATCGATGTGTTCGATTCGTTTGCCCACACACAGCCCTCAGAGGTTTGTTTTCACGTACTCTACTGCGTTGCGGAACATCTGGAGACCCTCGCCCTCCCAGGCGCCCAATGCTTTACTGTGCTCGGGGCCGGGGGCTGTATTTCGGGTGTGATCTGGATGGAGCCATTTGGCATAGACTGCTTCGGGGTGAGGCATGAGTCCGAACACGAGCCCTGTCGCATCGCAGACACCTGCAATGTTGCGCATGCTCCCATTGGGTGAAAGTGGGAAAGGAAGTGGTTCGTCGGTCATTCCCGAGCCAACTTCTGTTGCTGGGTCCACATATCGAACGGTCAATTGATGGCCGGCTGCAAGCGCATCAAAGTCAGTGGTTGACGGCATGACAAACTTACCTTCTCCATGCCGCACAGGGCAATCCATTCGGGTCATTCCCTTGGTCCATATGCACGGACTGTTATCGTCGAATTCGAGGGTGACCCAACGGTCTTCATACCGTCCAGAATCGTTGAGCGTGAGGCTTGCACGCTGAACAAAGTCAGGAAGTGGTGCGTTCGGTCCAGGAAGCAATCCTGTCTTCACCAGAACTTGGAATCCATTACAAATACCGATAATTGGTTTGCCTGCGGCCACGAAGGCATGAAGTTGATCGCGTAGAGCAAAGCGCATGCGATTGCCCATAAGGCGGCCACTACCAAGGTGATCGCCAAAGGAAAAACCACCAGGGACTGCCAGAATTTGGAATTCCTCCATCGACCTTTCTCCAGAAATGAAGTGGTTGACGTGGACGCGCTCTGCGGCACCCCCAACGAGGTTGAACACGGCGGCGGTCTCATGATCGCAGTTGATTCCAAAACCAAACAACACCGCAACTTTTGGAGCTGTCATTATTCAACCCCTCCAGTCATGTCGAGCGCCCCTTGCCAAGAAGCGACCATAGCCTCGACGTCTGCGGTGAGAATCTCATCGTAACCGTCGCAGATGGTCAGGTTAGGGCCTTCCACTGCTTCACCGAGGAAGGTCGTTGGCTGGCCAGACATCCAAGCAAGGAATGCGTGTTCTTTTTCTGGCTTCACCGCAACCACAAAGCGGCCGAGTGATTCGCCCCAAAGACGAGCCCAGAGACTTTCATGGCCCGTGCCGTCCAGATCAATGGTTGCACCAAGGCGACCGCCGATGCACATTTCTGCAACAGCAACACCAACCCCCCCTTCAGAGCAGTCGTGAGCGGTTTGGATGAGTCCTGTTTGAATTGCGGTTGAAAGAGCACGGTACATAGCAAGGTTGCGTTCTGGATGTTCGAGCTGGGGTGGAGTGCCTCCAACACCAGATGCCTCTCCGCTCTCTTTGAGCATGAAAGAAATTTCAGATGCGCCAAGTTCGTCATGAGATCGACCCACAAGATACAGACGGTCGCCGGGCTGCTTGAGATCGCTTGTAGCGGTGAATCGAACATCGGGGTGGTCGCCAAACAATGAAAACAACAAGGTCGGGGGGATGGATATTTTCTTCTCCCCTGTGCCATAGTCGTTCTTCATCGAATCTTTACCGCTAACACAAGGCAAGCGGTAGGCTCGACATACCCGTTCCAACTCACGGTTCGCTCGAACGAGTTGTGCAAGTTTGAATCTGCCGTCGGGTGTTTTGACCGATTCGATGGAGTCGGGCCAGCAGAAGTTGTCGAGGCCAGCTATCTTGTCAACATCGACGCCCGCACACACTGCATTGCGAACTGCTTCGTCGATCGACGCCGCGGCCATAGCGCCTGCATCGATGTCGGAATAACGCGGCGCAATGCCGCATGAAATGACGAGTCCGTGGGGGTCGCCGTGGATCGGGGCAATCAGTCCGGCATCGCCAGGGCCGTCACGCTTTACGCCGACGAAGGGTTTGATCGCAGTTTGAGCAATAACCTCGTGGTCGTATTGACGGACCCATGTTTCCTTGCTGGCTATGTTTGGCCTGGCAAGCATTCGTAGCATGAGATCGGCATGGTTGGCTGCTTGTGGGGGAACAAATGCCTCGACTTTTGGAGAGACCCACTCGGATTCAAGCTGGAGTTGAGGGACGCCATCATGGAGGAATTCAATTGGAAGGTAAGCAACAGTTGCTGCTTCATACTTTACGTGGAAGATCCCGGTGTCGGTGAAGGTCGCCACGGGGGTTGCTTCGACTTCGTGAAGATCGGCAAGGGCGTCAAAGGCAGCGCAGTCTTCTGCTTTGACGGCGATGGTCATGCGCTCTTGGCTTTCGGAAACGAGAATCTCCCAGGCGGAAAGACCTGCCTGCTTGAGGGGGACTTTGGCCAAGTCAATTTCACAGCCGTTGGTGTATTCGGCCATCTCGCCGATTGACGATGAAAGCCCGCCTGCGCCGTTATCAGTGATACAAGTGATGAGTCCTGCGTCTCGGGCTTCGAGTACCATGTCGACCATCTTTTTCTGAGTGATTGGATCGCCAATTTGAACTGCGCTTGATGGTGATTCTTCGGTTAATTCAAGAGAAGAAAACGTTGCTCCATGAATACCATCGTAACCGACTTTTCCGCCAACCATGTAGACGATGTCGCCTGAGACAGGCGTCTTAATGTGGCTTTCCCTACCATCTGGAAGGCGGCGTGGCATGATGCCTATTGTTCCGCAGTACACCAGTGGTTTGCCAATGTAGCGGTCGTCGAACACAATTGCCCCGTTCACTGTCGGGATGCCGGATTCGTTGCCACCAACACGGACACCTGCGTGCACGCCTCGGAAAACACGGGAGGGGTGGAAGAGGTTGTCTGGTAGGTCCCCTTCCCAGTCTGGAGGGCCGAAACAAAACACGTCTGTGTTTGCAATTGGTCGTGCGCCGAGCCCCGTTCCAAGGATGTCGCGGTTAACGCCAACAATACCAGTCATTGCGCCGCCGTAAGGATCGAGGGCGGATGGTGAATTGTGGGTTTCTGCCTTCATGCATACACTCCAATCGTCGTCCCAAGCAATAACGCCGGAGTTGTCGTGGAACACGGAGAGAAGCCAATCGACTTCGTTTTGCATGTCGTGAGTTGGCTTCATGATGTAGGTTTTGAAGATTGAATCGATGATGCTGTCTTCACCTGTTTCAGTGTCGATGTGATGGATTTTCGAAGCAAAAATCTTGTGTTTGCAGTGTTCACTCCATGTTTGCGCTAAGCATTCCAATTCAACATCGGTTGGTGCATCAGCAACAATGCCTGCTGCGATACGTGCTGCTCGGACATCCTCGTCTCGGTAGTGTGCCTGAATGGTTTGCATTTCCTCGAGGTTGAGGGCAAGAAGTCCAGTCTCGGACAAATCGATCAAATCTTGGTCGGGAATTTCCATGTCCACATGGAGGGGCGCTTCGAACTCTTGGGGTGGTTTTTCGGTGTATTCAATCGCTGGCCATTGTCCGGCTGTGCAGGTGTTTTGGTCCGCTACGAGCGCGCGTTGGATCAGGTTGTTGTGAAGTGTCTTAGCCAACCATTCCACTTCGACATCTTCTGGAAGGCCGAAGAAAGCATAGGTGATGTATGTTGAAATTGAGGCGTTTTGAGATGCCGGGAATATCGTTTGGAAGCCGTCCGAAGCTGCTGTGCCTGGGTTATCGGTGACGCCGGCCTTGAATCCAACAGTCACAACGGCGGAGGGGCATGTGGGGAAGTGTTCTTTGTTCGAAAGAAGAAGCGTGTTGGTTGCGCCGTCTTCGATGATTGGGTCTGCAAAGAGGTCATGAACGCGAAGGGCGATAGCGCCTGAATCGATTTCGGACTTGATTAGAAATCCAACAATGCTGCGAACATCGGCGACGCTGATGTTGTGATCTGCTGCGAGTTGTCTTCTGACAACATCACCGCGAACATCGCGCATGCCGGGTCCTTTTTTGGGCGTCACTTCAACTCGGGTTACGACCATGGGGCTCACCGCCCCCTAAGGGGGCGAACTGACTGCCATTGCCTACGACCTTTGAACAATACGGAAGGGATTAGGGGAGCATATTAGCCAAAAACTGTCCCGTAAAGCTCGTTTCACAGGCTGCGATGTCTTCTGGTGTGCCTTCTACGAGGATGAGGCCCCCTCGTTCGCCGCCTTCGGGCCCAAGGTCGATGACCCAGTCCGCGGACTTCACCACATCGAGGTGGTGTTCGATGACAATAACCGTATGTCCCTTGGTTCTCAGTTCGAGTAAAACTTCAATCAGGAGTTGGACATCTGAGAATGAAAGCCCGGTGGTCGGCTCGTCGAGGATATACACTGTGTGCTTGGTCGGTGGGCGTCGTAATTCACTTGCGAGCTTCACACGTTGTGCTTCACCGCCCGAAAGGGTGGTTGCAGGTTGACCAAGTCGCACATAGGAGAGGCCAACTAAACGAAGGGTGTCGAGTGTTCTGAAGATCTTGCGATGGGTTTCAAAGAATTCGACGGCCTCTCCGATTGGCATTTCAAGAATTTCATGAATGTTCTTTCCTTTCCATGTGACTTCGAGGCATTCTCTTGTGTAGCGTTTCCCATGACAGATATCGCACGTGATCCATACATCGGGGAGGAAATTCATTTCAAGTTTAATCGAACCTGCTCCCTTGCATGATTCGCAGCGTCCACCCTTGACGTTGAAGCTGAAATGGCCCGGGGTGTAACCGCGTTCTTTTGCGAGCGTTGTCTTGGAAAATAAACTCCGAATTTCGTCGAAGACTTTGGTGTAGGTCGCTGGGTTTGAGCGCGGTGTCCGCCCAATTGGCGACTGATCGATGATGATGGCCTTGTCCGTGTGTTCGAGCCCTTTGACCGCTCTATGCTTGCCCGCCACCGTTTCTGCTTTGTGCAAGTAGCGTTGCAGAACGGGTGCTAAAATACCAGACACAAGCGATGATTTTCCAGATCCTGAAACCCCGGTCACTGCAGTCATGCAACCAACTGGGAATGAGGCCGTAATGTTCTGAAGATTGTTGTGTGTGGCACCTTTGACTGTGATGCGTTTCCTTGTTGCTTTCTTTCGCTTTTCGGGTACAGGGATGCTTCTCCGGCCGCTGAGGAAGGCCCCTGTGACGGAGTCTTCCGCAGCCATAGCTACCTCAGGTGGCCCGTTCGCAACGATGGTTCCGCCTTCGAGTCCAGCGCCGGGGCCGAGGTCGCAAAGCCAATCTGCTTGACGGAGGGTGTCTTCATCGTGTTCAACAACGATGAGGGTGTTACCAAGATCGCTCAGTTCACGAAGTGTCGCTAACAACCGTTCATTGTCCCGTTGATGCAACCCAATCGAAGGTTCGTCCAAGACATACATGACGCCCGTAAGTCGGCTGCCGATTTGAGTCGCCAGACGGATGCGTTGGCTCTCGCCACCCGAAAGGGTGTTTGCTTTCCGGTCGAGGGTGAGGTAATCGAGGCCAACGCTGTCGAGGAAGCCCAACCTGTTGTCGATTTCTTTGAGAATATCATTACCGATGAACATGCTTCGTTCATCGAGTGTTTCCAGTGAGTCGGCGAAGTGTTCTGGGGCGCCTGGTCCATCTGGGGACCATGCACGAATGACGGCAAGGGCGTCATGGACGGAGCAATGGCTGACTTCTGGCAAACGAATACCGCCGACGGAAACATACCGGGCAGCTGCGTTCAATTTTTCGCCGTGGCACTCGCTGCAATCTAAATCTGTCATGCACGCAATCAGCCGACTTCGCGTACGTTCTGAAGTGGTCTCGGTGTAGGTGCGTTGGAGGCGAGCAACGATGCCCTCCCATGGTCGGTTCATCTTGTACACCGAGCCGTTATCGGACTCAAAGTGGAAGTTGATCACGGTCGAACCTGACCCGTTGAGGAGGATGTCGCGGTCATCGTCGTCGAGAAGTTCGAAGGGGGTGTTCTTTGGAATTTTGTAATGTTCGCAAACCTGTTCCATCAACCGCCGGTACCAGGAGGGGGACATTGATTGACGCCATGGACGAACGCACCCGTTGCTGATTGTCAGGGTGCCATCGACGATGAGTTCGGTGTTGAATTGGCGTTGGACTCCAAGCCCTTGGCATGACCCACATGCTCCAAGTGGAGAATTGAAGGAAAAGACCCTCGGTGAAAGTTCGGGCATGAACGCGCCGTGTTCTGGACAGGCAAAATCTTCAGACCATGCAACTGTTTCACCAACAACCGTCAAGCGCGAGCGTGTGCCCTCTGAGAGTTCAGCATCTTCTGCTGGCCCTTCGATGCTCTGGATAGCGGTCGCACCACCCCCTAAACGGAGGGAGCCTTCCACGGCCTCAGTCAGGCGTTGGCGACGATCTCGTGTGCACAGTATGCGGTCGATTCGTACATCGATGTCGTGGCGGAAATTTTTGTCGAGATCGGGGGGTGACTCGAAACTAACCTCGTGCCCGTTGACTTTGCCGTTTAGGTATCCTTGTTCGACGAGTTGACGGAACAGATCTGCATGGGTTCCCTTTCGGGCTCGAACTGCTGGTGACCAAACGGCAATAGCGTGTCCTTCCATGTGCCAGATGACGTCGTCAACAATTTCCTGAACCGTTCGGCGAGCCACTTCACGGCCACAAGTTGGGCAGTGTGGCTTTCCGATTCGAGCCCAGAGAAGACGAAGATAATCTTGAATTTCTGTGACGGTTGCAACGGTTGAACGGGGGTTGTGCGACCCCTGTTTCTGGTCGATTGAAATAGCAGGTGATAGCCCTTCAATTCCATCACAGTCAGCCTTTTTCATCTGACCGATAAACTGCCGGGCGTACGACGATAAACTCTCTACATAGCGGCGCTGTCCTTCGGCATAGAGGGTGTCGAAAGCGAGGCTTGACTTTCCAGATCCTGAAACGCCTGAAATCACAACGAATTGTCCCCGTGGGAGCTTGACGTTGATGTCTTGGAGGTTGTGGGTTCGGGCACCCCGAACCTCGATCCAACCGTGATCTCCCGCATCCCCACTCATGCTATCGTTTCGTTGGGCGCGCCAGCGGTTCAAGAAGGCACGCATTTACCCATGATCTGTCATCAGTCCCGCATAAACGGAATTTTCGCTTCAAACCGAACCGGGTCGTCGCTTTCGGGGTGGAGAAATTCGAGCGATGATGCGTGAAGAGCGATGCGACTCAGGGGGTTGGTTTCGGCCCCGTGTAAATCATCACCAACAACAGGGCAATCCAATGCTTTCATTGCCATTCGGATTTGGTGTCGGCGGCCAGTTTCAATGGTGATATGAATCAAGGAAACTTCGTCATCGGTGTCTTCGATTTTCCAATGGGTGATGGCTTCTTTAGCACCTTGGATTGATGGTTTTACTTCTTTCACGCGAAGGTTTCGATCTTCGACCAACCAGGCTTTTTCGGTGCCTTGGCTTTCTTCGGGCCGACCCTCAACAAGAGCGTGGTATGTTCGGTGGACTGCTCGCTGGGCGAATTGTGATTGGAGGTAGGTTTTGGCCTGTTCTTGCTTGGCAAAAACCATCACGCCTGATGTGTCTCTGTCCAACCGGTGGACAATATGAATCCATGCTCGTTCGTTGCCGAGACGCACGTAGTTGACACATCGGGTGTGGAGGGTGTCGTCTTCCAATTTATTGGTTGCAATTGAAAGCAGGCCAGCAGGCTTGTCGACAACGAGAATGGCGTCGTCTTCATAGACAATTGAAAGTCGGTGAAGTTTCTTACTTGGCGCCGGAGGTGGCGCGGCTTCCTTGCCTTTTGCCCGATCTGTGACTTCGATGGTCTGTCCTGCTTCAACCATGTGTTTGGCTTTGTGTTGAACCGCTCCTTCAACTAAAATACGGCCTTCAGTCAGCATTTTACGAACCTTGGCCCGCGTTGATTTCGGGAAGAGAGTGGCAAGTGCGTCCAGTAAAATGGTTGGTTCGGTAACGGTTGTTTTCATTGTCACACCTCAAAGGAGTATTGCATCGCACCAGTCGCCTTTGTCTGACGCTTGTCCGGGGGAAAGAAGGGTAAGGCCGTCTGCTTGGGCCACGCTGTTTAGATTGCCAGAACCTTGTGGTCCTGTCGAATAGGCTACGGGGTGATCGCCCGAGGTGTCAATGCGAATTCGGCGAAGGCACAAGCATGTGTCGTCACCCCTGAGTCGGTCGGCAAGTTGGACGCGGAGGTGATGTTCTTTCGGGCCGCCGCCTGCTGTGCAAGAGCGGAGGTAGGGGGCGACAAGCACTCGGAAAACGATGTGGCTGCTTGCTGGGTTTCCTGGCAATCCAAACAGTGGTGTGTCGTTCCAGAGACCAAACAAGGGAGGTGATCCCGGGCGGATTTTCACGCGCCAGTAATGCACGTCGCCTTCTTCTTCCATGATCTTACGAACGTAATCCCACTCACCCATCGAAACACCACCAGAAGTCAACACGAGGTCACACTCTTCTGTGGCTGTATTCAATGCTCGCCTGAGGCTGTCCATTGAATCCGCTACGGCTTGATAGCGCACTGCTTCATGGCCCATCCACTGGACCAAACTTGCAAGTCCGAAGGAATTCGATTCGTAGATTTGGTGCGGCTCAAGTGGCTCGCCGGGGAATTTTAATTCATCTCCCGTTGAAATAATTGCGATTCGTGCTTTTTTGTACACCGGAACTGTTGGCCAGCCCATTGTGGCACAGAGCCCTACTTTAGCTGGCGTGAGTGTTGTCCCTTGGGTGAGGTTTGTCTCACCTTCTCGGAGGTTCTCTCCGCGCTTTCTGATGAAGTGGGGGCGCCCTTGTTCAAGCAGTGTCACTTCCGTACCATCTTCATTCACCTCACAGCGTTCAATCGGGAGAATGGAGGTGGCTCCTTGGGGCATTGGGGCCCCTGTCATGATCCGCGTGGCTTGTCCGGGTAACAGGTTCTGGGTTGGGTTTGCGTCGCCTGCCTGAATGGTTTGAATGATGGCCAGTGTTGCTGGGGCTTCGAGGCTGTCGTTATGGATGAAAGCAAAGCCGTCCATTGCAGAGTTGTCAAACGGAGGGTCGTCAACCTTCGAAGCAAGGTCTTGCGACAGCACACGCCCGTAAGCAGCATCGAGGTCTACCTGTTCGGTTGCGAGGAGGAGGGGTGAGGCAGCAGCGATGCTTTTGGCGGCCTCGTGGTCAATGAAATAGGGTACCTCGGCCACATCTTGACCAAACGTCACTGTGGTTTGAGGTTCGCGGTACGGGTTTAGAGGAGGACGTCTGCTATTCGTTTGAATGAAGCAAGCACGAGAACGCCGATCAGCAACCATCGAACCGTTGTTTGTGGGGCGTGTTGCGCGCCGAATCTAGACCCAACAAAGCCACCACATGCAACAGCAACGACGAAGGATATGAGGGGTGAAGAAGACAGGTCAAGTTGGCCTGATAGGTGTGCACCAAAGAGGCCAGCTGCTGAATTAACCCAGATGAATAACGCTGCTGTTGCGGCTGCCGCCTTTGGCGTAGCCCAACGTTTCAGAACCAGAATTGGTGAGAGGAAAATACCCCCGCCAACACCGATCATGCCGCTCAGAATTCCAATTGAGGCGCCAATTGGAACGGTTGTGTGTAGTGAGGGGAGCGGGGCTTCTTCGGTGACTTCGTCTGTATGAGCCGTCCGAGATAGGCGGTAGGCACCGAACAGAAGGGCGAGGGATAGAAGGGTATCATACATCGGTTCATCCAAAGTTAGTGTGCCGCCTAGAAAGGCCGCCGGGAGGCTTGCAACGATGAAAATCAGCGAAAGTTTTGGACGGTGATATCCTGCTTTTTGATAATGGTAGAAAGCGAGGCTGGCTACAACAAGGTTGAGCACCCAGGCATGTTGTTTCAGCCAAGAGTTGCCGAGCATTGCAAAACTGGACAGGGAGAGGAGTGCAAGGTAGCCTGATGCTCCACCATGACCAACTGAGGCATACAATGCTGCAATAAGAAACAGTGCAAAACACACACTCAGTGTTTCGGCGTCCATGAAGAATCGTTCCAGGCGTTCAATTGAATTTCATTTCATTCCCACATTCAGGGTAGGAACACGTTACGGTGTAACGGGCCTTCTTCGGTTTTGGAATTTTGAGCATCGATCCGCACTGATCGCATTGAACTTTGAGGGTTTCTGGGGCCTTTTCTTCAGGTGCGTCGCCGAGGGTTCGGCCAACGTCTGTCGACCATCCCACGTTGTCTTTGTAGGAATTCCCAGTGGGGTTCAACTTCTTTTGTTTCAACGAAAGACGCATCTTTCGCTTCCGCTTTTTCGGTTGGGGTTTCTTGCCGCCTGCTGGTGCCTTTGCCGCCATGTGAATCGTTCTTCGCTTAGCGTCGTTGTATTCAATGACTTCGGCTGTATTCTTCACCGAGGTATTCAGAAATGCCATTTACAGGGTTGTGAACAATGTGGCCGTTCTTTTCGAGTGCAGCGACCAAAGGAGGGCGTGCTTTGACTGGATCGGTGTGGTACACGATGACTTCTTCTGCTTCGCAAGCGGCTGCAAAATCTACAAGTTCTTTGTGGCCTGCATGTGTGGAGAATGAATAGGTGTCCCATTCAAGGGGGATGTCTACATCGTTACCAAAAATACGAAGTTTTCCTTCGGTTTGAAGTTTTCTTCCACCGGTTTCTCGCGCTTGATAACCGGTGAAGAGGATTGCATTTTTTGTGTCGTGGCGCAATCGGTTAAGGTACCAAATCGAAGGGCCGCCTTGAAGCATACCTGAGGTAGATACAATGACGTCCGCTTCAAGTGCACGTTTACGATCTGACTTGCTTGAAACACGACGGCACCAGGACCATGCTGCACGAAGGGCTGCTGGGTCGCGAAGGGTCTCTGGGTGATTCATTTGCATCTTTGCAATGCGTTTTCCCATACCGTCAACGTGAACATTGAGGTGGGGGAGGTGTTTGTGGAGGCGCATGACAACATCTTGGGTGCGTCCGTTTGCGAACGCTGGAATGAGGACTGTCCCGCCACGGTCAACAACACGCTGAACATGTTCGACAAACCTTTGAATCTCTTCATCGAGGTTTGGATGTTCTCGCCCACCATATGTGCCTTCGATGAACAGAGTGTCTGTTTTCTGTGGTTTTGCCCCGGTGGTTAGCGGTGAATCTCTGGTGTCAAAGTCGCCAGAGATCAGCACTTTGCGGTTTGGTGTTTCGAGATCGAGCATTGCGGCACCGGGGATATGGCCTGCTTTACGCAAGGTTAGTTTCCAATCATCATGATCCCATGTGTCATCGAAAGCATGCACTCGCCATGCGTCGATGGCTGTGTCGATGTCACGCTTATCCCATGCAAGTGGATAACGTTCAATTGAACTTACTTTGTGACAATCATACCACATCATTTCTGAAATCTCAGCTGTGAGAGCCGTTCCGTGGAGCAGCGTTCGGTGGTTTGAGCACAGCCATGGGGCCATACCAAGGTGATCGACATGGGAGTGTGTGATCACAGCATCCTTCACTTTTGGAGCCTCTGAAGGGTATCGGGGTGGATTGGTTGGGGCAAGTCCGTAGTCAAGAAGGAGTTTTGTTTGAAGCTCACTTTCGAACATGATTCCAACGTTTCCAACCTCATCACCGCCGCCAAGACAGTGGTAACGGAGACCTTTTTTTGGTGGATCTTCGGGGTACGAAGTTGTTCTTCCTGGTGAGTAGAGTACCATGGTCTTCGATGACTGGTCCATTCGGTACATGATGAAGATGTGCCTTCATTGGGACAGGGACCCCTCTGTTTCCACTGGAGTAGAAATCACGGGTGTTCATGAAATTTTTCTATTGATTGTTAGGTGGTAGTATTATGTGCTTGTCGCGACCATATTCTACGGGGCATACTACCGTTTCTTACAATCCCATTCTACACCATACAACCTTTGATCATCGAAGAAACCCTGCAGTGGAAAGAAGGGGGTGTGGGTATGGTGATTGCTTTCGTTAGGCAATTTGATTCAAACCGTTTCCCTTCGACTTGGTTTCTCGAGGTCAGCACAGTAAACTTCTGAAGCTTCGAAAGGAAAGAAAACCCCGTGGCTCGGAAAGTTTCGATGGTCGGCAATTCCACATGAAATGATTTCATGTCAACGAAGGAGACTTGAACTACCATCTCTTGGTTTGAACATGGCCCGACAGCTGAACCATACGTTCATTGTCGATGCAGATCGTTGTTTTGGTTGTGCTGCGTGCATAGCGCTGTGTCCAGTGAACGTCCTTACACTCATCGATCGTCTCGCAGTTGTCGATGAAGAAGGCTGCACTCATTGTGAACTATGTATTCCCTCATGCCCCGTTTTCGCCCTGGATATTAAATCACAAACCGGAGTGGAAGCATGAAGAGAATTCTTTGCATCGGGGGTTCAATTTCGAACTTAGTCACCGCTCACCACCTTTCTGAAAAAAACGAAGTCCATTTAATCGAGATTCATGCAGAACTCGGCATGCCATCATCTCACCCTGGCTTTCTATCAGATCTTGAAAAACTTTCAAAGTACACAACTGAAGACCAAATCAAGTTTCTTCGTCCGTATGCCAATGAACGAGGATGGGGTTTGCGCAGTGAATGGCTGTGCAAGCACTTGGCCATGAATGCGGCACAACGAGGTGTTCAAATCCATACACGTACGAGGATTGTTTCAATCGTTCAACATGAAGGTAAATTCCTTGTGGAATATCAAGGGGGTGGCCCTTTGTCGAGCGACACACTTCTTGTTGACCATATCATCGATGGGTCCACCGAGGTGCCGGATGCCCCCGGAGGGCGAACACACGAAATCGACGTGACACTCAACCTAGTTCGACCAGACTTTGGCGTTACCGCGGTTTGGTTTGGGGGTACTGCCCTTACAACAGATTGCACAATACTGCCAGAACAGGCCTGGGGGTTCCAACGGGCGGAAGGGTTGAGCGAAGTTTGGTTTGAGGGCGCACCTTCTTGGGTTCCCGAACACGGATGGATCGAACAGATCCAATCTTCTCTTTCTACCACTGCAGCCCAGCGAACAATCGATGCTCAAATCGATGAAGGAAAGCGTCTAGCCGAGGCTTTTTAATGACTGAAAAACTTTACCTCCAGAGCATTGAAGCAGGGTATTTCCAGAATTTTAGCGCGACCATTACCCGCGTTGAAACTGAACATGTGGTCCTTGATCGGACCTTATTCTACCCTCTTGGCGGTGGTCAAAATTGGGATGTTGGGCACATCGAAGGGCCGAACGGAAAGTTGGAAGTAACCGAGGTTCGAGGCCGAGAAGATGTACTGCACACAGTTGGTGAAGATCACCAACTCTCTGTTGGAGATGAAGTGCGCGGCACCATTGATTGGGAACGTCGCCATGCTCACATGCGAATGCACACAGCCCAACATCTTGTTTCAGGTCTTGTCTACGAAATGTTTGATGGGGCACGCACCGTTGGAAATCAGATTCACAGCGATCGCTCAAGAATCGATTTTAACCCGATTTCCTTCGATGGGGCAATGTTGAATCAACTCGTTGAGCGAACGAATGAAATTATTCAACAAGATTTAGCGGTAACAGACGCCGTCATGACCCGTGAACAGGTCAACGAGATTATGCCATCGGAACGAACCAATATGGACCTTCTACCCGCAAGTGTTCGTGAACTTAGGGTTGTCCAAATCGATGACGGCTTCGACCTTTGTCCGTGCGCTGGCACGCATGTTCAGCGGCTTGGGGAGATTGGAGATATTCAAATCCTCGGGAAGAAATCCAAAGGCAAAGGCACCCAGAGAGTATCGTACAACTTGCTCACACCAAGCGTCTCGGCCTCGCCAAATCAGGACCTTCTCTAAGGAGCCTTGAGTCTTAACCAAAACACCCAGATGTCTTTTCATTGAATTTTAATATAAATACCTCTTGAAAAACAACTAACCCACCTTCATAAATCAAGGTCATCATCCAGCAAATCCTTGACATCAGAAAGAGTATCTTTCCACGCAGCGCGATTCTTCTGACGTTCTTCAAAAACAATTTCCTCGACAATTTCGACGAGTTCTTCAGGTGCAGACTTCGCCTCAGTGGCCGCCTCAAGGCGGTCGGTGAGCTCCGTATCCTCTCCAATCCTGTCTGTACGATCCACTCGATCGATGGAACGACTGGGCACAGTCCTTGATCCATACTGCTCAAGTTGGACCTTGTCGACGTACATAGCGGCGTTTCCCTCATCAATAACCTTCGACGATGCCGACCCTTCGCTTTTCTGTGCATCAAAACCATCGGTTTTTAGAGCACGTTGGCGTTCGAAAACCTCAACGATTTCTTCATTGCTCGGCATTGGCTGCCGTTCACCAAGGGCTGCAGCTAACCGTTGTTGATGGGCCAGAGCGGGGCCATGAACATCATCATGGTCGTGCCGATGCGGCGCCGCCGCCATCATCAAAATCTCTTTTGCAAATTGATACAGCGAATCGTCAGAGGGAGCCTTTGCGATCTCATCTCGAACCCCGCGGTGGTGGCTGATGCATGATTTGCAACGCTTCTCCGCTGCATTGTCAGGTGCATCGCACAATAAACAACAGGCCTGAAAACCCATTTCTTTCATGGCGCGCCGGGGCATTGACATGGGACTCAGGTTGAGGTTGGGCCTCAACCGCATCAATCTTCGGGAGCGAGGCTTCAAAGCGTATCGAGCGGAACCAATGGTATGGCAGGGCGTGACCCACGTGCGGACATCGTTGACGATGATCCATTCAAACAACGCCCGAAGGTGCACAAGGTCCATGCACGGCAAGGCAACGATGGAACCCTCCACTTCGAAATGAATCAGGGCGGGGCGATGAACCCCTTGCTTGCCCAATTCATGGGTATGCAGGCCAACAAACCAGCCCAAATGCATACAGGTGGTATCTGGCATTTCAGCGAGGAGGAGAAAAAACACCTCCGTCTTGCGACAGCTGCGTTCACACTTGCACTCGGTTTCATGTGGGTTGGAGGACTTGGTAGCCTGCTTGGTTCAGACCCATCTTCATGGGTGATTCAATTGTTACTTTCCATGCCAGTGATGCTTTTAGCAGTCGGCCCCGCCTTCCTCCTTCATGAAATTGGCCACAAAATTATCGCCAAGAAAAACGGCTGCTGGGCAGAGTTTAGAGCTGATCCAGGGGGCCTTCGATTTGGAATCATTCTGGCCTTTTTCCTTGGTTTCTTATTCATGGCACCAGGTGCTGTGATGGTTGCAGGACTTGTCACTCGAAGGCAAAACGGTCACATTGCAGTTGCAGGACCTTTGGTGAACTTTGGCCTGTTTATTATTGGAATTCCAATATGGGGGCTCCTTCTCGGAATCACAGGCGCATTTGACACCCCCCTTCCAGACTCAGATTTGGGATACCTTGTCGGTGGGTCGTTGATTTGGCAGCAAATGTTGATCGACGCAGGAGTGTTCTGGCTGGGTGCAAACTTAGTTCTCGGTCTGTTTAACATGATTCCATGGGGCCCACTTGACGGTGCGAAGGTCAAAGACTGGAATGAAACCGTGTTCTTTGGTGTCATTTCAGTGTTCGCAATTTTTGTTTTCACATGGGTTCTCGGCGGATGGTCACCTGCACGATTGTTGGCGTACATTGCAGGATTGATTTGAGGCCAGCCAGGCCGCTTCCTGTTGGGGCGACCTTCAAAGATAAGCGTTTAACACTGGTTTCTCATCCAAGTGGAAGAAAGAGAAAGCAGCCCACCAAGTAATGATGTCAAGGCTGTCTACGAGATTAGAAACACCAGAATGCTCCTCGCCGTATCCCTTACCAGTGGTGTCCATCCACTGCTCCATCTCTTCAAGCGTATCGCAGGTCTGGTGGTAACACCAGTACCCATCGACAAGACCGCCAAAACCAATGGTTACGGCACCGAGGTTATCTTGGAAACTTGCATGATCCGATCGAGCCGTGATGTCTTCATAGACGATGATTTCAGGCCGTCCACGCTCAAGCCAATCGTCAACCTTCCACGTGTCATCCGCAAAACCTTCGCCAACCAGCACACTTTGTTGTTGTTCGACACCAATAGCGTCAGCACCAATCCAGAGCGTCAATCCAACCATTTCAGGTTGGTTGATGACATCGTGATCAAGGGATGGGCCGAGGTACACGCGCATCGGCCAGACTTCCTCATCCTTTGGATACCCATCAGGGTCGACCGTAGTCGCGGGGTCGCCGTGCGGGGCGCCTCCTCCACCAGGCCAGTTCACGCCAGCCATATCGAGGTTGATGTAATTGGTAACGGTGACCTCTGGATTATCTTCTTTGACGTAATAATCGGTCCAGTAATCACTGCCCCGCTTTCCACCTTCTTCACCCGACCAGAAGCAGAACACCATTGTTCGGCGAGTCTCGAATGACGACATTGCTTCTGCAACGGTGAGAACCATGCTTGTACCAGCGGAGTTATCGTAGGCTCCAACACCAGTCCCATAGGTTCGAGTGCCAGTGATATGCGGGTCTAGGAGTAAGGCGTTTGCCGGGGGGGCGACGTCGAAGTGTGCACCAAACACCATCCATTCATCTGGAAATTCACTGCCGTATCTGAACCCACAGATGTTGTATGATTCTGGGTTTTGGTTGCCAAACACATCTGTGAATTCATAGCGCTGAATGACGACTTCCAGCCCAAAAGCTTCCAACTCATTGATCAGGTAGACAGCCGCGTCCTCATAGGCAGCATTTGCTTGACCCGCCCATCGATTCAGATAACCAACAGCCCCGTCTGCCAAATCCAAAGGATCCGGGCTTTCATCGGTGATGTGGTGGAGGTAATTGTAGGTCGAGCGACCGGCAACAAGGCCGGTTGAATGGCGGCCACCTTCATCAGAGGAATAGGCGGGAGCGACTGGTCTGACGAATGTCAACGGGTAAGCGACAGCAGGGCCGCCAGTGTCTTGGCTTGCGTTCAACGTGACGTTCTCTTGCCCCAATCGAACAATTGCTCCACCGTCTGCGGATTTATGACCGTTTTCAGAATACCATGTGGCCCAGGATTCATTTGCATCCCGTATTGGCCAATTATCGCGACCATATTCACCGAGCAAAATCAAACCCATGTCAGCCCGAGGGGGAGCGAGCATTGACAATTGCACCTGTTCTCCAGCGCGCAGGTCGACAACGGTGGAATTGACAACAAAGCCACTTTCATCATCCTTGACGAGATAGGGGACAAAGGCAGAAAGGTCTTGCTCTGCAGCAATTGTAACGCCTTGGAAAACACCTGCAGTCATCACCTGAGGGGTAACCATTGCATCATCAACCGTCACAATACCACCATCGCTGTTTTCACCAAAACATCCTGCAAGTGGAGCCATGAACATGATCAACACCAACATGAGAGCGTGGAGTCCTCGGGTGCCTGCCATGCACAACCCTCACGGCCGGAGTTTCTGAATCCTACTACGGATTGTGAACATGACCCGGAGTTCATTAACTTCATGTTTATAACATCATAATGAAAATTTTATTCTTAAATTACCGATTTATCCATCAAAATTACCAGATAATGTAAAAATAATATAAAAACCCATAAAAATCCGAGCAATGTTTGATAAAGGTTCAAGTCCAAGGAATAACCGATACCATGGAACAACAAACGACCATCTTTGACGTGCTCATTACCCTAAAATCAAAACCAAAACCAAACCGAACCCAATACTTGTGGGCGAACGCAGTGATCATCGATGATGAAGACGCTCGCTGCCCCGTTATTGAGGGGTGATTATTCCTCTTCGACGCTCAAGACATCACGTTGTTTTGAATCTCTGAAGATGCTTAATGCAAGGCCGAAGGCGCCGATTGCAGCAACCGCCGCAACCACCAACAGCGCTTCCTCCCTCATGGTTTCATCAGACGCTGCTTCGATCACTTCGTCATCGCACCCAATGCCAAAGCACTCACCCATATTCGGTACGCCAGGCTCTTCATGGACATCTTTCCAAAGGGTGATGTTGTATTCCGCAGTGGTGACAATACTGTCGTTGATGGCTCGTTCTAACCTGTAGGTGTAGGTGCCGGGCGGTGCATCGAAAGCAAATTCATAGCCATGCGACACGGCACAGTTCTCATCAACCAGGGTGCCGTTTTCAGCTAACCCACACGACGCTACCAGCCAAACAGAGGTGGCGTTGGTTGTGTTTTCATAGACTCCGTTTTGGTCCACATCGATGCTTATTCTGATCGAAGCGTTCTCAGTCGTGTCTTTCATTCGGAACACGACGGCGTTTCCTTGGACAAAATCACTGTCTGTGATGTTAGCAGGCATTGTCCCGTCAGCAACGACAATGACGTTGTAGGTCTCCTGTTCGTGAGCAGTGGCCTGACCCAAGGACATCAGCCCCACCAGCACCACCAACGAAAGCACGGCACCTTTGCGGACCCATTCGGACATGTTTTCCCCTTCACAGCATAGCATAAAGACAAAACGGAACAGCAGTCCCCCCCCGTCCATGGGCGCAAAGGAGACCGGACTTGGCATCTTCATCGTGGTGCTGCTCATTTCGGCGACTTTATTGGTCATCGGCCCGACAACATCAACGAAAAATACAATTGAAAGCGGATTTGAGGCCGGAGATCCACTGTTCCAGTATGAGGGCCATGATCATTCAAATGCCTCGCAACACGTTGCTGGAACCGACAACATGGACCTCGTCGATTTCAACCCACTCACCACCCCAGGGAATGCGGAGGTCCAGGTTGCAACAACGCCAGACGGAGAAACATACGCTTACCTCGCAGGCTGGAACGACATGCACATCGTCGATGTGACCGATCCCAACAACACCACGGTAACCGGCGTGTACAACGATTCAAACACCCAGGTTTTGGACGTCAAGTACCTCGAATACAACGGGCGGGAATACATCCTCCAGCAAAACCAACTCATCGACCCAGGAAACTCAGATCCGAACATTGGAGAATGGAGCGATCCAGCCCAGGTCTCCGTGACTCTGATCGATGTCACCGACAAGACAAATCCAACATGGATTGATTCATGGTATGATGTTGATCACCCAACAGGTCCTCACAACCTCTACACGCAAATGATCGATGGAGAATGGTACGTGTTCGTAGCCAACCCAGAGTATGAACAATGCAACGATGCAATTGGAGAAGCATGTGGCGGCGTCACCATCGCCCACCTCAACCTCGACGGTTCCGCGGCTCGAAACCTCCCCGGCGTTCCCGCATCAGGTCTTGGTCACACCATCATCAAGGTCGGAGAATACGAAGTCGCCTGGGAAACAACCCGTGGCGGCTGGATCTACATTCACGACATGACCGTGCAGTTGTGGCCCGGAGAAGATCCAAACGACCCTCGATACGGTCACACCTTCATCTACGGCAGTTATTGGGAAGCAGGGTTGAGGATTGGCGACGTCACAGATGTCCCCCACCCAGTGAATTCACCCGAGGAGTATGTGCTTCATGCGACCCTGTGTAAAACAGGCCAAGGCAACCCCCTGCAATGCCGATGGCGAGCTGAAGAAGTCGGACTTTGGATGGACTTCCTCGATATGGATGAGGACGGCCAACCCGACAGCGGAACAACAGGGAATGAAAACGGTGGCCGCGTGTCTTACATTCACTATGCAGAACCCTTCCCAACCATGGTTGACCTCTCGCACGTTGGTTACTCTGACGAGCCAGTGCATATGGTCACAGCCGCAGTCGAAGTGCTCTCAACAAACGTCGGTACAGGCATCATCTACCTCCTCGATACCACCGACTACACCATGGAAGACGGACAGTTCAAATTCAAACCAAAATTAATTCGAGATTGGGAAATTCCATACGGTGAAGACCATTGCTACGGCGAAGATTGCGAAGCGTTTCCCGACAGCGAAGAATGGCTTCTCTTCTCCCCTCACAACCTCGACAGTGCTTATTTCGAAACCGATGATACTACCGATCAAAGCCACGGCGGGGGCTGGGATGGACGCCTCTACATTTCCCACTACCACGCCGGATTGTGGGTGCTCGACGTCGAGACACTTGTCGCACCAACCAATCCAGACGACCGAAGGGCGACCAATTTTGAAGCAACTGTGGGGTGGTACCTTCCGCACGGTGAAGATGGCACAGAACTCCAATCGAGCTTCTATGACTTCGGTTGGGTTCCGTTCCTCTGGGCGGTCGAACACCACAATGGTTTGACTTACGCATCCTGTATTTCCACTGGTTTGTACGTTATACAACTCGAAGCCGACCTCCCCTACCTAGGTACATCTGTGTGAGGTGCTCGACTGAAAAAAGTCATGACAGCACTTTTCTTTACAGCATCAATGATGCTGTCTGGATGCTTTGCACCGGAACCATTCGCTACAGAATCACCATACTATGGCGAAGACATCGACCCGACCATGGCCGTCGACAATTTCACCCTCAACAACGCCACAGGCGAAGCATGGAATTTTGCCGAACAAACAGAAGGCAAGGTCGTTGTCATCGCCTTTCTCTTCACCAACTGCCTCGATGTTTGCCCGATTGTGACTGAAAACCTTCGTTGGATGTCCAGCCAGTTAACAGAAGAGGAACACAATGCTACAGAGTTCATCACGGTGACTGTCGATCCGTGGCGCGATGATCCAGCCGCTATGCTTTCTTGGAAAGACAGCAGAGGAACGGACTGGACCCACCTCTCAATCAACGATGTAGACAATGAATCTCAAATGACCGCCATCACCGATGTATGGGTGAACTTCGGCGTTGGTCTTTGGATTGAAGAAACCCCTTCCGATCAATCAACCAACCAGTCAGAAAACGAATCAAGCAATGAATTAGGCAACGAATCTGAGACCACAACAGGTGGAAGGCACCACCCAGATGCCTACAATGTCAACCACAGCACTGGAACGGTTCTCGTTGATCACACGGGCCTTCAGCAAGTGTGGTGGGGTGACAATGACTGGTTCCCAGAACTTGTTCTCGAAGATGTACGCACACTCATTGGCGCAACCGTCCAGTCGTGATTTTCACAGTTCGTTTGGAACAGGTGATTGATCCATGTGGAGGAACGCATAGACGGCCCACCATGTGACGATGTCCCAAGAATGAACCAGATTTGCTTCACCTGTGGCGTTGTCAGTCGCCATGTAGTCTTCCATTGTGGTTAGTTTGTCACAGGTCTTGTGGTAACAAGGATACCCGTCAACGACCCCGTTCCAACCTAATGTGGCTACGCCAAGTTGCTGGAATGAATCGTGATCGCTGCGAGCGGTTGGACTTTCATAAATCGCAACCATGTCTTGGTAGTTGTTCTGCCACAGCGGGCTTTCACCTGCTACGGCCCACTCTTCTCGCCCTCGCTCGATTTGGTAGGCGAGATCGAATGCGTCCGCCCCAATCCATTCTGCTAAGTGGTACATGCCGGGCTGATCGATAACATCGCCGGTGCCATCAGGTCCGAGGTAGACCGAGAGTGCGAAATCACCTGGATAGTTGATCCCAGCCATGTCGAGGTTGAGGTAATTACTCACAGTGACGCCGTCAGGGAGATCGCCAGCAAAGGCACTCGAACCCCAGAGGCCTTCTTCTTCAGACGACCACAAGCAGAACACCATGGTTCTACGAGCGTCAAAATCTGCCAGCACACTTGCAGTGGTCAAAACCATCGAAGTTCCCGCAGTGTTGTCATATGCGCCGGTTCTCGTTCCGTATCCTTGTTCATCGGTTCCTGGAATTAGTCCAATCGGAGATGCGTAGGGTGCGATGTCGAAGTGAGCACCAAACACCAACCATTCGTCAGGGTAGACGGTGCCGGTTTTGTAACCACAAATGTTCACGGCCCACAAGGTACCAGATTGGAATCTGTGAACCTCAACGTCAAGGTCATAGCCAACCATGACCCCTTCGAAGTAGGTGATTGCGTCTTCATAGGCGGGGTTTCCGTTGCCAATCCACCGATCGAGGTAGCCAACAGCTCCATCGGCTAAATCCAATGGATCAGCCGTTTCGTCGGTGATGAAATCAACCCATTCGTACACATCTCTTCCGTTCAGCCAGCCACCGCTTGCGTTGACACCGTTTTCTTCGGTTAGGTCGGCGCGTTGTGCACGAACCGTTGCCATCTGTTTGACAACAACCCCGTCGCCTCTTGATTCACCAGGTACAACCCATGAGAAAAACCCACCTTCGTCTTCATTGGCGGAACTCATCACGGCAGAACCACTCGATCGGTCCATACCCCAATCCATCCACGATTCATCTGCAGCACGGATTGGCCAATCTGTTCGACCGTAGTCGCCCAGAAGAAACACGATATCGCTGTTTCGAGGCGGAAATAGGATTTTTATGCTTACAGATTCACCTTCTGCCAAGTCAAGCATGGTGCCGTTTTGGGCACGAAGTGATCCCGGATCTTGGATAAAGTACGGAATAAAGACACTCATATCTCGGTCAGCCTTGAGCACAATCGTGGTCCATTCACCACCAGGGATTTCTTCTGGAAGAACAGAAAGGTCGTTTGCACTTGGCAATCCCCCATTGTCATTTTCTCCAAAGCATCCTGCAAACGGGGCGGTAAACATCAGCAGAACCAGCAATCCTGCACGTGCGTGTTGGGGGCGCATAGCAGGTCGTGGCCGCTTTCGTTGTTGAACCCAACGGCTAAAAAAAATCTCTCTTTTTACAGCGCCAACAGCATAAATAGTTCCGGTCACCGGAAAGTGAATTCCAAGAAAAGGCGAACGGTTAAGGGGGGTCAGGCGTCAGGTTTGAACATGGCAACGGTTCGTTTGGACCAAAAAGGCCGGGCACTGACCCGCGCAATTCCTGCCTCATTTGATAAGGCATTGGCGAAGTTTTTCGGTTCCGGGCCCAATGACATCGAACTCGCTAAGGCCCAACACCTCGCTTATCGCGAAGCACTTTTGGCCGCAAACGTCGAAGTGACTGTGCTGCCTTCAGATGATAAGTTACCCGACTCAATTTTCGTTGAAGACCAAGCTGTTGTGATCGATGGTCATGTCCTTCTCCCGGTCCCAGGCCACCCTGCACGGGTTGCCGAACAACCCCCCATCGCTGAATTTGTCACCCGTCAATTGACGGGCACACAGGTGTGCAGCAAGAATGGAGAAGCACGGATGGATGGAGGCGACATCATTCGACTTGGCGATTTGTTCTTCGTCGGACGGTCTTCGAGAACCAATGATGCCGGAATTAAAGAGCTCCGAGATCTCCTCACACACCTCGGCCACGAACTCCGAGTGGTCGAGATTCCAGGCCATGCCCTGCACCTCACAAGCATCAGTTCAACACCGACTGACTCGGTGATTTTTGCCCCAGAAGGCTACCTTCCCGAGGATGCTTTTGGCGTTCTACCAGAAGGTTGTGAAGTGATTTGGATGCCAAAGGACGAAGCCTACGGCTGCAATACAATCGGCTTACCAAACGGCCAAGTTCTCGTTGCAGAAGGTTACCCGACCGTGCTTGCGACCGTCGAAGCAATGGGCCTCCAACCAGTCGTATTAGACATGAGTCAAATCCGGGCCGCAGATGGTTCACTCACCTGCTGCTCACTGTTTTACTAAATCAGGAAAATCGATTTTCTGGGCGGTACGCAGCACTGTACCAGTGACCAATCTGTAGTTTTGCATCCGCTTCGTCGAGAACGGTGTGAATGTCTTCGGGGAAAACAGCTAAATTTTGCTCATCAACCAACATCAACCCCTCCTTTGAGGACATTAACTTCAGGGTTTTTGTGTGATCTAAAAAGAGACCAATTTCAAACACGATGAACAGGGGTCTCCGTACCGTCAAATCTTGGAATTTTGAGGAAAACAGGAAACTTGCAAAATCGTCAATTGAATAAAAAGAGCAAAGCGTCGAGAGGGTGTGCACCAGGCCCCGTTCTTCACCAGAAAGAGCAATGTCTGGTTCATCAAGGACTTCTGATTTTACCAATGTGAGCAGCGGGCGGTCTTCGCTCATGGTCATATCAACAGTGCCTCACCGATAATTGTATGTTCTTTGAGGTCTGTTCTCAGGAGTTTTTTCCACCCAAACCAGTCGAAGTACATCGTTGAAAAAATTCACCACGGCAATTGTTTTCCATCGTATTGAATGAATTGGCCGCTGTTTTCTAGGGTGAGTTCTTCCACCACCTTGCGCATCCCTTCAACGCTCTCTGGCATTTCAACCGGGGCGCGGTCACCACCCATGCTCGTTTTCACCCAACCAGGGTGCAAGACGACGAAACTTATGTTGCGTTCAGCCGCTTCTTTCTTCATCGAGACCGTAAACATGTTGAGGGCGGTTTTACTTGCCCGATAAGCATACGACCGTCCCATCTCGCAATCGTCAATCGACGCCATCAAACTGCTCGTCATGGCTACTTTTACCAAACCGTCATGGCTCATTTTTGGATAGAGGGCCTGAACAACCCTTACCGGACCAAGAGCGTTGATGTCCATGACCTCAAGGGCCCACTTATCATCAATTTCAGTAAGATCGCGCCAGCGGCCGTCGGCCACACCAGCGTTGTTGACAAGCAGGTCGATGCGCCCAGGGGCGCCGTCAGCAAAGGAGTGTACAGATTCCATGCTTTGCACATCGAGTTGATTGATGGTTAATGAGTCGCAGGCCAATGAGCCAAGGCGCCCTATTTGGGTCCGATAGCCAGCGTACACAGTCCACCCAGCATCAAGCAATTGCGCTACCCATTCCGCGCCGAGTCCGCGGTTGGCTCCAGTGATCACAGCAACGCTCATGACGATGGTCAAAAGGGGCTGATTGAAGAACCTTTCAACCCTTCAATCTTGGTGAATGTTCATGTATACCTTCGCTATGTGTGGTTTATGCAGCCTGATGTGACCATGCCGTTTTCAAACACAGAAACGCTCCCAGGATCGAGCATTGTTCGGTCACATGGCGTGGTAACCGGCTCAACCGTGCGAGCAAAAAACGTCTTCAAGGACATCGGAGCCGGGTTCAAAAACATCGTTGGTGGGGAATTGAAAGCTTACACCGAACTTCTCCAAGAATCGAGGAACGAAGCCCTGTACCGCATGTGCGCAGAAGCATCATCGCGTGGTGCGAATGCGGTCGTAAACGTCCGCTTTGCCACGTCCTCTGTTGCTGGCGGAGCGGCCGAATTACTGGCCTATGGCACCGCCGTAACCGTCGAGTGAGGTGCCTCCTATGGGTGCAGTACAAGTGCTCCAACTGCTGGGGTTCATCACAGGTAATATTGCATGGATTGCAAGTATTTTCGGCGTTCTTGTTTACCAGCCACGAAAGAAAAAGGCCTTGCTGAAGCGTGAGCAAGCCAGTCTCATTTCGTGCGGCGTGAACGCGCTCACCACTCTTAGCACCCCTTCAAAAAAGGGCGAAATCCAAGGATACACCGTTTTGGTGGCCAACGTTGTCATGTCACCGAGTTGGATTCAGACCTTCGCTGGCGGGGTCCGTGCCCTCTTCGGAGGCCGCATCAACACGTTCGCTAAGTTGCTTGAATGGGCCCGGCGAGAGGCCAAGCAACGCCTCTTAGAAGAACTCGAAGCGTCTCACTATGACGAGGTGATCAACGTCCGCTTTGAGACGACCACCCTCACCAAATCCACAGGAAGCAAAGACAAGACCACGGGCTTTGAAATTCTCGTTTATGGCACCGCTGTGAAGTACTGAGTGTTGGCGCCATCCGGGCTCAATTCATGGGTGGAGTTCTTGAGGGGCCGGCTTGTGGCTAAACTCGATACTATGTCGCAATCTTCTCAAAACAGTTCGTTTTTCCGAAAGTGGGCTATGCGCCAGTACTGGCGAATGCAACAAAGCCAAGCCGTGGTCAGTTTGTTGCTCTGGGGCACCACAATCACGTTGTTGGTCTGGCCCTATGTGTCGTGGCGTTTTTCAGCGCAATGCGATGGCGGGTTTTGCTTTTCAGATGCAATCATCGGGATTCCTTCGACCTACATCGGGCTCAGCGTCATTTTCTTTTCAGTGATGTTCGCGGTCCTTTTCATCGGCTTCCTTTACGATCGAGTGTTCTCACTTTGGACAGAATGGCGCAGCGTCGATATGGAGCGAAACCCCTATGCCACCTACGCACTTTCTCCAAATTGGGTCATGATTGTCGCACTTCAGGCTGAAACACTGAAGCGAACTTCACAAGATGATCCAAAGATGTTGGCTCAGGCCGACTGGTACCTCAAGTGGTGCGAATCTTACACAGAAGGCGAAATGTTTGCACGCTCAGTACAGCGTTGGGATTCTGACATGGGCGAAACCCCGACGTTTTGGTTCACTTCTGAAGAAGCAATGCAGCGAGCCCGTGAATCGGTGTTCGATGATGAAGCTTAATCACTGATTTCGGCCAGTGAGTGCTGACCACCATCGAGCAAGCATTTGCCAGAGGGTTTCTTTTCTGAAGTACTCTCCTGTATCAGGGTCATACCATGTACCATCGCCCTGACGAATGGGTCCATTCTGGTACTGATTGGAGTTTCGTCCATGCCTGCGGGATCTGAAAAACCCTCGATTGTTTGATCCACCAGTGCGAGGTTTGTACCTGCGGTTTGCCGAAGAAGTCCTTCGATGACTTCGTGTGCTGGAAGAAGACCCCCTCCTACCACTGCGGGGTTTGTGTGTGCGGCGACCACGAGAGGAACCCATACCAATCCCTGCATGTTAGCGGCTATAACAACATATGTTGCCAATATTTCTTCTGTCTGGCCGCTGCTTACGATGGGTGGCAACTGTCAGATTGAACTATGAAACGCTTCAATTTCGACTAAAACGGCCGCCTCGTGTGCATATTGGTTGGATGGCACTTCGATCATCTGAGCGCCAGGGATTCTTTCAACGATGCTCTTTACATTTTCTAAGCCGTGCAATTTGTCTGATTTTGCAGAGATGATGCCACATGGAACACTGATGTTGGACAAATTTTTAGGAAGTTCATAGCGAATCAAAGATCGAGCAGATAGCCTCGTTCGAACCGCATCTTGAGACAGCAATGTTCGCCTGTATCTGACTCGTTGACCTTCTTCCTTCACCTTTCGTTCTATGGCCCATATTGCAATTCTGACCAACCCGTTTAAGGTAAAGTTTGGGAAGGGCATCTTTACCAACATCCGTGAGAAAAAAGGCAGTTTGAAATTTTGATTTGGAGCGACAAAAACCGAACTCCTCGGTTCGATGATGTTGTGTTGTAATGCATCGATGAGGATTGTCGATCCGAGTGATGAAGAAAACAGATCATACCCGCTGGCAAGTTTGTAAAATCCGATGACTTCCACGAGATCATTCGAGAATTTATCGATTGTAAAGTCCTGAACAGACAGCTTCGGATTGTCAAATACGGCGCTTGCCTTTTCCCTTGTTTCAATGTAAATAATCGGCCTTCGAGTGACCCATTCTGTGATCAAAGGCCTCCAACCCTCAAACACCGAGCCCCACCCCGGGACCACGACAACGGGTTCGATGCCCTTCAGAGATTCATCGGCCGGCTTCCAGAGCAGCACGCGCAAAGAAACACCCCCTGAAACCCGAACCCATTCCTCCACACATGTGGAATGGGGGAGTTCAGGCACGCCTTCCCAATGTTCATCCATCTGTTGTGAAGCCCCGGTGGTGATGAATAAGGGTTTAGCCGGTTTTATTTTTTACAATGATGCTTTTGACCGAGCACCCATAGCGCGGAGTCGAGAAAACAAGAACGGGCCACGCAAAGTATATTTTTTGCATTTTTTACCATTAGAGTGCAGAGGGCAGGATTCGAACCTGCGAACTCATAGAGACTGGGACCTCATCCCAGCGCCGTTGACCAAGCTTGGCAACCCCTGCTTCAGCCGTCCCTTATGCCGCGCGTATATCAATGACGCGACAGGGCATCGTCACTCCCCTAAACGAAGTTCCTCTTCGAAGAAAACAGCGATTTCATCCAGCGATTTCCGATGAATGTTTGGAACCATTGCCCCTTGTTCAGGATAACCAACCGGCATGACGAGCATGGCCTCTTCATGAGCAGGCCTCCCCAACAATTCTCCAAGAAATTTCATCGGTGAAGGGGTGTGGGTCAGCGTGACCAAACCCATTCGATGGACTGCATTGATGAATAAACCGGCGGCAATGCCGCATGATTCTGTAGCATAGTATGTCGGGCCCCACGCACCATTCGCCCGAGTCCGCTTTTTTTGTTTAAACAAAACAACAATCCAAGGGGCATCTGTGAGGTGCCGTTTGACTGCGTCTGTACCAAGCGGTGCAAGAACCTCGGCCCAAGCCTCTGGCATACGCTGCTGGTATGTTCGTTCTTCTTCTTTTTCAGCAGCCACTCGAATCTCTTGCTTCAGCACAGGGTTCGAAACAGCGACCCAGGTCCACGGTTGGAGGTGGGCCCCATTCGGTGCTGTCCCTGCAGATTGAATCGCCAATTCGATCAGACGACGTTCAACAGCACGGGTGGAAAAATGACGCGTCGTGCGCCGCTCTTGGTTTTCCAGATAGACGGCTTCACCCTTGGCGAGCATGTCAGAAGGGGACAGTTCAGTCCAGTCGAGTGCGATGAATGCAGCATCTTCCATACAACGCCATACGGGGCGGGCCTATCAGTGCTTTTCGTGAGCGCTAAGCGTTTGGCATTCTGCCTCGCATGCGCAACCACGACTCACTGCCAAACATCAGTGCGTACACGGCAGCCAGCCACAACGTTGGGCGGCCCCAACCTTCAATGCTCATCGAATCAGGAAGCAAACCTTGCCCAAAGGCAAGCAAGACACAGAGCCAAACCAACGTGAATCCGTGCAAGCCCCAGCGCACACTTGACATGATTTGGGTCGAATTCGCTTTCATTTCAGTGATTTCAACTTCGGTAAGAACAGCGGTGACGCCGCGTAACTTGTCAAGGGCCGTCCCGCCATTCCAGCGAAGGCGACCCAAACGAAAACGGCTGGCTATTTCGACCATCGTAAACATGGTGACCCACACCACAACAACTTCGAGAAACGGTTCAGCGCCCCTGAGGTTCAGTGAACCCTGGGTCGACCAGAGAAGCAAGCCCCACAGCCACGAAACGAGAACCAACTGAAACACTCGAGCAAATCGCGTGATCCGGTGCAACAGTTCAGCATCATGGGAGAGCAGCATTTCCAAGGCGATGACCATCGCAGTTGTGCCGGACAAACCGACGCTGATCAACAACCACCACCAATCTAAATCTCCATCGCGCCAGGCAAACATCAGCGCCACCATCGTCCAAACAAGAGCGACAACAGAGGCGACATTCGCTGCAGCCTGCATGGTGTAAAGTGGATCTCGACCGTCTTTGAGGACCGCAAAACCCCCCATAAGCCGAGTTTCAAATGCAGAATCATCGACGAGTCCGTGTGCGGCAGCCGTCATGCCACCGACCGCTTTGATTCGGGCATTTCCGACAATGGATTGGGCCTCACCTTGGGCCCACTCCTCATCCAAACCTCCACTGTTCCAAGAAGAACCCCGGCTTGCAGCATGGGCTGCTTCAGCCCCACGGCTTTTACTGCTGCCAGATGACCGAGTCTTGGCCCAAGCACGAATTTCTTCTGAGGTGATGGACTCGACTTGATCTTCATTGAGCGGAGCGCCGTGGTCTGTGTAGAGCCAACGGCATTGAATTGGAACAGGGGCAGGGTCGACGTCAGGCGCGACCATTTGGAATTGTCCGGGTCCCAAGGTTGGAAGTTGAGCTACGAGGTCCTGATCACCACCGCTCTCTTTCAGCAAATGTCGAACCTTTTCAACGTCTTGGGGCTGTGTGAAACGCCCGATGAATGTGGTGTTTGCCTGCGCCAAGATTTTGTAATCTACATCGCTGACGTTCTGAGTTGCGAGAACGCACGCTACCCCATATTTCCTCGCTTGTTTGAAAATGAGTTTAATGAGGTCTTTTGCCGGAGGGTTTCGTGGATGTGGGGGGAGGTAAGGTGCCACTTCGTCCATGAAGAAGAGGAGTTTTATTTCCCCTTCTGCAGGTTGCTGGGTCAACATCCAGTCGTACAACTCCCGGGACAGTTCTTGGACGAAATATTGCTTTTGTGCTTCATCCTGAATGGTGTTAAGATAGACAATGTTAAGCGGGATTTTCCCTGGAATGGCCGGTGTGACAAAGGAATCAATATCGATTGGGACACCGTTTGAAAACAACAATTGATTGACACCAGAAGAGTATGCTGAAAGCCTTCTTGCCAAGTCATTGCGTGTTGTTTTCGGCAACCGCTCCTCGAAATCCGTGAGGCGGTGTTCCATCATCACTTGGTCCCAAGTGGGGACTTCAGGTTTTTCTTCACCCTCTTCGACATCATAGAAACACTCCGGATACAATTTGCGGGTAAATTCTTGATTTGGATCCCGAACCACGCGCGCCAGGGCTTGAAAATCACTGACGTCCAAACCATGCTTTGTTCCCTCGACAAGAATTTCATAGAGGAAGGGTTTGACGATCTTCCCCTGTGACTTTTCAACATCGTAACCAGCCAAACTCGTGAAACCAGCCGCTACCATGTCCCACGCAGTAATTGCTTCTTCAGCATCTAAATTTGAAGGAGGGGTTCGAAAAGGGTCGATGCAAAGCGGCAATCCCTTGGAACGCAAAGGCGTCCAAATTCGGACCTCACACATGTCCATGAGTTTCTTTGCTCTGGCGACATCGCCACCCTCCGCCTCTAACGCAGCAGGGTCAATGCCCAGTGCAAGACGAGCCAGATCGCCTTGAGGGTCAATGATGAGTGATGGAATTTTTGCCAGAGCAGCTTCCTCAATCAAGGCCTTCGCCATCACTGTCTTTCCGGAACCGGTTGAACCGAGCATGGCGGCGTGGCGGGCTAAAACCATCGATTGAATATCAATTGGCTCACCAGTATCACGCCGTGTTCCCAAGTACATGCCCTTTGGTTTGTAGTGCTTTTTCTTTTCACTTTTTTGATCGACGGGGGGCGCCTCAGACAACACATCAGGAGAAAGAATTTCATCCACAAGGGAAGCCAAACTTGGTTCATCAGCCGAGTGGGTCTCCGTCGAGAAACCCTCCTCTTCAGACACCATAACGGGGCGAAGGACGGAGGGGGTCTTGAAGACCGCGACAATCAGGTGGGGTGAGAAGCAGACTCAAGGGGGTCGGGGAATTCGCCGTGGTATGGACCGAATCCCGACAGGCCGACCGTCATGGAACGAGGCGATGCGGAACGCAGCCCTCGCTGTCTTGGATTCGAAACAGTGGGTCAAAGGCTCGCGGGGCAAAGCCTTCGGTCTTGCGTTTGCAGATCACTGTGGAGCACTCAGCGCAACACCGTGCCAAAACGGATCTTCTGCCCTCTGGGCGGCCCTTCGAATCGCCAACATCGGGCCGGGCGACGAGGTGATCGTTCCTTCCTACACGTTCATCTCCACAGCCACCTGCATTCTGCTGGTCGGCGCCACCCCGGTGTTTGTCGATGTTGAGCCAGATTACTTCTGCCTCGATGTGAACGCGGTTCAAAATGCCATCACACCTGCGACAAAAGGTGTGATTGGCGTCCATCTCTACGGCCACCCATACGACCCCAAGATCGTTGAAATCTGTGAAATCAATGGACTCGTTTTGATCGAAGACGCCGCACAAGCACACGGGGCAAGTCAAAGTTTTGAGGATGGTTCAAAGAAAGCAGCCGGATCTATGGGCGACATTGCTTGCTTCTCCTTTTACCCTTCAAAAAACATGGCTGTCGGTGGAGAAGGAGGGATGCTCACCACCATCAACGACGCCTACGGCGCCAAATTAAACGGCATCATCAACCATGGCCGCAGTCCGGAGTTGCATGCCATGGAACTTGGCAGCAACATGCGAATGTCAGAGGTTGCTGCAGCCATTGGCCTCGAACAACTCAAGCACCTCGATCGCTGGGTAGAGCGCAGGCGCCACACCGCTTCCCGATACACAACCGCTCTGCAAAACCAACCGTATCTGAAAGCCCCAGCAACCCGCCCTGGCGCTGAACACGCATGGCACCAATATTGTGTGCGAACTGAACACGCAGCCGCTTTCAAAACGCATTTGGACGCCCTTCAAATCGATGCACGCCAGTATTATTCTCTTCCAATCCACCAGCAAGGTGTGTTTGCCAACCACCCCCAACACCACCAGACTCTACCAGTCACGGCTGAACTTGGTTCTTGTTTGGTAGCAATTCCAATCATGCACGAATTAACCGAGGCGGAAATTACCCGGGTGCTCGCAGCACTGGTTTCATTTAATCCCGAATGAGTTGGCTTGGCCTGTACGCCAAATTCGAGTTCGACCAAGCATGATTCCCTGTGAGTTCAAGCCCAATCCATTCCGGGATCTCTACAGGCTGCCCACTCTCTTGCAATTCAACTTCGGCAAGCACAAGGCCAAGCAAACCCTCCGCGAACTCATCGATTTCCCAAAGCATGCCATCTGGGCCCCGCCATTCGTATCTTGTCTTCTCGACATGCGGGCAATCTTCGGTGGAAACAAGCGCCTCACCGACGTTGCGCTCAATGACCCACTCCATCTCACGGGCGCTTGCTTGCTGCCGTTTACCCTTGAGCGTGAAAGTGGTTCGATTGTTGCGATACCGAACTCGAACCGTCCAGCTCTCTTCAGATTTGAAAATTATTTTTTGTGCAGCATCGAGTTGGACAACGACGGAACCACCGTACACCAATGCCGAATCGACCAAAAGCAAGTGATCTTTCCGCAGGTAGAATTGCCGTATCGAGGTGGAACCGAGCCCTTCCCTCCATGGTTTTTCACCATGCCCATTTACGAAAAACCGGCGTTCGATTTCCATGTATTCTCTCATATGGTTGGCCCCGCAGTACATTTCTTGCCAATCCGTGACCCGCCTTAGTCTCACCGAATGACACCCATTCAAATTCATTTGATTTGTCAAATCATTGAACCAAGTTGTTGAAAACCCCCAGTTCTATGTCAGAGCATGCATGGGAGTTGGTTGATCCGTCTTCTCCTCATCGCAGCCCTCGGCTCAATCCTGTTCGGGATTGTATCGTTGAACGAAGAGGCGCTGGCGATTCAAAATCCGGAAACTGCCGATGAACGCGTAGGTCCGTTAGAAGACACGGACGACACAGAGGACGCCACTTTTGCGAATGTTGACGAGGAGCCCGACCAGGGCGCGGAGGCGCCCCTCGAGAACAAGGAGACAAGCCAAAACGGTCCTCTTTTTATTGGTGCAGGTGGCGGGATGTTTGCCCTCATATTGTTCAGTTCCGGTGTGTTTGAAGTTGTTAAAATCGCCGTATGCATGGCCCTTCTCACCCCCCTCCTCACTAAAAAATCAAAAAATGATGAATTGAATAAGGGCCGTCTTCTTGGATTTATTGAAGGCAATGCAGGGATTCATTTCTCGGCTCTTCGCGACGCCTTACATCTTGCGAACGGCGTGACAGCCCACCACCTACAATCGCTGGAAACACGAGGGAAAATCATTTCTTGGAGAGATGGAAAACTGAGGAGGTACGCAGCCTCTCATGTCTCAATAGAACAGAGAAACGCAGTTACCCACCCACTCATAGGGACGCGTCTCGCCATACTCCAAACACTGTCGGATGCTGGCCAGCTTGGCCTTTCCAATGGAGAAGTTGCAAAACATCTTGAACTTTCAAGGCAACTTCTCTCATATCATATGAAACAACTAAATCAGGATTCTTTCGTGGAAAAGACCCTCCCAAAGAAGCGATCTCCGTGGCGACTCACCCCGCAAGGCTCTGAAGTTCTCATACGGGGTACAAACGTTCAAGAAAGTAAAAACGCTTTACCAATTCATTCATAGCCACTTGCACCGTAGTGGTGCCATGAATGAGCACAAAGCCCTTGCCATTTCCTTGGTGTCTCTGTTTTTATTTTCAGGTTGCTTAGGAGCCGTTGACCCAGCGGTCGAAGTTCCAGGCATTGAACTTCCAGATGATTGGGGGGTCACGGTGGCACGCACGGTTTCAAGCCCTCAACTGAGTCAGTTTTCTGATTGTGATGAACTCGAAACCGCCCTCAAACTCTCTCTTGAAGAAGAAGCCAAAACCCAAATCCTGCAAGCAATTGAGGAACAATACACCTATGGCAGCATGTGGCTGGAAGGCGACATGGGCGCGGAAATGGCTATGGACGATGCCGCAGCAACAGGGACCACATCAGCCCCCCAAACAAGACGAACCGAAGGAACCGATTATTCCGGCACCAACAACCAAGAGCAAGGCGTCGATGAAGCGGATTTTGTCAAGACAGATGGGCACAACATCTACTTCCTCAATGGCAAAAATTTAGTTATTTTCGGCATCCCAGAATTTGGTGAATTGATTCTTCTCTCCACCACTCCAATCCAGGGGAGCCCCACTTCGATGATGCTTGATGGCGATCGCCTTGTTATCATTTCCTCGGTTTCAACATGGACCCTTGGACAAAATGACCCACTCACAACAGAACTCGGTTGGGACGATGCACCTGGAATATGGCGCTCCAGTTCCTTGACCAAGTTCACGGTTCTCGACGCATCCAATCGCTCAGCACCAGCCATAGAAAAGGAACTTTTCTTAGAGGGCAGTTACATGACTGCACGCGAGGTCAATGGAACGGTTCGAACCGTCACACACGCTTGGATGAACATTCCCGGGATTCAAACATGGCTTGACTTCCCAGCAGGGTACTGGGACTTAGATTATGAAGATCCCTTGCGCCTCGAAGTTCGTGAAAAGGTGGGCTATCAAACCATTCTCGACAATCAATTGACCATCTCGGCTCTCGCACTTTCTGATATTCTTCCGAAGGTGTACGAACGCGTCAACGGCGCGTTGACGGTGCACACGATGGACGACGATGCGTGTGCCGATTTTGTTGCTCCAAGCGATGGGCTGAACCGCGGTTTTAACAGTATTTTCACCTTTGATTTGGCTGATGAAAACTTTGGTTTTCAAGCCGATCACATCGTTGGTAATTACCCCATGGTCTACGCTTCAGCGGACGTATTGGTGCTGACAGAAAGCGCTTGGGATTGGTGGTGGTTCTGGGGCAACGATAACATGGATGAATCCACAAATATCCACACTTTTGATATTTCGAATCCAGGAGACACAGTCTACACTGGATCGGGGCGGGTGAACGGAACCGTTCTCAACCAATTCTCCATCTCCGAACACCTTGGCGTGCTTCGGATAGCTGCAACTTCTGGCCAATGGGCTCGCTGGTGGATGGAGGATCCAGAGCCAATGAGCTCGAGCGTCGTGACCTTTGTACGCGGGGTCGATGACGAAACCGATCAACAAGTGTTGGTTGAAGTTGGACGCGTCGATAACATCGCTCCAGAAGAGCGAATTTGGAGTGCGCGCTTTGATGGTGACCGGTGCTATCTTGTGACCTTCCGCCAAATCGACCCGCTGTGGGTGATTGATATGTCGGATGAAACCAACCCGACCATTCTCGGGGAACTTGAGATTCCCGGCGTCTCCACCTACATCCACCCACTCTCTCGCGACCACCTGCTCACCATTGGCATGGGGCCCGGTATCGATGGCTTGGGACTCGACTGGTCGAACACTCGCTTGTCGCTGTTCAACATCAGCAACCCGGCCGCACCGGCAGTTGAGGACGTTCTTTCACTGACGCCGGTAGCCGACCCGGCAAATTCAGGATGGACCTGGTCGTATTCCGAAGCCTCATACGAGCACAAGGCCTTCCAATACTGGGCGCCGAAAGGGTTGCTTGCAGTTCCCCTTTCAACCTACAGGTACGACAGTTCATACGATCAAAACGGACGCTATTCCTACTCCTACCAATACGTCAGTAAACTTGTGATTGTCAATGTCTCAGAGGAGAACGGAAACTTGTCAATTCACGGCACAGTCAACCACTCCACATTCTACAACACCCAAGAAAGCAGTTCTTTCGGCGGGGATTACAACATCCGCCGTTCAATCTTTATGGGTGATTTTATCTATGCAGTTTCGGCACAAGGCGTGACTGTTACCAACTTAACGACGATGGAAGAAGCAACCTCTCTCGCCCTTACCTATGAAGAGCAGTGCTACTTTTGCGCCGAGACACCTGAAGATTCAACCGAAGGCAGTTCAGGATCAGAGGAAAGCGAGGACAAACCGTCGCCGGAAGAAAGCGAAAGGTGAGTGCCCACATGCCCATCTCGATTGGCGTTGTTGGATGCGGGCGCTGGGGTTCCACCCAGCTTCAAACGCTTCTGCGCATGAAACGCGAAGGAACCGTCAATCGAATCGTTGCTTGTGATACGGCCCCAGCGAACCTTCCCTCCACCACCGGCATCGATGCTATGTACGCCGAATGGGGGCACATGTGTGATTCAGAGTCGCTGGATCTCGTCATCCTTGCCACGCCAAACAGGACTCATGAAACGATCGGGTTAGCGCTGCTTGGCCGCGGTGTTCGAACACTGATTGAGAAACCCTTTTCCACTTCCCTCGCAGGGGCCCAGCGACTTATCGAGCAGGCAGAGAAAAACAACACATACACTGTTTCTGGTTACCTGTTACGGCATCATGCCGGCGTTCAGCGTGTGCGCCAACTGCTTTGCGACCAAACACTTGGTGATGTGATTCAGATCACATACACGAGGTTTACCAACAGGACAAAACCGATCAAAATGCCGATCCTTGAGGGCCTCGGTTCGCACGGCGTCGACACATTGGACTACCTTGTGGCGGGGGAAAACCAGGTGGCCTTTACCTCCGGACTTTTCGAACAGACAAGCGGGGAGCCTGCGACGATTTCGACCGCCAGCAGCGCCCGTTTTCTTTTCGAAGGCGAGTCGCTCAATGGCGCCAACCGTTTCTCAGCAACCGTCGAGGTGGGGTGGGGGCAAAGCGAAGAACGCCGGGAACTTCTCGTTCAGGGGACCAAAGGAAAGGTTTCCATTGACTTCGGGCAGCATCAAACCTACACGTTGGATGGCGTCGAAATGGACCTTGGAGCAACAAAGTCCCCGCTAGAGGCCCAGATCTTGTCCGCTCTCGCCCATTTTTCATTGCCAGCGGAAATGTCTGCGACACTTCTGCGAACAACACAACGAATTGAGTTGATTAACGATCAATGTGATTGATTGAATTGATGCTTTAGATTGCGAGTCTTCAAGAATTGAATGCGCTTGGCCTACAGTATGGGCCTCTCCTATACCGCCGTTCAGCGAATGTTTGTTGTGACTTTCATTGTCGCCGCCGCTACATGGTACACCCAAGACAATTACACCGAAGGAGCACTTGTTCTCATCGCTCTTTCAGCCCTCATTGGCATTGCTTGGGGCCTTTCAGAACGTGAAATGACGTTTGAACATCTCGGTCTAAATCAGGCCGGAGTGCTTACCACGCTTGCGTTTATCGGCTCAATCGCCTTGTTTGCAGAAGTAGGTGTCCGAATTTGGGGCTTTCCAACCACAGGGTCGTATGTCCTCTCGGTGTTTTTCATCGGCTCTTTCTGGTGGACCGGTGCTTTAATCCAGCCAAAGAACAACTGAAACGGCCTTCAAAGACGCCTTCGCCATTGGCCTAGGCCGTGCGAAGGGTGAAAAGCCGTGGGCATGGACCATGGTTGATTGATATGGCAAAGTACGGCGACCACCCCCCGCTTCCACAGCGACTTGAAGCCCTGCTCATGGATGATGTCCATACCGTATTCATCAAGGCAGATTGCCCACCAAGGGTCAAACGCGGTACAATTGGCCAGTTGAAACTGGTTGAAGTCGAAGGTGCGGATGATGGACAGTGGGATACCCTGCGGATGGAATCATTGCAAGAAGAACTGGTTGGTTTGATCGATGAACACCGCCATCGCAGTGACTGCTTCCTAGAAATCGACCGAAAAGGATGCCAAGTGCTCCAACTCGGCGATCTACGAATTTCGTGCGCTTGGCCTCCATTTGCTGATGCACGAGAGATCACCATCGTCCGCCCGGTGGCCAAATTATCCCTCGGCGAGTATGAATTGGATCAAAGGCTCATCGACCGCCTGGCCGACCACCACCGAGGCGTGTTCATTTGTGGCCGCCCAGGGTCCGGGAAGACAACCCTCGCTCAAGCCATCGCAGAATACCTCGATACGGAGATCGGCGCTATGGTGAAAACAATGGAAGCACCACGAGATTTACAGTTGGCCGACCGAATCACGCAGTATGCACCGCTCGAAGGGGATTTGGAAAAAACTGCAGAGATTATTTTCCTTGTCCGCCCTGATTTCGTTATCTTCGACGAAGTGCGTCGTGCTCGGGATTTCGAAATCTTCGCAGATGTGCGCCTAGCAGGTGTAGGTCTCCTCGGCGTCACCCACGCCAATTCAGCACTCGAAGCCATCCAACGATTGATCGGAAAAGTCGAACTTGGATTGGTGAGCCAAGTGCTCGATACCATTATTCACGTCGAAGCTGGGAAAATAGAGCAAGTCATGGAACTTAGAATGACAGTGAAACCACCGACAGGCATGCAAGAAGAACTCGCCCGACCAGTCATCGAAGTTGTTGAATTCCCAAGCGGGAAAATCACCCACGAAATGTTCGCTTTTGGCTCTGAAATTGCGGTTGTACCCGTCGAAGGCCGTGAAACAGGAGGGGCTCTTTCACCGATGAAGACACTTGCCCGTGATCAACTCGTTCAGATTATTCAACAATGGGTAGGGGTGCAGTGCCAGGTACAATTCAAAGGTGAATCGAGCGCCACGATTTACGCCCCACAAAACATGATTCCAACCCTGATTGGCAAAGGCGGCGAAAACGTTCGGCAACTCCAAGACGAACTGGGGGGCATGCACTTGAACATCGAATCGTTTGACGAAATGCCTGAATCACTTGGTGCTTCATCCAAGTCGAATTGGCGCGATACCTCAGATCGGCGCAGTCGGGATGGGAAGGCATGGGAGCAAAACGGGCGCGGCAACAACGCCCGAAAAAGCAAAGGGAATAAAAATCGAAGATGATAATCGCTTCTTGATTCTTCACAAGCCCCTGCAAAACTAACTTGCTTTGGCCCCTTTGGCATTCTGCTTTTATAGAAAGAGTTTGTCACAGAAGGCATGACCGATGACGAAAGCACGTCGACACACGACGGGCGGGCCCTCGTGAAATTTCTTTTGGAAAATCGAATGATGATGAGTTATATGTCAATTTTGATGATTGTTTATGCTGTTTGGGCCACAATCGAGGTTCTCACAAATGCCAGTGGCGCTACATGGTGGCCCCCAGAAACAGGAATCGCTGCCTCTGAACTCTACAACAACCCCGACGCCGTTCAAAACATCAACAACGGCTGGGTCATTGGCATTGGCGCAGTGTTTGGAACCCTTGGCATCATGATTCAATATTTCTACCGGGCTGCACCATACGTTGACGCTTCAATGCAAGCAACAGCAGCCCTCATCATTTCAGCAGTCAAAGAAGATTCAATTCATGAGTCTGCAGAAAAACTAGCTAAGGAAATCGTTGCCGCCGAAAAAGAAGAGGAAGCAGCCGAAGCAGCCGAAGCAGCCGAAGCAGCCGAAGCAGCCGAAGAACAACAACACGAGGAAGAAGAACCTGACGAAGAAGGCGAAGAGCCTTCATCCGAGGAAGAACATGAAGAAAACGACGAAACCGCTGAACCGTCGGAAGAAGAAGGACAGCGAAAGAAATTCTGAGGTGAAATTATGTGGGAACATCGATCTGTATCAAACAAAGCTTATGCTGAAACCAAAACCATGCGCCCAAGCGAAACGTATGTTCGCTTGATGGACGTTGTCGAAGAAGCCGTCTCGAGGGCCCAGGTCGACCAATTCGACCATGAAGCCTTCCTGAAATACATCCCTCAACGAGGGCCATGGGAAGTATTACCCGCCACGGACTCTTCCAAAGCAGACCCACGTACACGGTACATCGGGCCAGCACGAGCACGTTTGCTCAACACCAACCTGATCCTCGGATCAACTTGGATTGAAGCAGAGCGGTTCAAGTTCGAACGCCGAATTTCAAACGTCGCGGAATTCCTCAAACAAAAGACAATCATCAACGCTAACATGTGGACGCCGAAACAACTCTCGACCACACAAACCCTCTTTTTCTGCTCAACAGGCGATGAAGAACGCATGGGAGGATCTTTCCTCACAGGCGACGGCCCCGGCGTCGATCACCCTTTCCTTGGTCACAAGGAAGGCGAGCAAGCTGAATGGGAACCAATTCTTTGGGGACTCGGACACCGCGGTGTCGTCCCCGATTCCGATCCACTCGACCAGTGCTTCTATCCATCCTTGATGCACCGAGGCGTTTCTTTCAACAACCGTTTGGGTTGGATTCGCTATTCCCCTGCCGGTTTCGGCAAGGATGCGAGCGGTTACATCATGACGCGCCCAGGAACTTGGATCTGGCCCGCTGTCAACGGAAACCGTGAATCTCCAACCGCATTCAACCTCTTGGTCAATCTTCCAGACCAACGCCTTTCATTCGGCGAAGAAGGTATCACAGATGTGTTCATGACCACAGGAAAGACCTCTCTCTACAGCCTCATGGGCATGATGAGTTCTTCGACGGTCCGCCAAATGTTTGGCGCAGGCTCCGAAATGGTTCCACTTGAATTCCACTGTGTCGAACCCGGGTTGGACGAATGGATTGCAAGCGCCAGTGATGAAGACAAGTACGCACGTTTGTTCGAGGTTTGTGCCTCACTCGGCTACATGCTCACCGACCCTTGGATCGGCGGACTTGGTGGCGGTGCAAAGCGCCGTCGCTTGCTCATCTACCCTCGTGACCAAGGCAACTTGTTGACCTGTGTCAACGCCAGCCAAGTCGCAGACCACGCTTTGAAGTCCAACTATGAAGCAACCGTGTTCACCAAGCTCGACCAAGCCGATTTCATGAACCGTGTCACTCGCCGGTTCAAGGCTTACGCCGATTTGGTTGCTGCAAGCGATGTCGCACAAGGCTCCCGTTGGATCAGCCAAGCTGATTTCCACGATGGAGAAAAGAAGCAAACAGGGCCACACGTCCACTCGATTCTTTCAGTCCGCGGCTACGACGTCATGAGCATGGATGAATACATCCAGACCTTCAATGATATTTCTGCAGCGCCTGACCGCTTAATGCGCCGTTGTGTTCAATCAATCGCCACAAACGCCCTCAAGACAGTCTATCCAATGACCGACCTCGGAGAGACCGCGGACTCTGCACCGTACTCTCACATCTTTGGAGCCAAAGACGACAACCCTCTTGTCTACTACACAGACATCCGGTTTTTGGTCCCAACATCGATTGACAAGTTGCGCCACATTACTGGGTCCCGCGGCGCTGACCGAGGACGTATGCGTGAAGCATTCACCTCCCTCACCAACGCTGACCCAATGACCAGCCTCTCGATTCAAGACATCTGTTTGCCATTCCTCGCCGACATGGGCGAAGACTCCTGGCAAAACGGAACCGGGTTGAACGAGAACGAAATCATCGTTGAAGTCACTATGGCAGTCAACCCTGCACGTGTTTGGCGGGCATTGCTCGACCCGACCACAAGGGAAGTCTTCGACCTACCCAAGGGCAAGCAAGGAACAGCCGCCAACCTCTGGGGCGACATTTTCATCGAAAACGAAACTCTTCATCAGAAGATGGAACGTGACGGACTGGCCCACTACCTACGCCTGCTCAAGTTGGCGTACAACTGGTCCAATGACGAAACACGTAAGAATCACGGTTTGAAGTGAGATACCAATTGGTGCGATTCGGAGGTGACGGGCCGTGACAACGACACTTAACCTCACAGAAATCTTGTCGTCTTTACAAGACTACATGACTGCGGACGGAGCCATTTCTTCGGAGCAGCGTTCGTTTTATGTCTCTTTTCGTGGGCAATTAGATCTTCATCCCGGGGCGTTTCTCGCACAAGATATCCAACGTCTCTTACAAAGCGCCCGGACCGATATGGTCGGTGACGTCGATCAAGAAGAATTCGAATGCTATGTCGAAGCCGTGATGTCAAAAGTGAGTCTGAAAGAACGACTGGAAGTATCAGAAAAAGTCGTCACCCGTTCTCAAGAAGAAATCGATGCCATGGTGCAGCAAGCTGAGGCCGAGGCACGCGCAGCGGTCCAAGAAGAATACAGGCTTCGGGCAAAATTCGATCCCTCCGAAGCAGCCTCTGTGGAACAAACCGGTCAAACCGATGAAGAAGTAGCAGCTCTCATCAAAGAAAAAGCCCAAATCGCAGCCGAAGAAGCCCGTGTTGCGGCCCAAGGTGCCGCATCAAGAGCCGAGGTCGAAGGACGAGAACAACTCAGGAAAGACGAGCATGACAAGGCGATGGCCGAAATCGAATCCGCTCGTCTTGCCGCTGAAGAAGAAACCGCCCGTATCAAAGCGGAAACAGAATCACAACTCGCAGAGGCACAGGAAACCCTCAAGCGTGCAGAATCTGAAGCAGCCTACCGAAAAGAAGAAGATGAAGCACGACGAAAAGCTGAGTCAGAACTTGAAGATTCTAAACGCAAGGCAGAAGCAGAACTTATCGCAGCTCGTGAATCAGCAGCATTCGCCCAAGAAACACTTGCCAGACAGCAAGCTGAAGCCGCTGCACTCACACTCGAGGCTGAATCAGAACGGGCCCGCGCAAGCGAAGTAGCTGCATTGGCGCAGGAACAACTTGCACTCCAGCAAGCCGAAGCAGAACGTGTACAAGCCGGCGAATTAGCAGCACTGGCACAGGAAACCCTTGCCTTGCAGCAAGCCGCTGCTGCGGCCCTGACTGAAGAAAGCATCAACCCCCCAGCCGAAACCCCTTCTTTCGATGAGCCAGAGGAAGAACCAGCGAATCTAGAGGAACCAGAAGGAGATGTTGAGAAGGAAGTACCAGCACTTCCTCCTCTTGATGGTTCTGCCCAGCCACTCACACCCACCACACCGCCCAGCAAGTTCGGCATGGTCCAAGTGATTGGTGTTGCAACCGGGGCGATTGGGGCAGTAGCGGCTGTGTTTATCTTCCTCCTCTGAGCAAGCGCCACCGCCGTGAAGCCCACTCATTTCTGGGATGTACCAAGCAAGAGAAAGGGTTCATCTATGCGCTTCACCGCCGCTTGAAGTGATGGCTCAACCGAACGATGGTTCTGGACGCGCACCCGTTGCGATTGTCCGCCCAACCACTTCTATCACCAGCGGCGTGGCGGTCACACAAAAACTCGTGAGCGCATCTGTCGCTTTTGGCGATCTTCTCCGTGGAACGTTTGGTCCGAATGGCCTTGACAAAATGATGTACAAGACCAGCGGCGAAACCGCAGTGACTAACGACGGAGCAAAAATTGTCGCTGAACTTCTTGTGAAGCATCCAGCGGCAAAAGCGTTCGTTCAGCTTGCCCAATCACAAGAAAATGCATGTGGTGACGGCGTCACAGGTTGCTTGATCGTGGCCAGTGAATTAATGCGTGAAGCAGGCCGACTTCTCGAGAAAGGCCTTCATCCATTGGTGTTGGTTGAAGGGTACCAACGAGCTCTCCAAGTGACACTGGACACCCTTGATTCACGCGTCGAACACATCAGTCCAGAAGACAACCTCCGCCTTTTGGCAGTCGCTAAAACCGCAATGATGGGGACCACAGCCGAAAGTGGAAGCGACCATCTTGCCCAGTGCATTGTCACCGCAGCAAAAACCGTTGCAACTGAACTCAACGGAGTACTTCATGTGCGCACAGAAGATGTTCGAATGGCAAAGCGAGGCATTGGCGGCATTGCAGATACCCGGCTTGTGCCAGGATTAATTCTCGAACGGCGCCTTGAACTCGACCGCCTCCCTCGGCACCTCGCCAACGGTAAGGTTGCAGTTCTTTCCTGCCCACTTGAAATTGAAACATCCTCGCGAGAAGCTGAAATTGAAGTGACATCACCCGATCAATGGGTGGCCTTCATGGACGCAGAAGAAGCCCAACTCGAAGCAAAGGCCCAGGCGGTTCTCGATTGTGGTGCCACACTTGTTGTGTGTGCCGAGGGGATCGATTCACGCATCCTCCATCGCTGCGTCGACGCTGGAGTGTTTGCTCTTGCTGGCCTTGAACGAGCAGGGGCTGAAGATGTAGCAGCCGCAACCGGCGCTATGATGATCGATCATCTTGATTCGCTTGACGCATCCGTCCTTGGTACGTTTGAATCGATGCATATTGAGACCCTCGAAGGCGAGGACGCACGCCGAGAACGCCTTCACATTCATGTGGGGGAGACAGCAGGTCTCGCAACCATCGATGTTGGCGGTGGGGATGGGGTTGCCAGCGAGGAAGTCATTCGCGGACTCTATGATGCCCTTTGCTCAGTCACCAGTGCTATGGAGACTGGTGAAGTGTTGCTCGGTGGCGGAAGCCTCCACATGGCGGCCAGTTTAGCGATCAAGGAAGCGGCAGAAGCCCAAGGCGGCCGGGAACGTTTGGCCATGGAAGCGTTCGCTCGTTCACTGGAAGCTATTCCTGCTGTGCTGGCTACCAATGCTGGCCACGATCACCTCGACACCCTCCTTGCTCTTCGATCACTCCACCGGGATGGATCACCTGACAGCGGCGTTCAACAGACGGGCCACGCCGGTCCAATCCAATCAGCATGGTCAAGCGCAGAAACACTTGCTCACGCCATTGAAGCAGCATCCGAAACGGCCTGTGGTTTGCTTCGTGTCGACCAAGTCATCTCAGCGCGCGGGGATTGAACACGCCAAAAACCTCAACAAAAGGGGTCGCTATGTTCAATATCATCGGACCAATGGATTGGATAACGGGTACTTCTGATGAGCACTTCCGCTTCCTCCCGTCCACGGGCCCTCCTGAGTGTATTTGACAAGACAGGCATCGTTGAATTCGCAACATCCCTCGCGAACCTCGGATTTGAGCTGGCTTCAACAGGTGGCACCGCCCGTACTCTACGGGCAGCAGGCTTGGAGGTCATCGGCGTGTCCGACATCACCGGCCACCCGGAAATATTCGATGGCCGAGTCAAATCCCTCCATCCTGCAATCCACGGCCCACTCCTGGCGAGGCTCGAAACAGAAGCAGATCGCAAAGGTCTCGCAGATCTTGGATATGTTCCGATTCAAATTGTGGCATGCAACCTTTACCCGTTTTCCGATGCGGCTCGCCAAGAACCACCACTCGACGATCTTGCGTTGTTGGAGATGGTCGATATCGGCGGCCCGACAATGGTTCGAGCATCAGCAAAAAACCACAGGAACGTGATTATTGCTTCCAATCCAGCGCGTTACCCTTCAATCGTTGAAGCGCTCAATGCAGCCGGTGGCGCAGAAGGTGTTGGTTTGGACCTTCGTCGTGCTTTGGCACTCGAAGCATATGAGCACACGGCAGCCTACGATATTGCGATCAGCGATGAACTCCACGCCCGCTGGATTGGACGCCCTGAACACAGCGATGACACGGCCGAACAAACCGCTCGTCTCCCCAACACCTTGCTGGCATCCGCTTCAAAATCACATGCACTGCGCTATGGCGAGAACAGCCACCAGGCAGCAGCGCTCTATACCGATCCAAAAGCGACAGGGCTCAACACTACCCTTGTTACGGCCAAGGTCGAAGGCGAGAAGCCAATGTCTTACAACAATTATTCTGACGCCGATGCTACGCTGAGGTTGTGCCGTGCCCTCTCAACCGATGAGTGGCCAGAAACCCCGCATGTCTGCATCATCGTCAAGCACAATAATCCATGTGGTGCTGCTTTGGGCGCAACACAGTTAGAAGCGTATGAAGCAGCACTGGCCAGCGATCCAGAATCTGCTTTCGGTTCAATCATCTGTTTTAACGAGCCACTTGAACCATCGACTGCACAAGCCATGGAACCACTTTTCATTGAAGTTTTGATGGCGCCAGCCTACGATGATGAAGCGAAAAACATCGTCATGGCAAAGAAAAACCGCCGCATCCTCACCATCGATTCTCCAAACAATCGTCTTTCCCCCCTCGAACGAATTTTAGTTCGTAAGCCAATTGAAGGCGGCTGGCTTGTTCAGACCGAAGAAGCCCCAGTCATCGACTGGAGCAAAGCGAAGGTCGCAACGGAACTCGCACCAACAGAATCTCAAATTGCGAGCATGAAGTTTGCCGTTCGAGTGTGTGAGCAAGTAAAGTCGAATGCGATTGTCATGGTCCAAGGCGTTGCAACAGTTGGCATTGGGCCGGGTCAAACAAGTCGTGTTGAAGCTGTAAAAATTGCAGCAAGGCGAGCTGGCGACCGTGCCCAAGGATGCGTACTTGCTTCAGATGCCTTCTTCCCATTCAAAGATGGACTCGAACAAGCTGCAGAATCAGGCGCAGCCTCAATTGTTCAGCCCGGGGGTTCAATTCGGGACCAGGAAGTCATCGATGCTGCGAACGAGCGAGGCATCTCCATGCTGTTCACAGGGCACCGTCTTTTCCGGCACTGAATCACCACGCAAGGATTGATACCTTGATGTTGTGACCGGAGGGCATGGGGCATCTTGCAGATATCAACAAGTCCTACCTTAGTCACCTCATCGGTGCTTGGAAAATGGCATTCTGGTTTGCGCTTGGTTCAATTCGATTGATTATCCATGGTTTTCTGCCAAATTTCGACGAACACGCAGGCCAAGACACGGTCGATCACTATCAGCCGCCACCAAAGAACTAGGCTGATTCAATCAACAGTGGGCACTTTCCATCCAACCCACCAGACACCAATGATCGCAACAACTGCGATGAGCGTTTGTCCATAACCAGGGTCGCCCGCTTTGGTAATGCCCCAGATTGAGACGCCAGATACAACACAGATAATTGCACTGATCAGTATTTTTGAGTGTAAAGGCAACGCTCTTCCAGACCTGTAATATTCGAGAAGGGCCGGACCGAAGATACGGTTGGTAAGCAACCAGCGAAACAACTTCTGGCTCGATCGAGCAAAGCAGTAGGCAGCGAGAACAAGCCACGATGTTGTCGGCCATCCCGGCACCACAATGCCAATGACGGCGAAAACGACGGCGAGTGAGCCGACAACGATCCATAGCCCGCGGATGAAGGTGTTTTTGGAAGGTTTGTGTTCAGAGAGAACACGTTGGATGACGGCCTCATCATCGTTAGAGAGGTCAAGTGACACCGGCTCTAAATCGGCCCCAATGCCCTTTTCCGGGGCCGCAGCGACATCTTTACCCATTGCCCTCAGCACTGGCTAAAGGGCGAGGATAAAAAACCAATTGGTGCGACTCCGAAGCGCTCAAGGGCATGTGACAACACCCTCATCCATGGCGCACCCCTATCCTCCTCTTCGTGCCGGAAGCGCGTCAACACCGATTCGCTGCGCAATTCTCATTTCTGGTTCAGGCTCAGGAATGGAAGCTATGATCCGCCACCAACAAACCAATCTTGATTGTGGGCATCAAACTGTTTTGGTCCTCTCCGACCGTCCAGACGTCATGGGGCTGGAACGCGCAGCACACCTGGGTGTCGAATCGGTGTGCGTGCCGTTGCCAAACATAACAGATCGTAGCGAGCGCCGGCTACAACACGAACAAGCAATCCAAAAACACCTCGAATTGGCGGAAGTCGAACTGGTTCTTTTGAGTGGGTACATGCGCCTTGTCACTCCCTTTTTGATCGACAACTGGCCGGAACGTATTCTCAATATCCACCCCTCCTTGCTGCCTGCGTTTCCCGGTGCTCACGCTCACAAAGACGTCCTTGCTGGCGGAGTCAAAGTCTCAGGTTGTACGGTGCATTATGTGGATGAAGGCATGGATACAGGGGCCATCCTTGCTCAGCGAAGGGTTCCTGTGTTTCCCGGCGATGATACTGGCTTGTTGGCCGAGCGGGTTAAAGTAGAGGAACATATTCTCTATCCAATGGTTATCGATCGCTTGGTCAGCTCTCCGTTGGAAAAGGTCGGTTGAAGTTTTGCATTTGTTTTTCGAGTGAACCGAGGTTCACATCCGGAAGCGTAGAAAACATATCTTGAATTGATTTCGCATCCGTCTTTGGCGTCCAGCCATGAGGGCAATTGCTCAGCAATGGTTGACGGTTTCCTTGACCGTCGAACGGGACGCCACCCCCGGAATTGATGAGGGCTAGAAGCCCCTCCTCTTCAAGCTTAAACGCGTCACAAGGAATCAATTGAATCGTACCATCGACCTGATTTAGAGACCAATATAACACGTCCATAAGCGAATTTGAGGCTGGCGGATCTGGCCATACTTCCCCAGAAAACATGCTCCTGCGTCGTTCAGAACCACATAGCGTGACAACCCTTTCTATGCCAATTGATTGTGCAAGGAGAACGAGACGTTCAACGCCCCCAGCCATCAACGCCTTATCCTCCCCCATCCGGGTGCTTTTGCCGCCAGCAAGGATGAACGCAGTCACCATGATGAGAACACCTCAGACCATTTCGTCCAGTCCATCAAGCGCCCGCTCAAGTTCTGCTAAGAGGCTACGAACCCGCTCCAACAAAGCACGTCGTTCACGACTTGATCTTGCTTCAGGCAACCATTCCAGTAAGCGCCGAACATCCTGAGCGTCTCGTTCTACGGTCCATTGGTAGACCGCTTCAAGGACGGGGTCATCAGACGGGAGGAAGCGTTCGCTCATCGACGGGGGCTCTGTGCGACGGGGCTTCAATGCTCCTGCGAAAGCAACCGGGTACGGATGCGCTCAAACAGGTCGCCGCCTCGTGGAGCAGTTGCAACCAAGCCCCTTGCCGCACCCATGCCGTCCTTTCTCAGTGACAGAAACAGAACCGCAACCTGGTGCCATAACTGACTTTGGCCCGCCATGTCGCTCAACCACCGATCACTGGGAATGCTGTGCCCTCCACGAATCATTTCTTCAGCGATTTCGAGCAGAGCCCCGAGGGGTTCTTGTTCATTGAAGAGGTGAATCAACACCATCCACGGCTCTTCACCAAGTTCGATTTCCGACATGTTGGCAAGAAGAAGGCCAACTAAGGCAAGATCTTCTTGACCGTGTCGTTTCCAAAGCGCAGGAATGAGGCGAGCGACTCGTCGATAATCATCACTGCCCGAGGTTAGCAACCAGGAAGCAATTGTTCTCAATTCCGGGTTGGGGCAGCCGACGTGGAATGAATACCCGCCACTGTGCGCAAGCAAGTCTGTTGCAGGCTTCGCCATTAGACCCGGAACTCCGGTGTGGTAGGCTTTCAGGATGAATTTCATGGTTTTACGGATGGACCGGAGCAGCTTTGGCTGTGGTTCAGCCAACAAACGGTCCAATTGCCCATTCATTCAGGGCCACCGTCGGAGGTCTTTTTTCGAACGCTGTCAAAAATGTCCCCAACCAACCCAACGGAATCTCGCAAGGTCAACAGCATCTTGTCGATGACGTTTGGATCTTCGAATTTTTCCTTGACAATTTCTCGAAGTTCAGTTTCAATCGCCAGATGTTCATCCTCGTCAATATCAAAAACAGAGCGGAGGTGTGCAAGAACCCTAAACTCGTCCCGGGAAAGCGAGGCATTGACGATCGCCACTTCGAACACCTTCGTGTACATCTCCCGAGCCTGAATGGGGGTGATTGGGGCGCCTGGCTCCGTTTCAGTCTTGTTCTGAATGGCTTCATAGATGATGGCCGGTTCTTCTGGCGTGAGGTTGAGGGCGCTTGCGAGTTTGATGATCAATCGCTTCTCCTCACGGGTCAAGACACCGTCTACAAGCATCACCTCAATGGTGCTGCGAAAGACATCCAGACTGCGAGAGGAAGCGTTCGTCACGCTCCAACCAAAGAGTTCCTGTTCTTGAATTCGTTGCATCAGCAGGAACTGATAAAAATTGGACTTTTCTATGGAGAGGGTTGAAAAGGGGTAGGCTGCTCCGTTAGAACATCACCTCCCTTTCACGCAGCATCGGATTTATCTGAAGCAGCAGCCAAAGAACTGTTGGGCCATTGTGGCCCCACGCCCTAAGGAACGGGGCGGTTGATAGAAAAAAAGAGGCATTCACATGAATAAAAGAAGCAACTCTGGTGGCCGCAGCAGCGGCAACAAACAAAGCAAGGCGATGAAGTACCAAATTCGCGCTGATATTAAGGTAAACGGAACGGTCCAACGCAAGGACATCATCGGGGCCATTATGGGTCAAACCGAGGGTCTCCTTGGCGATGAACTTGAACTCCGAAAATTGCAACGCACAGCACGTGTAGGTCACGTTGACGTGGAAATGGATACCAAGGGCGGAAAAGTCCACGGTATGATCATCATCCCGAGCAGCCTGGACAACGTCGAAACAGCGATCATCGCATCGGCGCTTGAAACCATTGACCGAATTGGCCCATGCAGCGCTAAGATCAACGTCATCGAAATCCTCGATATCCGTGCATCAAAGCGTACGGCAGTCGTCGACCGAGCCAAAGAACTCCTGCTCAGCCTCGTCAACTCTGGCGAAGCAGCATCGAAGACCGTTATCGAAGAAGTCCGCTCCGTTCTCACAACAGGCACAGCAACCAGCTTCCACGGCCTAACGTGTGGACCAAACATCGAACAGTCGTCATCCCTGATTATCGTGGAAGGACGAAACGATGTTCGGAATTTGCTCAACTGCGGTCTTAAGAACGCAATCAGCGCCGATGGCGCTGGTACAATGAAGCAAGAACTGATCGACCTCGCCAACAGCAAAGAAACCGTCATTCTCGCAATCGACGGCGACCGCGGTGGCGAAATGTTGTTCAGCCAACTTATGGAAATCATGAAAGTTGACTTTGTGGCACAAGCTCCAGTCGGCCAAGAATGGGAACTTCTACCACAAAAGACAGTTACCATGTGCCTTCAGAAGAAAGTCGAAGCAAGCAAATTCTCTCACAACCTCAAGAAGAAGCAAGAGGAAGATGACGAAAAAGCAGGCGTTCCAGACAAAAACTGGGCCGAAGACATGGATGAAGAATTTGTTGTTGCAGAAGCACCAGCAGAAGTTCATGAAATGTTTGACCACCTCGACTCCCTCGACAAGAACAAGGCCGTTTTCGTAATGGTTGACGGCACTGTTTCTGACCCGGTTGGCCCTTCCACTCTTTCGAAGGCCGCAGGTGCAGCAGATGGCGCAGTTGCCATTGTGTTCAATGGTCCAGTCAGCGAACGAACCCTCGAAATCGCATCCGAATCTGCTATTCAAACCGTCATTGGTACGAAGGCAGGCAAGGGCTTTGCAGAGCGAGAAGACGTTTCAGCATGGCTCTCCGAAGTCCACCGCTGAGTTGACCTCAACAGCCATCTTCATCTAAGGCGCCGCTTGTAGGCTATTCTATGGGCGACGGTGAAGAGCAAGGATGGTTCGACGACGATACAGATCCCTTTGGCGAACCAAAAGCCAAACCAGACGAGAAAACCATCGACGCTCCCGTTGACGATGAAGTGCCTTCGAGCACCTCTGAGCCAACTCCGGAGGAACAAGAAACCCCCGTTGAAGAAGAGTCGTCCGAAGAAGATCATCCCGCCGCATGGGGGCTCCCCGTCAGGGCTGCTCCGGTGCTGGCTCAAAACGGCGAGCAGGTGGTGGAATACCCCCTTGCGCAAACTGCGGATGGGCGACGAACCACCTCGATGATCGTCGACGACGACCTTTTGCGTGTTGTCGATACAGAACTCGGCGCCGACGGGCATCGGCGAATGAAGGTCCGAATGACTGTGAAACGCGACATCACAGGTTTCAATCATCAGCACAATGAACTGATGCATCAGCACCAAATGCTCTGGATTGGGAGTTTTCTTTTCGGATTGTTGATGGCTATGACCAGTTCGATTGCGTTTGGGGTGCTTGGAGCCCTGCTGATGATCATCGGCGTACGCAGTTGGATTTTGATGCATTTGGAAACACATATTCTCGAATTTTCTAACCAGGGTGGATCTCACAGCTTCGTTCTCCGTGCCTATGGAACCAATCGCGGATTCTTTCGAGCAAGCATGGCTCTCATCGGGCCCATCATGGCTGAGTTTATTCGGACGGGAACACTGAACGTCGATGAGGTCACGCACTTACACGCAGCAGTTCTTGCACCCCCTCCAGTTCAAGCGCCTCCACCACAGATGATCGAGGCGACAGTGCCAGCTTCAGCCGAACCTCTCGCCCCAGTTCTGCTTCCAGTTCCAACACCTCTAAGCCCGCCTGTAATGGCCCAGCAAAGCGGCCCCCCCTCAACGACGCCCAGCAAACCTATGCCAGTGCCTCCGACACCGCTTCCTGCCATACCGCGACCACCCCAAGCGATTCCTCCGCCACCCCAAGCGATTCCTCCGCCACCACCTCAGCCAACTCAGACCGCACTTCCAACTGCGCCACTGCCACCGCCAATGCCACTTCCATTGACGCTCGGCGCAAGCGTCACACCATTGCCGCCACCTCTGCCTTTGCCAGGCAGCCCTATGCCTTTCGACGCGCCACTTCCCGACGCGCCACTGATCGCAGTAGAGGCTTCACCGGTGGAAGAAACACTGAGCGCCGCTGAGCAAAACGATTTGCTGAATGAATTGGCTTAAACGGCGATTCCACCAGCAGAGGCGGGGTTCATTTGCCCAATCAAAGCCGTTACTTCTTGGCGGAGCATTGTGAGGTCTGAAACATCAGGCAATTCCTTGTTATCCGATTGCAGTGGAACGGGGAAACCCGGCCCTGGGATGCGCTGCAGTGCTTCACCGAGGCGTCCAGCATCGTCGAGGAAATTTTGAGTTGAGCCGGTATGTCGATGTTCTAATCGCGAGCGCATCCATCGCTTGATTTTTTTTGTGTTCTTGCCAAGGTCAGCGAGCATGCTCGCCCGCGATGCATCACTTTCATCGCCTTGAGGCATTAAGCGCAGGCTCAGTCGTAGAAGGCGGTCGATTCGAGTGTCGCGCGGTTCATGCCCGACATGTTGTGCCAAACCACGTCGGACCTCCGGCAACGCATCCATTCCGTTTGTATCGATTGCGTTGGCCAATTGAGTGAGGCCGATTGCCTTGAGGAATGAAGCCACATCCCTGCCCACATTTGCTTCAATGCCTTGAGGGGGGTGATTCACATGAGGCGTCGCTACGATCGTTTCCTTGACCACTGGCTGTGGTGTTTTCCTGATTGAAACTTCGCTTTTTTGCTGCGGGCTTGGCAATCGGTCGACTGGTGGTATCACCGCTTCGTTTGGCCGGACAATGGCGGGGCGTAATCCCGCAGTCAGGCCTTTTGAAATCGATTCATAATTCGGCGATGCCCCTTCCATCGCCTCAAGAATTGCTTCATGGGCATCCTCTAGTGTGTCTGCAGGCATCATCGTGGGAAGGGCGCCATGTTCGGGGATTGGGAGGAGTGTTTTTCTTGGCGGGCGTGGAGCCCATGGCGTCATTTCAAAACCATCATCTTCGATTGCCCGCCCTGCAAGGTGTTGAGCATACCCCGCCACACGTTCGTTCAATGAGGCAATCTTGAGCGGATTGCGCAGCGACGCTTCCACATCGAGAGCAAGGGCCAAGTCTCGATTCCATGGTAGGCAAACGAGTCGTCGCATAAGCGTTGCATGTTCTTCGATGTGAGGTCGAGCAGCGTTGAGTTTCCTTGATGCGACAATCGTGTCGCTCTTGGCAAGGATTCGCAACTCTTCAACCGACCAGCCCGAAGCAGTGAGGATCGAGAGTTCTTGATCCAATCGGGACCTGAGTCGATCCTGGACGTCGCCAGCGATGAGCGAAGCACCCGTTCTGGTTGAAGCAACAGACGTACCAAATCTTCTGATGTGGGCGATTTCTGCCTCGAACCCAGCCAGAGTGAAAGAAGATGTGGCAGTGGATTCACTTGCCTTTCCTTGCGTCACAAGCCCGCGCCAATCCTGCTCCAACATTCGCCGATGACGTGCCCCACGTCGGGCATGATGCTCGATGAATCGAATGGAATCTTCAATTATTTCTCCATCGACATCCAATTCTCGTAACAAATCCTTTCGCTTTTCAACATCCTCGCCGCCTTCAAACGAGGCATCGAGGTCGGATAGTTGAGTCAAGAGGTCAACCCGTTGTTGGAGCAAAGCCTCGGATTGTTTGAGGTTATCAAGCGTAGCTTTCGGGTCGAAGTGGAGCCGTTCATGCCATGTATCCATGGCCAGTCCAGCATGTTCGAAGTGTTCGATTCGTTTGATGGACTCCAATTCAAGTTGCTTCCAACGTTGATCTAAGTCGTCAACAAAATCGATGAAAACCTCAGTCTGCTCGAGTTGGCCCGCGCAGTGTGCTGCTTTCCCCGCCTCCTCAGGCCATACCTCAGACACCGACTTCCACCGAAGAAGTGCAGCATGATGCCGCTGCAATGTCGCTTCTATTTCAGGCAAGTTTGCTTCCCATTCGAGAAGTTCACCGGCCCTGATGCCGTCAGTATGGGGGAAAAGAATACCCTTTGCCCGCCAATCGTTCAACAGGTCATTGAGCATAGCCATGCGTTGATGCAGGTTGTCAGCAATCGCACTGATCTGAAGCCTCAACCCCCCGATATCAGCGCTGGCGCCCTGTTCGATTAGAGCGACTCGCCGTTGTTCGTGGTGGCCGGCCAGTTCGGTATCGAAGGGAGCAATTTGCTCAGCGATCAGGAGACGCAAATCTTCGTGCATGTCATGTAAATCATGAATGCGAGCAACGGTGTCAAGGCCGTCAAGAATGTTCATATGCTCAATTCCAGCGACATCGTAACCCTCGTTGCCAAGCATCACGATTGCTCTGTCAATGGTGGCGCGTTGACGGGTTTCGCCCTCTTCAACCGCTCGAAGAGCATGTTCAATCGCCTCCGATTGAGCCGGATAGGCCAAGAGAGGGAGGATGACAATGGTGGAGGGCTTTGAGGACGGGTCAAGGTTGTCGAAACGGGACAAGAGGCTGGCATGAGCTTCCTCTTCTCCCTCATCGCGCCAGTCCTCTTCGCTTCTGTAGAGTGCGGGCTCCCACGGCCGGAAATCCTTCGCCCAACTTTCGTATTCATCGAGGACCCGGTCAGCGTTCATTGGGTCGTTGAGTTCTCCAGCCCAGACCTCAACTAAATCGAAAGCCCGCTCATCGGCAGACTTGCCAAGGTAGGCGGTACGTTCTTGCAGTGATCGAGACAATTCAAGGGCGTATTCAAGGTAAAGCAATCGTTCACTGCCGATCTTCTCTTCAGCCCCGAGGTAGTCCTCTACATTGGCAATGACCCACCCCTCTGCGTCCAATTCCATGAGCAGGTCATAGTACCAAGGTCGGTCGCTCGACATCGAATCGTGTTCGTCCATATTCGCCACCTCATGCGCTCAACACGAGCGAGAGCCTTTCAATGTGAGCAACGATAACAACGATTGTCGTTTAGTTTTGAGACCAAAACGCGCATTCCAAGAGGCAAAGGGGGGCCCACTGCCAAGGCGCATTGGCAAACGGTACCCTCTGCTAACCCTTTGCAATCTCAAAATCCGATGAAGATGGTGTTCGGGCACACCCTTTGCTGAGATGCTAAAACGATTCAATCACAGCCGCAGCCAATAATCAGTTGTCGGGTGAA
>Ga0115003_10000059_pt1 | contig 75797 bp, 74 predicted proteins | sample ArcticOcean_MG_C_7_FD_88736 | JGI IMG/M metagenome (GOLD analysis project Ga0115003, IMG submission 88736) | Marine microbial communities from western Arctic Ocean - ArcticOcean_MG_CB11_88 | ecosystem: Environmental > Aquatic > Marine > Oceanic | place: Arctic Ocean: Canada Basin | collected...
CTTCAAGCTGCTTGCCGACAGTATCTGAGCCTGCACTGACGACGCCCGACACTTTTCAGAGCTCTTCAGGAGCGGCCTCGATGTCAGCCATTGCCATTCCGTTTTAAACATCTTGGTGAGCGGAGGTCGCAATTGTCGACGAACCCCCATCCAATGACAAGAAAGTATGAGCGCAAAGGCGTTGCGTCAGCGGTACAGGCACCATTGTCGACACAAACCTCCACCAAAGCTGGGCCCTGGCAATCGTTGTCCCCGTCACACCGCCTCGGTGCGAGCTACCTCACCGGCTGCGCTTCGGTCAAAACTCATCTACCAGCGTGGAGGAAGACGACCCTCTTGCCACCAGCGGCCGGCATAGCGCCATGCAGAAGACTGCGGCGCGCGCGCTGCGATACCGGTTGGCGGCTTCGGCCACGACATCTCAATGGCAGCGATAATAGCGGCCACCTCTTCGTCACTTGGATCGCCCTGAACCTCAATCTTCATGATCGGACCTTATTCCGGGATCTGCAAGCTCTGCCTTTCGGTATTGGCCGACAACATGTTTCAGGCAGATCACAGCGGCTCGCCCCTCGCTCGCGTCGGACTGCTTGTTAGCGACAGGCATACCCAACTGTGATGATTCGATCTTGAACAGGCAGACCGAGCCAGCAGAGCCATCGCCAGACTGCGCACTTGGTCCCATCCCGAGATAGGAATGACAAAGGATCACAGCGGCACGATGCCGTGTTTGCGTCGGGGCTGTTCTTCACGTTTGGTGACGAGCATGTCGAGGCCGGCGATGATCTTGCGGCGGGTGTCGGCCGGGTCTATTACCTCGTCCACGTACCCGCGTTCGGCGGCGATATATGGGTTGGCGTATTGCTCGATGTATTCGTCGACGAGCTGGTTTTTACGTTCGGCGCGATCGGCCTCGGAGTCGAACTCACTGAGCTCTCGGCGGTTCACGATCTCGACCGCTCCTTGTGGGCCCATAACTGCCAGTTCAGCAGTGGGCCAAGCGAACGTCAGGTCTGAGCCAACTGACTTCGAGTCCATCACGACATAAGCGCCGCCGTAGGCCTTGCGGGTGACTACTGAAATTCGTGGCACCGTTGCTTCGCAATAGGCGTAGAGCAACTTGGCGCCGTGGCGAATGATACCGCCATATTCCTGGTCGACGCCGGGAAGGAAGCCAGGCACGTCGATCAGCGTTACGAGCGGGATGTTGAAGGCATCACAGGTACGCACAAACCGAGCGGCCTTCGACGACGATTCGATATCGAGCACACCAGCCAGAATCATCGGTTGGTTCGCCACGATGCCGACGGTGCGGCCGCCCATGCGAGCATGGCCACACACAATGGACTTGGCCCAATGGGGGAAATACTCCATGAAGTCGCCGTCGTCAACGACCGACTCGATGACCTTGATCATGTCGTAGGGCAGGCTGGAAGACTCGGGCATGATCGTGCGCAGCTCGTCGCACGAACGATTGGGGTCATCTTGTGGCTCAAAGAACGGCGCGCTTTCAAGGTTATTCGCCGGCAAGAAACCAAGCAGCACCTTGACCGAATCGAGCACCTCTTCTTCGGAGTCGCCAACATAGGTCGCAACCCCAGACTTTGATGAATGGCTGCCAGCGCCGCCGAGTTCTTCGAGCGTGACTTCTTCGCCGGTCACGGTTTTGACGACATCGGGGCCGGTGATGAACATGTGCGACTTCTCGCGCACCATAAAGATGAAGTCGGTCATTGCCGGGCTGTACACCGCACCGCCAGCGCACGGACCAAGAATCACGCTGATCTGGGGGATCACGCCCGAGGCAGCCACGTTGCGCCGGAAGATACCGCCGTAACCGTCGAGAGCCACGACGCCTTCTTGGATACGAGCACCAGCACCATCGTTCAGGCCAACAATCGGTGCGCCAACCGACATGGCAAGGTCCATGATCTTCTGCGTCTTCTCGGCGAAGACCTCCCCGAGTGCGCCACCCATCACGGTGAAGTCCTGCGAATACACGAAGATTTTGCGTCCGTCGACGGTTCCCCAGCCGGTGACAACACCATCGGTGTAGGGACGATCGGGAAGCCCTGCCTCAGCGGGTGCCCGGTGACGGGCCAGCATGTCGACTTCGTGAAATGAGCCAGCGTCGAGCAAGTAGTCGATGCGCTCGCGAGCCAGCAGCTTGCCCTTGTCCTGCTGGCGTGCCACTGACCGCTCTGACCCCGCGTGGATCGCTTCATCACGCCGCGACTCAAGCTCGTCAATTCGGTCCTGCATGGTGCGTTCTGCCATAACGAAAGGATAGGCCAGCGACCGACCAGCGACGTAGTGCCTGCAGGTGATCTGCCAGACCAGCAAGCTCAGGACTCTTCCGACACCAACGCCGCAGCGATTGCACCTAGCGAACAGCGCTTCAGTGGGGTAAACAGAATGCCATCGGGTTCGGGGTCGCCTTGTCGATAGTTGTTCCGTCCCCGACCGGACCTCAAAGGGGTTATCGTCAGAAGCGGTGATCGAACTCAAAAGTGTTGCGGTGTTCTGTGCATCGAGCAACGACGCAAACCCCAGCTATATCGACCTCGCACAGCGTGTTGGGCAGCGACTAGCACACGAGCAAATTGGCCTGGTCTACGGCGGTGGCCATAGTGGACTTATGGGCGCTGTCGCCCAAGCCACGATGGAAGCTGGCGGCGAGGTTACAGGCGTGATCCCTGGTGGCTTGTTCAGCAATGGCATCCCCGAAGACGAGGTCACCACACTCGAGGTCGTCGCCGACATGCATCAACGCAAGGCGCGTATGTACGAACTCAGCGACGGCTTCGTTGGGCTGCCCGGTGGCCTCGGCACGTTCGAAGAGGTCTTCGAAGCGGCCACATGGACCCAACTCGGTCTCCATGCTGGCGGACGATCAAAAACCATTGTGCTGCTCGATGAAGATGGGTTCTGGGACGGCGCTCACGCGCTGCTCGACAAGGCCACCGCTAGCGGTGTCCTTACTAAAACGAACCGGCCCATCATCCAAGGTGCATCCACCATTGACGAAGCGCTCCAAATCCTGCGCGCCGACCGCGCCAACGACCTACCGCAATTCGTTACCGACAAGCACAACAACGGCGCCTAGGGGCCGACAGGATCCGCTGCGCACATCCTGGCCGGGCTTCCTATGCCTACCGTCCTGGACCGCTTCACTGAACAGCTAGGGGCGCGGCACCTGGCGAGCCCAGGTGCGGATCTCGTTCAGGTAGAGGTCGGGCTGTTCGAATGCAGCGAAGTGCCCACCCTTGTCAAGCCGGTTCCAATGAACGATGTTCTTGAACCGTTTTTCGGCCCATCTTTGCGATGGGCGCATGATCTCTTTCGGAAAGATCGAACCACCCATGGGGATGTGAACATCTCCAGGGCGCGTCTTGCCAAAGCTCTCCCAATAGATCCGAGCCGAGGAAGCCGCTGTTTCGGTAAGCCAGTAAACCATCACGTTATCCAGCAGTTCGTCGCGACTCAGGATGTCTTCAGGGCTGCCGTTGTTGTCGGTCCATGCATAGAACTTCTCTAAGATCCAAGCGGCCTGCCCGCTCGGCGAATCAGCTAAGCCGTAGGCGACGGTCTGGGGGCGAGTCGCCTGCTGCTTCGAGTAGCCACTGTCCCAATCGTTGTAGAACTGCAGCGCCTTCAGGCCATCCTTTTCTTCGTCGGTCCAGTTGTCCTTGTTCGCCATGTCAGGCCCGACCCACGGCATGTTCAGATGAATACCGATGCAATGGTCTGGGTCAAGCGAGCCGATAGCCCCGGTAACTGCAGATCCCCAGTCGCCGCCTTGGGCCAAGTAGGTGTCGTAGCCGAGCTTGGCCATGAGGTGGCCCCAGGTAACTGCAATCTTCTCGACGCCCCAGCCCGTCTCAGCCGGCTTGTCACTAAACCCAAAACCTGGCAAGGAGGGTGCCACGACATGAAACGCATCTGCTGCATCGCCACCATGGGCAACGGGATCGACGAGAGGCTCGATGACCTTGTGGAATTCGACGATCGACCCTGGCCAGCCGTGGGTGATCAACAGCGGGCGGGCTTCTGGGTGCGGGCTACGTTGATGGATGAAGTGAATACCCAGGCCATCGACCTCTGCGCGGAAATGGTCGAACCGGTTCAGCAACGCCTCCCGGGCACGCCAGTCGTAGTCGTTCGCCCAGTACTCGCAGACTTCCTGCACATAGGACAGCGGAATGCCCTGCGTCCAGTCATCGACCAACTCAGCCTCAGGCCAGCGGGTGTTGTTCAGCCTCTGCTTCAGATCAGACAACTGCTCGTCGGTAGCCTCAATCGTGAACGCTTCAATCTCACTCATCTTCGCAACCTACTTATCTTGGCTACCTGCAAACGAATTGTTACTTCCTCTGGGGAAGTAACAATTCACTTTCGCAAGAGTGACTGGCCGTCTATACGTTCGCAGAACTCTTCCCAACCAGGCTTTGGCCCTTCGTACAGCAGACTGTCGACATCGCCGATAACCGGACCCTCGGTGTCGACAGTTGCAATGCGTCGGAACAGGAATGCATCCTCGACGTTCTCGACGAGCGTCTCACCGAGCTTGGCCGCACTACGCACCTTGACATCCCAGTCCGCTGAGTCGGCGGGGATGTTCTCGAGATGGTCATAGCGGTAGAGCAGGGTTGCTGCCGACTTGGCACCCCAGCCTTTGAGCCCGGGGAAGCCGTCGGCGGTGTCGCCAACGAGTGCCAAGTAGTCGGGAATCGAAGCCGGCTTGACGCCCCACTTCTCGATGACGCCAGCCTCGTCTCGCAAGATCTCCTGCCGCCTATCGAATTGCACAACGCGGCCGTCGCTGGTCACACACTGCGCCAAGTCCTTGTCGGGGGTGCAGATGAAGACACGTTCGACACGTGTGTCGGCCACGGCCATCGCCGCTCCGGCTGCCATGCCATCGTCGGCTTCGTATTCGATCATCGGCCAAACCTGGAAGCCAGCAAGCGCCAAACCCTGTTCGATAAGCGGGAACTGCGATAAGAGTTCTTCGGGGACACCCTCGCCATTCTTGTAGCCCTCGTACAGGTCGTTACGCCATGACTCGATCACGCTGTCGGTCGCTATGGCGATGTGAGTCACCCCTTCGTTTCGCACCATCGACAACATCGAACGCAACACACCACGGGTTGCACCAACCTCCTGGCCCGCTGCAGTGACGTGTCCGCCGCCGGGCGCGAAGTGGTAACGAAACAATTCGTATGTTCCATCGATCAGGTGCACCTGCATGCCGGTTCCTTCTGTAGGTCGATGCGGTCGGTAGCATCGCAGAATCAATCTTATGGCGTCCATTGAGAGAGCAAATTTTGTGTGGGCCTGACGCCTGATGAGATCACTCACCAGGCCTTCCCCCGTCGCACCTCACCCACTGCAACGGGGCAACAAGCCCTGGTGGCCAGCCCCTCGGCCGACACAGACGCCGTTGTTGGGCCAGACTCGGCGTCCGCCGCGCTGCAACTTGCCCCAACGAATACACTGAGACCAGGCGCAGCTGCACCAAGCACTGCGCCAGAGAACACGATGTCGCTGTTTGCATCAGACCTCGATGGCGAACCATTGTTCTCAGACAACGCAAACGACCTACTCGATGGCACCAATGACGATGTCATGGGTAACCTCGCCGACGAAGGAGACAGATCATGACAAACACGGTGATAGCGGGCGGCGCTCGCACACCAATCGGCAAGCTCGCGGGGGGCCTCGGCAGCCTGAGCGGTGCAGAGCTTGGTGGCCACGCCATCAGCGCCGCGCTTGAACGCTCAGGCGTAGCAGGGGCCGATGTCGACTATGTCATCATGGGTCAGGTGTTGCAGGCCGGCGCCGGACAGATCACAGCCCGCCAGGCCGCCAACTATGCCGGAATCCCCTTGTCGGTCCCTTCGACCACCATCAACAAGGTCTGTTTGAGCGGCATGAACGCTATCTACTTGGCGTGGCGCATGATCATGGCTGGTGACGCCGACATCGTGGTTGCTGGTGGCATGGAGTCCATGACCAACGCACCTCATCTGCTGACAGGGACCCGAGGCGGCTGGAAGCTCGGCGACCAGCCCGCGGTCGACTCGCTTAACCACGATGGCCTCTTCTGTTCGCTCGAGCACGAACTGATGGGCACCGCTACCGATCGTTACTTAGCCAGCACCATCTTTGATCGTGTCATGCAAGACGAAATAGCCCAGGCCTCGCACGCTCGTGCGGCAACGGCTCAGAAAAACGGCACGCTCGCCGAAGAAATCGCAGCCGTCGCCGTGCCACAGCGCCGAGGTGACCCGATCGACATCGTCGATGACGAAGGTATCCGTCCTGCGACGACCATGGAGTCACTTGGCAGCTTGCGCCCCGCGTTTACCGCCTCGGGCAACATCACCGCCGGCAACGCATCACAAATCAGCGACGGCGCCTCGGCAACCGTGATCATGTCTGCCGCCAAGGCTGCAGAGCTTGGTGTCGCCCCCTTCGCCGAGCTGATCTCGTACGGCCAAGTCGCAGGGCCCGACTGTTCGCTACTCACTCAGCCATCACAAGCAATCGCATCTGCTCTTTCGAAGGTCGATGGTGTCAGCCAATCAGACATCTCGCTCTATGAGATCAACGAGGCCTTTGCGGCCGTAGCTGCAGCGTCAATCGACGAACTGGGAATCTCGTTCGACGATGTGAACGTGAACGGCGGTGCTGTGGCGCTTGGTCACCCCATCGGCGCATCAGGAAACCGTCTAGTTCTGACCCTGGCTCACGAGCTTCGGCGTCGTGGTGGCGGTATCGGTGCAGCTGCATTATGCGGCGGTGGAGGTCAGGGCGACGCTCTGATTATCCGGGTCTGATTCATCCGAACACTTGCGCCATCGTGTCGCAAGTTTTCGTTGCCCTGTCACTATATTTTCTTGACATTTACGTCAGATCTCGTAAGTTAAATGTACGAAGTGGGTGAGAGAGGTTTCCTTTCTTTACCCGGTATCAGGGCGTCATCTTCTCTCAATTTCTTCCCGTGCCCGAGAGTCGATGATGTCCTGTTCGCGTTTTCTACCTCGGTTTGCTGGTAATAACGCCCCAAGCGCAGCCTCCTTCTGGGGTTCACGTCGGTCTCGCTCCTAGACCGTGCAAACGTTCCAGACCATCGGCTTGCCTTAGAACCGGATAGATCCCTTGCCCGGCGTAGATGACATCTCGTTGGTTCCCGAGCGGCCGCAAGTTGTGAGCAGTTTAAGAGTCGGTCATCAGGCGACGGCCGGTAAGGGCTCGACCAAGCGTGATTTCGTCGGCATATTCAAGATCAGACCCGACGGGAAGCCCAGAAGCAAGTCGGGAGATCGTCAAACCTGGAGTCGGCCCTAGCAGCCGTGCCAGATACATGGCTGTGGCTTCACCCTCGATGTTTGGGTTTGTACAGACGATCACTTCGGTCACCCTCTCGTCAGTGATGCGTCGCATGAGCTCGGTGATGCGCAACTGTTCGGGACCTATTCCCTCGATCGGATTGATCGTTCCTTGAAGCACGTGGTACTTGCCAGAGAACTCGTTCGTCCGTTCAACAGCAATCACATCACGAGCGTCTTCAACCACACAGACGACGGTGCCATCACGTTGGTCGTCCGAGCAGATCTCGCAGCGCTCAAGTTCGCTCAAGTTGAAACAGGTGTGGCAGAACTTCACCCGCTGCTTGGCATCGACGATGGCCTTGGCCAAGCGCTCGGCTTCGGTCGCCGGAACTCGTAGTAGATGGAAAGTGATCCGCTGGGCCGACTTCGGTCCAATGCCAGGTAGCCGGCCGAACTCATCAATCAGATCTTGTATTGGGGCGCTGTACACCCGCTAGTCGCCGCCGCCGAGAAGCCCACCAAAGCCCATGCTGGCAAGATCCAGACCACCCAGGTCGGGTCCCTGAACGAGCTCGCCAACATTGGCTACCGCATCGTTGAGCGCCGCCAGGACCAGGTCTTCGAGCATCTCGACGTCGTCGGGGTCAACCGCTGACGGGGCGATGCGAACCGAGAGAAACTTGCCGCCGCCGGTCATGCGAATCTTCACCGCACCGCCACCAGCCTGGCCTTCGACCTCGACGTCTTGTGCTGCCGACTGCTGCGCTGTGATCTGTTCGGCCATCTGTTGGGCCTGGGCGAGCAATGAGCTCATGTCGGGCATCTGCCCACCGGTATCAGTCATGGGTCAAGCCTTACGGATTGGGGAAGTTATTCTGGGGATCTTCGAGCAAGATACTGTTTTCGAACGTAGTCATGACACGATCCTGGGCTGACGGGACATCGCCCGTTGCGTCGACCAGGCCATGCACGTCAATGGTGTCTTCTTCGAGCGCTTCGTCATCCTGGTCGCTGGTTGCGCCGGCGCCGCCACTAGGCGGGGCCGAGAAGAAGTCGGGTTCCTCTTCCACCATGTCGACCACCAACGCCAGCGGAATCGGTCGGCCGAACTGTGCGCCAAGTGCATCATCGACCTCGGCACGAATTTCTTCGCATCGCTCACGATGCACTGGGTTGGGAAGTCCGAAATTGACGCAGTCGGCAGTGGTCTCCACCCAGTGTCCTGCACTGAACCGAGAACGAACACGACCTGACATGGATTCGAGCATGGGTTGCCACAAAGACAGAAGCTCTGCCAGCGATGGCAGTGAACCAGCCGGCGCGGTGGCTGAGGGGATCGCCTCGGCCACCGGAGCAAGAACTGCATCCGGCTCGCCAACAGATGCTTCAGCGACAGGTGCTGGGGCTCCGTTAACAGGGTCGGTTTGCGGCGCCGGAGCAACCGCATCAGCTGGTGGCGCCGAGGTGGCGCCGGGAGCAGGGGCGGAGGCTTGGCCCGCAGACTGCGCCGCTGCTTGTCGTTCGCGACGCGCCGCAGTCGCCGCCGCGACGGCTGGGTCCACCTCGGGGCTCTCACCAGCAGCGTTGGCCGCCGCCTGACGTTCGCGACGGACATCGGCTAACGTCTTGCCGCTCGACACTGGAGCAGCCTGACCCGGTGCAGGCTCGGTCGGGGCCTCGGTGGCTGACCCACGTGCCGGAGCTTGTGCAATGCCCTGCTCGGCTAACGCTGCTCGGACGATGGCTGCACCGCGAGACCCACCTGGTGGCGCTGGCGCTGGCGCTGGCTGTGGCTGTGGCTGTGGCTGTGGCACTGGTGCTGGCTGTGGCACTGGTGCTGGTGCTGGTGCTGGCTGTGGCGCAGGCGCAGGCGCTGGTGCAGGCTGTGGCACGGCGGAGACTTGCGCAAGCGCCGCTGCTACCGGCGTGGTAACGCTGAGAGCGCCATCTGCCAAGTGGCCTTCGATGGCTTCGAGACGCTCGATCATTGCGGCAGGGTCGGTATCCAGGTCAGAGCGAGTGAGGCGCATAATCGCAACCTCAAGGTCCACTCGTGGATCCGGTGCACGGCGCATCTCGATAAGTGAGGTACCGATGACCTCGATGGCTCGGGTGACTCGGCCAGGCGGCATAGAAGCAGCCCGAGCAATGGCCCGATCGCGTTCAGCTTCGGGTAGATAGCTGACATCGGTGCGCATAGCCGCCAGGAAAACAATGCGCAGTTCATGCAGCAGAGCAATGCCAATACTTGCTGCGTCACGGCCCGCTTGAAGGGCTCCGTCGATAGCCGCCAACGCCAACGATGCATCGCGATCGATCAGCGACTGGAACAGCGACTCAAGATGTTCGCCGCCTTGGGGTGCTCCTCCGGCAGCGACAACCTGATCCAATGCCGAGAGCGTGTCGCGAGCCGATCCGCCACCCGCTCGGACGACATACTGTCGATCCTCGGCAGTGATCTCGATGCCAGCGTCACCGGTGACATGGTCGATCAGTTCCCCAACTTGGCTAGCAGACAGCAGTGAGAACTCGAGGTGCTGCGTGCGGCTTCGGATCGTTGGCACAACCTTGTTCGGTTCGGTTGTGCACAACACGAACACGACATGAGGAGGTGGCTCTTCAAGCGTTTTGAGAAGAGCGTTCTCGGCACCCGGCGTCAACATGTGAACTTCATCGAGGATGTAGACCTTTGTACGGCCGGGCGACCCGAGTGCAACCTTGCCGATGAGATCACGTATGGCGTCGACACCATTGTTGGACGCAGCATCGAGCTCATGCAGGTCATAGCTTCCACCGGCCAGGAAGGCCAGGCACGAATCACATTCGTTGCACGGTTCACCGCCCTGCAAATCAGTGCAGTTCAGTGCCTTGGCCAGGATGCGAGCCGACGTCGTCTTGCCTGTGCCACGAGGGCCGCTGAACAGATACGCGTGACCGACTCGGTCTCCTTCGATGGCATTACGCAGCGCAGCGACCACATGGTCTTGCCCGAAGAACGCGTCCTGGAATCGAGAGGGTCGGTAACGCCGGTACAGCGCCTCATAGGCCATTAACGCAAAGCCTAACCGCCCCCTACGACACCAGGCACAGCAAGCCCGCTGGGCACCTCTATCTGGTATCTGCACGACCAAACAACCGCCCACAGCCGCCCGAACGTGCCGGCAATTGGCACAGGTGATCCGTTCCAGTTGGTGATCGCTGTAATTGCACAGCAATGAGTACCACGGCATTCTCACGAGGCGGTCCCAGAGCCAGCCACTAGATTCGCTAGGTGAATTTCAATCAACTTGCAAAAACTGGCGTGTGGCACTTCACCGATGGCATGAGTGCCCGCGAATCCGGTGAATTCGCCGCTCGTATCGAGTCGCTCGGTTACTCGGCACTGTGGGTGCCCGATGCGATCGGCCGTGATCCTTTCGTGAACTGTTCAACCTTGCTCAACGCCACAACCGATCTCATCGTCGCAACAGGGATCGCCAACATTTGGGTACGCCATCCCAACGCCATGGTGCAAGGCGCACTCAGCCTGGCCGAATTGTCGGGCGGCCGGTTCCTACTCGGCATCGGCGTGAGCCATCAGCCTTCGGTGGAGGGCGTACAGGGCATCCCATTCGGCAAGCCGCTCGCAACTATGACGGCCTATCTCGAGACCATGTCCAAGGCCACATGGCGAGGCCCACAGACCGAGATGCCGCCTGTTGTGATCGCAGCACTCGGCCCGAAGATGCTCGAGCTGTCTCGCACCGCGAGCGCCGGCGCCCACCCGTACTGGTCTACACCTGAGCACACAGCTCAAGCCGCCGAGATCCTCGGGCCCGATTCGTTGTTGTGTGTGGAACAAAAGGTCTGCCTGACCACGAACCCCCAGATCGGCCGGGCGAAGGGTGCTGAACAGCTCGCCATCTACAGCCGGCTTCCGAACTACCGCAATAGCTGGAAGCGCATGGGCTTCACCGAAGAACAGATCGCCAGCAACGACCCAGCATTCGTCGACGCGGTCTTCGCGTGGGGCGATGTCGAGACGCTGCAAGCTCGAGTCGATGCTCACTACGCAGCCGGCGCCACCCATGTTTGTATCCAACCCGTTCATCCAACAGCCGAGCGAGGCGCCATCGACTGGGACGTTCTAGAGGCACTCGCCCCTAACTAAGAGTGCGGTCAGCGCACAAAACGACAGAACCCGCCAGGATCGAGAGGGAACCTTCCGGCCCGGCGGGTAAGTCGCGTGAACGGGTTGGCTAGCGGCCGAGCAGGTTTGGTGAATCAGCGGGGGCCCATGGCTGCTGAATCGAGGCATCGAGCACCACGGACCGCCCACTGTCGTTAAAAAAGATGATGCCAGACTGCTGATGCAGGTCATAGCTAAACAACTGCATGGCCGAGTTGGTCCGCACATTGTTCAATCCCCAGATATTGCCTGATCCCTCCCACAACAGAGTGATGACTGATTCGGCACCACCAACACCGGTGTCGCCCAGGAAATCTTGAGCTCTTCCAAAGTCATCTTGTGAGCCAACGCCCACTATTTGCAGCACTTCTTTGTTATCGCGAGCAAACTGCTCGACATCAGCCGCATGACTGCGACAGGTCGGTCAATGAGGTGCCCAGTACCAAAGCAGTACCGGCCGATCACCGGTTACGACGTCAGATAACTGGGTGATGCTTCCATCGGCGGTGTCGAGAAGCTGTGTGGTCGCTACATCGCTCGTAAGCGCCAAAGCTGCTTCGTTGCTCGAGGCAGCGTCCTCAGCAGCCCTGCTTTGGGCTGATGAGGGCCCGACACCGCATGCAGCGGTCCACAAGGCAAGCGAGACGACTATCAAAGGCAGCTTGTGCGCCAAGGTGCGATTGGGTTTCGTCATGTGAGGCAACTTCAGGTCAGAGATGGAACGGAAACCCTGAAGAACTGGGGACTATTCCCAAAATATCACGTGTGACATTGGGCACTCACACCCAGCGATACGGCAACGGCGTGCTGCGCTCTATACCGGCAGAAGAAACGCCGTCAGAACAACAAAAAGCTCGGGTTCGAAAGTGACGACCAGGCGATCTGCGGCACACTTCAGGCTTCGTTGAGAGCTGCTGCGTTCCCGCCCTGACTCGATTCACAAACTGAAATTGCACAGGACCCGGCCGTCACATTCCAACCCGAGCTCTCTTCACGATAGCGTGTCAACTTCCGTTGCGACACCCTTGGGTTGCGCAACAAGGAGGAGTGCGAGAGCGGCCGAATCGGCACGCTTGGAAAGCGTGTGTGGGGTAACTCACCGTGGGTTCGAATCCCACCTCCTCCGCAAACGTGTTGCGTGGTTCACCACATTGGTGAGAGCTTTGGCGGATCCGTAGCGTCGGTGCTTCTTCGCACTTCGTGCACTGCTGGGTCGCTTAAATCGACGCCGCTAGCGTGCCAAGGCAAGTTCGCCTGACGTCAATTAGCAATCGCTACCGGATCGCTAACGCTGTTCAGAGGCCGCTTCACCCTCCATCGGGTTGCCGAACTCAAGGCCATCTCCGGAAATGACTAGAGATGGCAGGCCCCGGTCTGACCGTGCCCGTTAACCGGCAGCGCGTTTAAAAACGTTTGGTGGGAAGGCTTGTACATCGACACATCGCTGCGACCACGCTGTTGTGGCTTCGACCACCGCACCTAGGTCGCCGCCGATGGCGGCGATGATCGATTGCTGGGCGACATCGGTGTGGTGCTCGATACCGGATCGGAACGACCCGCCAGCATCGCTCAATCCATCGCCATCGATCAAGCCTCGATCTCGCAGACGTTGGGCACCCCCTTGCAGCGCCGCCTCATCCCAACCACGTGTTGCGCTGTAGGTACCAAGCTTCATACCCACAAATAATTCAGTCATCACGTTCATCTCGATCGGGTCGAGCCCCGCAGCGACACAGGCCGCCACGTGGCTATCGCCGCGGTGTTCACGGAAGAGTTCGGCCGCTCGCCAGAGCTGACCAATGTCTGAGTCGGGCCAGGGTTGATCACGCAACCCCGAGAACAGCGGCCGCCCTGTTCCGCTTGCGGCCTCGACCCCACGGCGCAGCACATCGGCGACTCCGCAGACATCTTCGCCCGCAAGAACACCGCTCAAGCTGGCGATGGTCGCCTCGTCGCGAGCCTGCAGCAGCGCGCTGCGTTCGCACAGTTCTTTGCCAGCCGCGTACACCCCAGTCAGCATGTCGGGCTCAAAGACTGCGAATGAGCTGGCAACGACGCCTGGCGTCGGGTCACCAAGCAACGCCGCCCGGCTACACACGTAAGCGGTCATAAAGTTGTGACCGAATTTGGCGAGTCGCTCGTTGGTGCCGCGGCACCAGACCGAATGCATCGCAATCGGCTCGACGGCATCACGAAGCTGTCGAGCACTCGATGCCTGCACCGTCGGCTTAGCTACAGCCCCGTCAGCTGAAGGCGCGAACCTTGCCGCAATGACATCATTATATTCCATCGCCAAACCGTAGACCGGATGAGCTCCGATAAGCCATGGCAGCGGATCGACGTCGCGCAAAGTTTGGGTTAGCAGCGCTACGTCGTCATTACAGCAGACCAAAGTTGGCATCGTTATCGGTGTTGTCTCGTGCCGGAAGCGACCGAAACTCCGCTAGCGCTTGAGAACGATTACTGTTTGCCGTTGGTTTTGGCTGGCCGAAACCAATGAGAACGCAACGATGCAGCAAAGGCACCATGACAGCACCACGAGTATCGCTGGCCCATCTTCCCACTCCGATTGAAGCATTGCCTCGGCTCAGCGAGGACATAGGCGGGGCCAACCTCCTAGTGAAACGAGATGACTGCACCGGTTTGGCAATGGGTGGCAACAAGGCACGCCAGCTCGAATTCTACTTTGGTGATGCGCTTGCGCAAGGCGCAGACACCGTGCTGATCACTGGCGCTGTGCAATCGAACTACGTGCGCATGACGGCTGCGGCAGCGGCGAAGCTCGGTATGACGTGTCACGTTCAGCTCGAAGAACGCGTGGACGACGTGGGCGTCGCCTATCGAGAGTCGGGCAATGTTCTGCTCGATCAACTGTTCGGGGCTCAGATACACCGATTTCCAGTCGGCGAAGACGACGTCGCTGCCGACGCCCAACTCGATCGTTTCGCAAACGAACTGCGTGCGGCCGGCCGGAATCCTTATGTGATCCATCTGGGTTTAGGACACCCGCCCCTGGGCGCCTTGGGCTACATGGAAGCTGCACGAGAGATCCTCGAGCAACAACACACCGAGCAGTTGCAGATCGATGAGATCATCGTCGCCTCCGGCAGTGGGCAAACACACGCAGGATTGCTTTATGGCCTGCGCACTCGGGGCTCTGATCTCCCTGTCATCGGTATCTGTGTCCGCCGCGACCAGAGCACTCAGCTCCTTCGAATCCAGGACCACGTCAGCGGTCTCGACGCATTGACAAGCCAAGCCGATGTCGTGTGCCCAGACGACATCGTCCTAGTCGACGACTTCCTTTGGCCGAGTTATGGGGTGAGCAACGGACACTCCGAAACAGCAATGTTGAAAGCGGCTCGTCTGGAAGGCCTCATCGTCGATCCCGTCTACACAGCAAAATCGTTGGCAGGCGCACTACACCGAGCGACCCAAATCGGTGCTGGTAAATCAGTTCTTTACCTACACACAGGCGGCACACCTGCTCTCTTCGGCTACCAGCCAGAGGTCACCGCACTCGCGGCTAATAACTAACCCGTCGCCGACGAGGCAGGCGCCATCGTTCAGCTGTCGGTCTGCCATTGCAGCAGTGTGAAGTTGGGGTCGTTGTCGGTGTGGTGTTCGTAGACGCCAGTGACGGCGGCACCGATCTCGAGTTCTTGCATCGGGTCGCCGAGCAAATTGCCGACCATCCGCACATTGTCGGCATGTGGCAACTCGATGAGCACGACGACAAAGGCACCTTGCTCGGCCAACGCCGGATGCACCGGATGCCAGACCCGCTGGTGGCTGTATACGATTCCCGTCGCTTCGGTCTCTTCGAATGTCAGGTCGAAGGACCGGCATCGATGGCACACCCACTCGGCCCCCCATTGCCACCGTTCGCAGGACTGGCACCGTTGCAACAGAAGTTTTTCGTCAGCCAGACCATCCCAGAAGGGCGCATCGAGCCCATCGCGAGCCGGGACGGGGGCTGGGAGTCCTGCCGCCAGATAACTCATAACGATGCCTCGCTTCCGAAGATACAACTACTAACCGGCGTAACCATTGGACCTGCGATCATCATCGACACGTCGACGCCGCCAGCCCGAACCTGGTTAGGTGACGTGCCCCGAACTTGGCGGACCGCTTCGATGGTCAGGCCCAAGCCGTGCATATATGCCTCGGCCAAGTTGCCACCACTGGTGTTCAGCGGGAAGGCCCCATCGGGTGTAATCAAGTTGTCCAGAGTGAAGAAGTCGTTCGCTTCCTCTGGAGCGCAGAAACCGTGCTCGACCAACGCCATCATCACTCCCCCTGTGAAGTTCTCGTAGCTCTGCACAACGTCGACGTCGCTGGGGGCGACCTTCGCCATCTCGTAGAGCCGGGGCGCAACTGTTTCGAAGGTCGAGGTCGCGTAGTGCGCATCGTTGTGCACTCCCGCTGCCGCTCGGTGATGAGAGCCAGACACCGCACCAAGGACGTAACAAGGAGGATGGCCGAAGTCCGCCGCTCGTTCCGCCGGCACCAGGATGATCGCCGCAGCGCCGTCGTTCTCTTGGCAACAGTCATACAGATGGAACGGCTCGGTGATCCACCTCGAATCGTCGTACTTTTCGGCGGTCAACGGACGGCCATACATCGTGGCCGCTGGATTCGTCTGGGCATGGTGATATGAGGCCAGCGAGATGGCACGTAACGCTTCTTGGCGGACGCCATGTTCGTGCATGAAACGGGTAACGCGCATGGCAAACATCTGCGCCGGTGACATCAAGCCGTATGGAACAGTGTGGGCACTGGCGCCGCTGATCGTGTTGTTCCGAGGACCCTGGCCGAAGCGGCCGAATTGGCCCTGAGCGAGTGCTCGGAACACGACAACGCACTCTGCCTGACCTGTCGCAATGGCGGCAGACGCGTTTGCGACTGCCGCTGCGGCACCGCCTCCCCCGCCGCCCCATTGCATGACCGCAAGCCGCAGGTCATCGATACCAAGCGCTGCACTCATTCGTGACGCTTCGCTTCGATCATTGCTATAGGACGCGAACCCGTCGATCTCGCTAGGTGAAATACCTGCATCCTCACAGGCGTTCAAGATCGCCGTGATCGCGAGCTTGAACTCGGGTTCAGGAGCTTGGCCCCACTTGTAGTACTCGGTCTGGCCGACGCCGGCGACGGCGACCTTCCCTCGCAGCGTTCGGTCAGTCATGGGTTGGCTCCATTTGTTGCATCTTGATCACTAGTAACCGAGAATGTTCCGGCCACGCAGCTCGACGATCTGGGCGGGGCTACAGCCAGCAAGTGTGGCGACGATCTCGTCGGTGTGTTCGCCCATACATGGTGACCGAAGCGCTGCGGGCCGGCGGCCATCTGTGGTCAAGACCGGCAGGCCAGCAACCGGGTGGCGGCCAGCAACCGGGTGGTCGACCTCAGCGAAGATGCCACCCGGCTCATTACCGGCACCGACCGCCATGTGGTCGGCGTTTACCACTCGCGAAGCGGGCACGTCTACAGACCGCAAGGAGGTCTCGAGTTCATCGATCGTCCACGGTGTTGTCCACTCGGTAAGTTTCTCGTCGAGTTCTGCTGCCGCTGCAACTCGGCCGGTGTTCGTTCCAAATCGGGCTTCGATCGTCCACGGCTCATCGATCAACCCTGCGAGTGCCTGCCATTGTTCGTCGGTTTCGGCCGCCAGCGTGATCCATTCGTCGTTTTGGCAGGGGAAACACCCGTGAGGGCCGATATCGAGGCTGCGGTTTCCCAGAGGTGCCAGGTCGGCGTCGACAAACTGTTGGGCAAGAAAGCGATCGGCAATGAGATGTGCGGGCGCTTCGACCTGTGCAGCTTCGATTGAGCAGCCGCCACCCCCGCGGTCGCGATGTCGCAGCGCAGCCAGCAATGCGACGTAGGCCTGCTTGCCCGCGACATGATCAGGATGAGGAACGGTTGTACCCACCGCGACTTCGTCGCTTGGATGAGCCCACTGCGATGCGGCACCAGAATAGGCGCTCAAGTTTGGTCCAAAGCTCTGGTAATTGCCATAAGGCCCTCGACCGAAACCTTGGCTTGACAGAGAGATAACGTCGTCCTGTATCACCCGGCACGCGTCGTAGTCGAAACCCCAATTTTCGACGACGGGGGCTCGCATGTTTTCGACAACTGCATCGCATGAAGGCAACAACGAACTTATGAGTTTGGTCGCTTCGTCGGTACGCATGTCGATAGCCAGACTGCGGACACCCAGATTCAGTTGGTTGAACGTTGGGGAGCTGTCGACGCCATCCAGGCCTCCGCGACGTAAGAAATCGGGATTTACCATCGATTCAACGCGCAACACGTCACATCCCAAAAGGGCAAAGTCACTGCATGCCTCGGGCACGACTGCTCCGCTACCGAGCTGCAAGAGACGCAGGTCTGCCAGTGGGAGTAGCGGATCGACATCGGCCCCTGTTGGGATCAGAACCGCGACCGGTTCCGCCAAAATTTCTACAAGCCGACCATTGGCCGACCCGAGATGCGGAGCAGGAATGAAGCCGGGAGTTCGTTCCGATGGTTCGGTTAACAGCGGCCCTCGCATCATCTCAAGCTGGCCAAATTCAGGATCATCAACTGCCAAAAATAACTGTCGAGCGACGGCATGCTGATCTTCGCGAAATTGGCGAAGGGTGTTGAGCGGGGTGATCGTCAAGCCAAGTTTTTGACCGTGATGAAAGAGATCGTCAGTCGTGCGATCACTCAAGTACTCACCGCACATCATGAAGAACGCGTCGATGTTTTCGCGCCGAAAATTGCTATCGGCCCAGACCCCTTCGCTCAGCTCGCTCGGTTGTCCCATCAGTTTAAGTAGCGCATCAAACTGGCGAGGCGTAGCGATGACCACCTTGACATGGCCGTCGACGGTCTCGAAGACGGGATAGGGCCCAAACCCGCAACGGCCAGGGTTCGCGCCTTGGCCGGCAACATTGACACCGGCTGAATGCAAATGCCGGCTCCACGGCGCGATGGTTCGCATTGCCGCTTCCTGAAAGGGCACGTCGTAGTCGAGCCGGACCCCATGTCGATTTGCGACAAAGAGGGCAACAGCACCCATCATGGCAGCGTAGATCGAAGCGCCATCGGCGGCGATCCACGACGGAGAGTTCACCGGTGGTTGATCAGGCCAGCCGCTACACGACATGCCTCCACTTGCCGCAAAACCAACAATCGAAGCAGTACCCAGGCCGACCTGGTCGACGATGGTGATGCGTGATGCGATGCCCTCGATCGTGGCGAGCACATGGTTGTATGGCGAGCTGTCAGCATCCAGCACCAGATGGCTTCGGGCAACTAGACCGGCGAGTAAAGCAACGTCTTCATCGTTGTCCGGGTCAAGGGCGATGCTGTCCTTGTTCGCATTACGGGCGAGGAAAGGGATGCTGGCACGGTCGCTTTCGCCGGCACCAGGAATTTTCGGCAGTCGGTGTCTGATCGCTGCTCCCCCAGGCGGTTCGATCAGCAACACTTCGGCCCCGAGGCCAGCGAACAGCCGGCCTGCATGTTCGGTCAGTGGGTGTGCGATCTCCACTATTCGCACACCCTGGAGCAACAGGTCCGAAGTTTCGGTCATGAACGCGTAGCGGAAGTGCGCGCGGCGACCGCTGCGTCGTCGTGGTTGAGATACCGCTCGGGAATCGGAAACTTGAAGATACGAGCGGCATTCAATCCTAGAATATCGGCGCGTTCGGCGTCGGTCAGGTGGCCCATCGTGCGTTCAATTGCCTGGGCGCTGTGGGGCCAGCTTCCTTCGTGATGGGGATAATCATTGGCCCACATAAAATTGTTGATCAGATCGTGTTCGCGAGCCAAACCCAGTCCAGAGCGGTCTTCTTGAAAGGTCGAGAAACCCTGACGGCGGTAGTACTCGCTGGGAAGTAGTTCCAGCTTGGGACGCACGAACATATGGTGTTTCAGGTACGCCTCGTCCATCGCGTCGAGTGCCCATGGAACCCAACCGATTCCTGCTTCGACGGTGCCGAAGCGCAAGCTTGGCCGGGCTTCAGCCACGCCCGATGCGCAGAGATTGGCGATTGGTTCGATGGTTTGCGAGAGCGAATGGACCGCATAGTTGATGATGGCGCCGCCACGACTGCGCGAGGTACGAGGGTCGCGGCCGGTTGAAATGTGGAACGTGACCGGCAGGTCAACGTCCACGATGCAATCCCACAACGGGTCATAATCACGCAGGTTGTAGTTGGAGTCATCGACATCGGGTGGCCCCCATTGCGGCTTGCATGGCAGGGTTAACCCGCGAAAGCCAAGTTCAGCGCAGCGCTGGATCTCGGCGATCGTCTCGTCAAGTGCTGCCGGGGCGAGGCAAGCCATAGGGGCAAGTCGGTCGTTGTAATCGCCGAAGAGCTCCCAAGACCAGTCATTAAACGCCCGACACATCGCGTGGGAGAACAGTGGATCTCGAGTGGCCCACATCGTGAGCCCCTTGTTTGGGAACATGATCTCAGCGTCGACTCCGTCTGCGCTGAGATCAGCGATGCGGTCTTCGGGCAACTTCCCCGATCTGTTGCGCAGCAGATCTTGGCCTTCAAACGTAATCTTGTTGAGCTTGAGCGGCTCACGGAAACCTTCGGTCTTCTGAAATTTTTCACCATTGGGTTTCTCAACCACGCCGGGAAGCCGGTCGCGATATTTCGCGTCGACCCGCGTGCTCCACAGGTCGTTCGGTTCGAGAACATGGCCGTCGGTTGAAACCATAAAATACTTGTCGGCCGCGTCGGGGCGCACCGATCTAGTCCAACCTTCGTTGCCCGGTGTCTCGAGTCGCCAAGTATTGTGCACATCTGGCTCGGGAATGACCGTTGTCATCGCGTGTCCCCCTACGTGATTCGGTGTCCGTAATCGACAGTACCGAGCGCGGTGGCTGCAGTCCGCATCGGCGCTGCGCCGAATGCGCAAAAAGTTCATTTCACGCATGCCCGTTTAGGAATCTTCACTATTTCATTCGAGCTTCTCCATGCCCGTCATCGCTACTTCGTTGACCGCTATCAGTGCAGCGGAACCCGAAAGACACCCAACAACATCAACCTTGGCATTCGGCCAGGAACGATTCCATTCAGACCTCGGGGTTTACCGCTTCGAAGATCAGGAGAACATCGCCGGTTTCGACCTGGCCGCCGGTTTCGACTCGCACCTCCGCCACCACACCGTCAGCGGGTGCGTTCATATGGTGTTCCATCTTCATTGCCTCAAGCACGATCAAGGTGTCGCCTTCGGTCACGGTGTCACCCGGTTGCACTCGAACATCGAGCACGGTGCCAGGCATCGGAGCTATGAACCCGCCAGTTGGGCCGCTGGAAGTCGGAGGCACGAAGCGAGGGACGATGGTGAACGACTCGGTGCTGCTAGGTACTTGCACATGAAGCCGATCAACGCGTTTCGTTACTGTCGAGATGGAACGCATGCCATCGATTTCGACGTCGATTTCGGTTTCGGACCAGCGATGAACAATGGCACGTGTCGGGTCCCCGTCTTGGGCGGTGACGACGAATGAGCCATCGCGCCCGACTCGATAGCGCACCTCGATCTCTTCGCCAGTGGCGCGATGAGCAAGCACGACGCGTTCGTCGGGCATGAGCGTGTTGCGCCAACCCGATGGCAGCGACCCGACATTCCGCTCACCCAAACGAGTGGCCGCATGGTTGATGCCTTGGATCCACAATGCACCGAGTACAGCGGCTCGCATACGACCGGTCCCGCAATGTGGAGCATCAACTGGTGCGACGCGCTCGATGAAGTCAGTGGTGGTGTCACCTGCAAGGAAGGCCGAATTACGCAAGGTGGCAGCCAGGAAGTCACGATTAGTAACCACGCCTCCCAGATGAAGCCTTTCGAGTGCCAGTGCAAGACGCCCTGCAGCTTCAGAGCGAGTTGGGCCATGGGCGATCACTTTGGCCAGCATCGGGTCGAAGTCAACACCGACTACTGATCCCTGTTCGATGCCCGAGTCCCACCGCACTACTGGTTCGACCGCTCGGGTGAACGCATCGACATTGCCAATCGCAGGCAAGAAACCGTTGTCGGGGTCCTCTGCGTACAGTCGAGCCTCGATGGCATGGCCAGTGAACAACACATCCTCCTGGCCGTAGCCCAACGGTTCACCAGCTGCGATGCGCAATTGTTCGCGCACCAAGTCGATGCCAGTTACTTCTTCGGTGACCGGGTGTTCGACTTGCAACCGAGTGTTCACTTCGAGAAAGAAGAACTCGCGTGTGGTGTCGTCGACCAGGAACTCGACGGTGCCGGCCGATTGATACCCCATCGCCTGACCCAGAGCAATTGCCGCATCACCCATGGCGGCCCGCATTTCGTGATCGACGATGGGCGATGGTGACTCTTCAATAATCTTCTGATGGCGTCGCTGGATCGAGCACTCGCGCTCGCCCAAGTGGATCAATGCCCCATGAGTATCACCGAGAATCTGGATCTCGACGTGGCGCGCCCTCGCGACATATCGCTCAAGGAACACGGTGTCGTCGCCAAAGCCATTAAGCGCTTCGCGTTTTGCTGCGGCAACCGATTCGACAAGGGCCTCGGCCGACTCGACCAAGCGCATGCCCTTCCCGCCGCCACCTGCCGAAGCTTTGACGATTAGGGGGTAACCAATGCCAGCATCGGTAGTTGGGTCATCAGACGATGGCAGGATCGGCACGCCCGCCTCGACAGCAGCCCGCTTGGCGGCAAGTTTGTCGCCCATAGTCGCGATGACGTCTGGTTGCGGGCCGATCCAGATCAGTCCAGCGTCGGTCACGGCGCGAGCGAAAGCGGCATTCTCGGACAGAAAGCCATACCCAGGATGGATCGCCTGGGTGCCCGTAGCCTTCGCCGCCGCGATGATGGCGTCGCCATCGAGGTAGCCGGTAGCAAGCCGAACGGCCATGTCGGCTTCGACCACGAACGGTGCGTTGGTATCAGCCTCGACGAACACCGCAGTTGTGTTCATGCCCATGGCATGAGCGGTCCGGAAAATCCGGCGAGCGATCTCGCCGCGATTCGCCACCAAAACCGACCGGATAGGACTTGAGTTGGACAGCACCGGGTTGCTCATAGTCGGAACACTCCGTAGCCCTCGGCACCTTTAATGTCACGGTTGCGCACCGACGACAGACACATGCCCAACACATTTCGGGTGTCTCGCGGGTCAATGATTCCGTCGTCAGAAATCGCTCCACTTGCCTGCAAGGCGAGCGACCCGGCTTCTTGTGTTCGTTCCGCGTAGTGCACGATGCGAGCGTCCTCCTCTTCGTCGATCTCGATGCCCTTGCGGGCGGCCTGGCCACGACGTACGAGCGACATGACGCCTGCAATCTGCTTCGGCCCCATCACCGCAATCTTCGCGGTCGGCCACAGGAAGGTGAACCGGTTACCAAAAGCTCGGCCCGACATGCCGTAGTTGCCTGCGCCATAGGAAGAGCCAAGGATGACGGTCAGATGCGGCACCGTCGAGTTCGAAACTGCGTTGACCATCTGCGAACCCTTCTTGATGATCCCGTTGTGTTCGAAGTCCTTGCCGACCATGAACCCAGTGATGTTTTGCAGGAAGATCAACGGGACGTCGATCTGGTTGCACAGTTGGATGAAGTGCGCACCCTTCTGCGCTGAGTCGGGATAAAGCACCCCATTGTTGCCAAGGATGCCGACTGGGTAACCGTGGATCGACGCCCAGCCGCAGATCAGTGATGTTCCATAGCGTGACTTGAACTCTTCGAACCGGGATCCATCGACGGTGCGTCCAATCACGTCGCGCACGTCGACTGGTGAGCGCAGATCTCGACTCACCAGACCCAAAAGTTCCTCAGGGTCATGGACCGGGTCGTCGGGTTCAAACTTGGCCCCTGGCTCTGGTTTGCGCCAATTGAGATGGCTGACCACTTCGCGACACATCCGCAACGCATCCATCTCGTCCTCAGCGAAATAGTCGCCCAAACCGGACACTTCAGAGTGCATCTGCGCGCCGCCGAGGGTTTCGTCATCAGAGTCTTCACCGATCGCCATCTTCACCAGCGGCGGGCCAGCCAAGAACACCTTCGACTGTTCCTTAATCAAAATGTTGTAGTCAGAGAGGCCCGGTTGATAGGCGCCGCCCGCCGTTGAGTTACCAAACACCACAGCGATCGTCGGGATGCCAAGCTTTGACAACTCAATCAACTCGTAAAAGAAACGTCCCGTTTCGGCAAAGTGATCTACCGAGGTACCGCCAGGTGTTCGCGGTGGAGGCCTCGGCGCGTCCGTCTCATCGTTTGGATCCATGCGAAGGTCACCGCCAGCCGATTCAACAAAGCTCACATAGGGCATGCGATTGTCGCGAGCAATCTCGATGGCTCGCATCCACTTCTTGCCCGCGTACACCGTGAGCGCCCCGGCGAGCACTGTTGGGTCATTACCCATGATCACGCATTCGGTGCCAGCGATGACGCCAATGCCCACGACCATGCCGCCGCCGACCTGATACTCAGAGCCGTAGCCTGCAAGAGGACTGATCTCTAAGAATGGCGTGTCAGGGTCCAGCACATTCGCGATGCGCTCGCGAATCGGCATCTTCCCCCGAGACCGCAATCGATCAGTTGCCCGCTCACCGCCGCCGGCGTACGCCTGCGCTAGCAGCTCTTCAATGACCTCGATTTGTTCAAGCATGTCGTCACGGTTCGTGACGAACATCTCACTACCGCTATCGAGCCGAGAATCGATCGGCGGCGCTAGCACAGAGGGTTTTGTCATCGACGTCCTTGTCATAGAGGTTAGGTGCGTAGAAAATCTCTGGATTCAGTGGCTAAGAACCTGCCACACACGCACGGATTCCACCACCAAACGCTAGACGCTGTGGCCAAGCGCGGAATAAGAGAGCCAGTTCACGAGTATTTGGGAATCAACGTCGGTTGACCGGCCCGCTCGAAGACTTCGTTGTGCAATGGCCGACATCGCAGCATGAGTTGGTCGAGTTAACGGTCAAATTCGCGGACTCGTCAGCGTCGGTTCTGAGCGGCTCAATCGAGGCTGCCGATTGGCTTGGGCCCACGGCTGGGTTCACCAACACCGAAGCCACAATGCCTGTGGTTGACGATCGCAACGCCCCAGACCGCGGGCTGGCTCTGTCTGCGCTGCTCGCCAACCATACGGGTACTGGCAAGTTCGATTGCGACCGCAAGCCCGACGAGGGCGAGGTCGATCGGCGTCTGTGTTGATTTAACGCCGGGCTCGTCGCCTATCTTTCACGACATGTCAGAGCCGTCATATACGTCCTTCTCTCCACCACCTCGTCATGACCGAGCTGGGCGGGCAGTCGCCATGGCTGACGCAATCGCAGCAATTCCAGATGGCGCACGCATCTATGTGGCTCCTACCTGTGCGGTGCCGACTGCTCTGGTCGAAGCAATCGATGCTGCTCGCGACCGGTGGCGGCGGCTCGAGTTCGTGTGTGACTACCTCATAGAACCACTGGCGGTATTTGACCATCCGGGCGAGCCGTTCCACCACACCTCACTACAGCCAAGCCCCGCGGCCAATGCCATGAGAGACGCCAACGTCTTGCAGACGGTACCGGCGAGCTACAGCCAGTTCGCCACCCTAATCGCACCCAACGGTCCAGTCGCTGTCGATGTAGCGCTGGTTCAAGTCAGTCCACCCGGGCCTGATGGACGCTTCAGTCTCGGCGTTGGTGGCGGCGCAACAATCGAGGCGGTGCGAGCGACACCACTTGTGATCGCCGAGGTCAACCCGCAGATGCCTTATACCTTTGGCGCCAGCGAAATCGACCGCGACGAAATTGACCTGCTGGTTGACGTCGACCATCCATTGGTCGAACTCATCGTGCCGGAAGGAAACGCCACGGCGTTGGCAATCGGTGAGCATGCAGCGGCCCTGGTGGCCAATGAATCGGTGCTGCAGTTCGGTATTGGCGCCATTCCCGAATCAATCCTTGGAGCAATTAGCGAGCGTCGAGATCTCGGGTTACATGGTGGCATGATCAGTGACGCGATCATCGACCTGGTCGAGGTTGGAGCAATCACCGGCGCCCGCAAGAACACCGACCCTGGTCTGATGATCACCGCCGCAGTTGCTGGCACCCGCAAGTGTTTCGATTGGGTACACCGCAACAAGGCAATCCGAGTCGTCCCATCGTCTTACTCCCACGGTCTTGCTGCACTGAGCCGTGTCGAGAACTTTGTAGCGATCAACTCCGCGCTAGAAATTGCAGCTGACGGATCAGTCAATGCTGAGATGGTCGGTGACCGCGTTCTGAGTGGCCCGGGCGGTCAACCCGACTTCGCCTATGCCTCGTGGGCATCTCCTTCTGGAAGCTCCATCATCGCCATGCCTTCGACAGCGGCACGCGGCACGGTCTCTCGCATCGTGAACCAGCTTGGTCCTGGCATAAGCCCAACTATCGGCCGTTATCTCGTCGATCAGGTTGTTACCGAACTCGGCGTCGCACGTTTGCGGGGTCTCTCAATCGCAGAACGCAGAGAAGCGTTAGCGGCCGTGTGTCATCCTGATTTCCGCGGGCCCCTTCTGAGGTAACACCGAATCAGGCTTTGGTCAACGACCGGTCGTCATTCATGGCATCGAGTTGTTTCTGGATTGCCTTTGTCCAATGCGGATGCGTCAGTATCCAGAACTCGTCGCCCTTAATCGAGTCGAGCACCATGCGACCCACCTCGTCAGGATCCGTTCCGTTCTCGAGGATGTCTTGGATTCCCCGAGCTACCTTGCCCGCCGTCTTGCCATCGGTCTTTGGCTTGGCTTGGCCTGGCCTGAACTCGACTGAATGTCGGCTGATGTTCGTGTTGACCGGACCCGGACACAGCACAGACGCCGTCACGTTGCTTCCCCGACCGCGGAGCTCGCGCTCAAGGGTTGCCATAAGCGCAACCACACCGTGTTTGGCCACGTTGTACGCGCCCATCATGCTTCCGGCAGTAAGACCCGCCATCGAAGAAGTGGCGTTGATGTGCCCTTCGCCCTGCTCTTCGATGAGCGGCAGGAAGATCTCAACCCCATAGATCGGACCCCAAAGATCGACGTCGATGATCCACTTCCAATCGGCGAGCTTGATCTTCTTGGTCGACGTCGGGATACCAATACCCGCGTTATTACACAGCACGTTGACACCGCCATAGGTATCGACTGCTAGGTCAGCGATGGCTTCGACTTGGTCGTATTGCGACACGTCACACAACCGCGTGACCACGTCAGCGCCACCGGTCGTGAGTTCATCAGCAACGACATCGAGTGCTGCTCTATCGAGATCAGCGAGCACAAGCTTCATGCCGGCGCTTGCAAAGGCGCGAGCCATACCGAGCCCAATCCCGCTTGCTCCGCCAGTGATCACGGCCACCTTGCCTTCAAAATCCTGCATGCTGTGCGTCCCCATCCTTTTTGCGGTGAACTGCCGACTCTACGGGTCAGCGCCCGACCAGACGAAGTGTGACCAGCAGTTGCAGCCTCGGACCAGCTAGGCCAGTTCGTTAACCATGTCGGCGAGTTCGTCGAGATGACGCAATGTCGCTGCTTCGTCCTGGAGCTCCATCGTCTTGGGCATGAACACGACTCGGTCCGCTCCCAGCTCGCCATACCGCTCAATGCGATCGCGACGATTACCCATTGAGAAGATCGAGATAGGGATGTCTTCAGCTGGTCGACCGGCGTCTGCAGCCTTACTTCGGAACAGGTCAATGGCGCCTGCCGGGTCGGGACGGCCACCAGTATTGAGCATCGATGCATCGATCGGACACCACTCGTCGGCGTAACGCGCTGCATGTTCGATGCCGAGAGGGCCGGCATTGCCCAGCGCCACGGGAATAGTTCCCTTGACTGGTTTGGGATACACCCATGAACTAGTGAACTGGTCCCAGCGACCCTCGAAAGAGGCTTCCTCGTCGGCCCACGCCGTGCGAAGCGCTGCGACGCGCTCCTCCATCGCGGAATAGCGAAGCTTGAAAGGCAGACCAGGTCGATGGTTCACCAGTTCCTCTTCGTTCCAGCCGACCCCGACACCCAGGCGAAGACGGCCCCCTGAAAGAGCATCGAGTGTTGCAGTCGTACACGCCAGGTCCAGCACGTCATGTTCGAGCAAAAGACAGATCCCGGTGCAGAGCTCTAGCGTGGTGGTCGCTTGCGCGGCCATTGCGAGGCTGACGAACGGGTCCATCATCCGCCAATAACCCTCGGGGAGATCCCCGCCTGCTGGATATGGGGTCTGCCTTGATACTGGGATGTGGCTGTGCTCGGGAACCCAGATCGAGTCAAACCCGCGCGCCTCAAGCTCCGAAGCCAGCACATCGGGCCGGATTCCCTCTATGGCATTCACCGTCAGATATCCAAAACGCATTACTAAATCCTCTGCTCTTGAGTTTTCGCTGTGACCACAGCCCGTGCCGTGTCGAACGGCTCGCCGGTTCGTCACGCCGCCATCTTCGCGCAACTGGTCTCTAGGTTGCTTTCTCGACACTGGTAAACCGGGTCACAATTCAGCTGGACTCGTACGCTCGGTCAGATTGAACTCCACCGCTTTCGATTCACCCAGTTAACGAACAAAGCGCTGGGCGCCTCCGGCACCAATCAACGGTTTTCGACACATGGCGCCGCGGTCCAGATGGTGGACCAGAAATCAGATTTGCAGGCGCCAGCGTCCCTTCGACACGCCCTGCGTGTGGCCGGTTGTCGGCTCAGGCACCGCGCACGACATTAATTAGAGCGCCGGCGTCGTCGGGGCAGCCATCGCCACGCCAGGCGATCATCAGGTCCGGCCGGACGAGTACGAGTGAAGCGGAGTACACCTCAGCGACCATCGGCTCGGCAATTTCGAGCACCTGCAGTGGCATGTTTACGGCCGCTGCAGCATCGATAATCAGAGCAGCATCCGGCGCATCCGGTCCAATACGCAGCAATGTAAAGCCGGGTCCAAGTCGATCGAACAGCGCTTGACCATCGTTGAGCCATACATGGGGTGCACGATGGCCTGGCCTGGCAACTGGCACATATTTACGTGGGTCATCAGGAGGCTCTGGTGTGCCGTCCGGAACAATGACGGGTGAGCCTTCGTAGCGATAACCGAGGAGCGTGCCTGACGATGCAATCAGTTTCTCTTGCTCCTTGATATCGGCCTTCAGGGCCTGACGGATCGCCTCACCCTCGGGGCCATCATCGTCAATCTCGTCGCCATTCTGCATCACTCGATATAGGTGATCGAAGCAATCTGCGGCCTCTTGGGTATTGCGGTAACCAATCGGTCGTCGCTCGTGGTCATAACTGGCCAGAAGCCCTGGGCCGGCCCAACCATCCAGGGCCGCCTGTAGTCGCCATGCCAGCTCGATCGCATCGGACACCCCGGTGTTCATACCGAACCCTCCCGTCGGGCTGAAAAGATGAGCCGAATCGCCAGCCAGGAAGCAACGGCCTTCGCTATACCGCTCGGCAACGAGGGCATGGGCATCCCACGGTTGGACCGAGTGCACATTGACCTCGAAGTCAGCACCCACGACATCCTTCACCGCTTGCACTGGATCGACGTCTTGCCAGTCCTGACCCTCGTCGAGAATCAGGTGATAGGTGTAGGTCTGGTCGTCATCCCAGGTGAGCATGAACCCGCGATGGTCCTTGTGCAGCGGGAAGAAAATATTGCCATGACCGAACGAGTGCATGTTGATCATGTCGGGGGCTCGGAAGTAGATCGATACGAACGAAGCGATGCTTGACGTCCCCTCGTAGCCAATACCGAGTTGGCGACGCACCGTTGACCGCCCCCCATCACACCCAACAAGAAAGTCCGTTTCGATAGTCTCGATCCGACCAGTCGTCAGCTCTTCGATACGGCAGACGACCTTGTCGCCTTCGTCAACGAAATCGACAAGGCGCCACTCGAAACGCAAGTCAGTGCTCGGCTGTTCTGCGATGTAATCCAAGATCACCTGCTCTACCTCGTTCTGCCCGGTAATCGTCTTGAGATACGGCGACCAATTGTGCTCCGCCTCGGTGTAGCCGCCGGTCTGCCTGGTCAGCAATAGCTCATCGAATGGCGGCAACGACACACGATGGATCTCGCGACCATGCAGCGTGGTAACCCAGAGATACTCGCCAGGCAGATCAGGCGGGATCCCAGCATGTGTAATCGCATGATCGACCCCCCATCGCCGGTAGTACTCCATCGTTCGATTCGCAACAGCGTTCGCCCGCGGGTGGTCATTCAACCCCGGGCGCTCCTCGAGCACCAGACATTCGATGCCTCGCCAACCAAGTTCGGCAGCCAGTGAAAGCCCCACTGACCCGCCGCCAACAACCACAACCGGATAGGACGGCTTCACTACTTCATCGGTACCGATCATGACGGCTTCACCACAGGATGGAACCCATGAATGACGACAGACTCGAACAGACCGGCCCGGTTGTAAGGCTCTCCTGCGATGAATGCGACGGCAGCAGCGCGATCGACAAAGTCCTTAATGATCAGACTTCCGACAGCAGTCGTCTCATCGTCAGCCAGCAGAGGACCCCCCGCCCACATCGCGTCGAGATGGCCACCAACAAACTCACGATGAGCCTCGGCAACCTCCACTCGAAGTTCGGCCGAACCCGGCCGGTCGATCATATGAATCGAGAAGAGCATGACCCAGTCTTTCTCTGCCGACCGGTGTGAGCGAAATCAGCGCGCACCAGTGACAATCTGACCGGCCTCCAATCAGCGGTTCGTTCGTCAGTGAACGGCGCTGCAGCTATGCCCAACCTCGACGAAGCGCACAGCCATAGCCTCCTGCTACCGAGATGTTCTCGAAGAGACGCAGCATCAAGAACAGTGGACAATAGGCAGCCCTAACCAGGCAGAAACGCTGCTTTGTCGCGATGCGCAGACAAGAACTTCATCAGTACCTGATTGAACGCATTGGGCGCCTCAAGATTACTAAGATGACCCGCTCCAGCAAGGACTGCGAGATCAGCGTTCGGCAATGCCTCAGCCATGTCCAGTCCAATCGACGGCGGCGTTAGCTGATCTTCGCTTCCAAAGATCAGCTGCGTCGGCATGTCTAACCGGTCGAGGACGTCGGCCTGGTCGAAGGTTGTCGACGCTCGCAGTGTTTTCAAATACGACTCGACCCGCAGTTGCAAGATGCTCTGGTGGAGGGCATCTCGGACCGGGGCCGGACAGTCCGCGCTGACGAGTGAGGCCACTAATCTGGGCGCCAAATCCGCGAATGTTTTGCCTTCGAGCAAGGGCCGCTCCCGAAGTTCAATGTATTCGCGTTGCTTCTCAGGCGACAGCGCTTTCGTGAACCCGTAGAAACAGTCACATAACGTCAGGGTGGCAACACGTTCGAGATGCCGGGGCGCGAAGTCCATCAGAATGCGCGCACCCATCGACAGCCCTACGAAATGAGCCCGGGCAATACCAAAATGGTCAAGCACACGGGCCATGTCATCGCCAAAGTCAGAGAACTCGAGCGGCCCCTCATAGTCGTCGGAGTCGCCGTATCCGCGAGCGTCCCATGCAATGCAGGTGAACAATGATGACAGCGCAGCTACCTGGTGCAACCAGTTCGATCGATTACCGCCAATGCCGTGCAGGAAGATGACAGGCGGGCCGCTGCCCTGCACCTCAACGGCCAGGCGCGGACGCCCGTCGACGATGTGCAGTGCTTTCATGGTGCGACCGTTCTAACCGAGTGCTGACTCGACCAGCTGGCCTGCCGCCACAACCTGCGTATCGTCGACCGTGACATCGCAGTTGCGCATCGGCAGGTCGAAATGACAGGCGGTGAACCGCTCAGCAAACTCATTTGCGCCAGTAGAAAATAGGAAACTTCCAGCGATCGCCCGCATCTCGGTGCAGTTGATATCGCCCTTGTCATACATGGTGAGTGCATCCCAGCGGGCGCCCGGATTCAAGCCCCAACCCACATGCGAAACAGCGTAAGCGTTCGGGTCGTTCCAGCCTTCGTAGTACGTCCGCATGAGCTGAGCGTCCAAGCCAGACCCGGCGATCGACACCACCCGGTCGTTCTCAACAGTGAGCACGACTTGTGACTCGAAGTACCGTTTGAAGGTCAGATTCATGTCACCGATATCAAGTACCACGGTTCCATTCGTAGTGTTCGGAAGGGGGAAACACAGCGCCAACCCGGCGGGCCAGTAGGCAATTTTGTCGTTGGGGCCCAAAATTCCGCCTCCGCCTCGACTCGGCGCTCCCGTGATGTCGACCTGTAAATCTGTGCCTGCTGGCGAGGTCACGTGCATGCTCGAACCAGCGTCGAGCAGGGCGAGTGCCTTCAGTGATTGTTCGTGCACAACTGGATCAGGGCGGCACCGCTCCAGGACCTCGGGATGCTCGTTCGAGATCATCAGAACCCTGCCACCGGCACCAAGCAGCTCTTGCCGTGCCTTGCTATGCAACAAACCTTCAACGGTGCAGTCGACCACCAATGAGCACGCACCGAGAGCCTGCATGATTTCTGGGTACATGTCATAGGCGTAGGTTGCGCCAGTCGATCGCACCGGAAGCGGGTCCTGTAGTTTCGGTGATGCAACCGTGACGCGCACCCCGCGCGCCCCAATGCGATGTAGTGCATGTTCGGTCAGCTCAACGAGCACCATGCGGCTCTGGCTCTCTGCCAACACGCCAATCAGATCGCCTTCACTGACGCCCGAGAGTCGCAGGAAGTCTTCGAAACAGGCAATCCATTTGGGTTCCAGAACTTCGATCACCCGTCAAGTCTCTCGCAGCGCTGCACACTCAGAGAAATTTCCACGAGTGACCGACCCTCTTGCGTCACCAAGTGGCAGCGCGAGAAACCAACCGGACCCAGTCCGGCGGGCTGACCAGTGTCCTTAAACAGCTACTCGGCCGGGTGGCTTTCGTCGCTGATGGTGTTCAAGTGACCCGGCCTTTCGTCACACAGTAGCTACTCACTGCTGCTTGCTCTGTTGCCGTGCAACCTGTTTGCCATTGCCTCGTCAGATATCGCGAGACGTTTGGCTACACACACTGTCTAAGAAGTGACCCACCCACGCTGGTAGTTTGTAGCTCGAACCGCCGAGCCACATTGTCGGCGAAACGATCTACGACTGGAACCAGCCATGGACCACCTCGCATTCAACCAACAAATCATCGACGAGTTCCGCTCCAACGCTGGCGTCTGTACCGGCCCGTTCGAGGGTGCACCCATGATCTTGGTCACCATGACTGGTGCCAAATCCGGGCGCCAGCTCTGCTCGCCACTGGTGTATTCAACCAACGGTGACGACCCGGTGATTATCGCGTCCAAGGGTGGAGCACCCACCCATCCAAACTGGTATCACAACCTGGTAGCCAACCCAGACTGCACAGTCGAAATCGGCACCGAAAAGTACCAGGCAACCGCTGTGCTCACCCATGCCGACGAGCGCAAGCGGCTCTTCGACGCGCAAGCCGAGATCATGCCGGGCTTTGTCCAATACGAGATCGATGCTTCGCCCCGCGAGATTCCTGTGTTCCGCCTAACGCGCAACTAAATCGGCCCTGTCAACCGGGGATCAATCGACCCAGCGGCCCCGATCGATAACGGCGAACACGTCATTGCCAGTCGCGTGCGTGTCGAAGCTCTGATAGGACCAAGTCGCTCCTCGGCGCTCTGCCTGAACTGGATCAAGCTGACTGCCGACCATGGTGTCGAAACCATCGAGCGAGCCGCGTTCCTCAATCACTACATCGAGCATGCGACTCAAGTGATCGGCGTTCTCGAGCTCGATTGGCACGAGGCCATCGAATCGGGCCGCACGCCGGATCGGCCGTTTGGCAGAGGCTCCTCGCGCCGCGAACCACAGCGGAATTCGTGGCTGCTGAACCGGTTGGGGAAGCACAGTCACATCATCAGCGCGAAATGCCGGACCGGTATGTGTGACTGGTTCGCCTGACCAAAAAGCTTGGAGCAGGCCAACACCTTCATCAAGCCGATCGCCACGCTGCTTTGCATCGACGATCTCACCAAACCGACTGAGCTCGCCGCCGCTGTCTACACCCAGACCCAAGCCGAGCGTCAGCCGCCCAGCTGACAGATGATCAACTGTCAGCGCTTCGCGCGCCAGCTTGATTGGTCGACGACGGGTCAGTGGCGTGACCATTGGCCCGAGACGGATCCGATCAGTGGCCAGGGCTTGTGCGCCCAGGATGACCCAAGGATCTAAGATCTCGCGAGGATCAGTTTCAGGTCGATACACGTGGTCCCACAGGAAACAGCCATCGATGTCGGCCTCTTCTGCGGCGAGCGCTATCTCGACAAGCAGCCCAGGATCAGCAAGTTGGCCAAACGGAGGCAGAGACAGTGCGGCTTTCATAGCTGAGCAACCTTGAGAGCAATGTTGGAGGTTGGCATCACTTCAGCATGAACGCGCTGCGCTACCAACTCGTGAGCGAGAACTTCGGCTGTTCGTAGTGAACCTTGCGAACGTGCATGCAGGTCGACGATGTCGGCATTCGTTAGCCGGAAACTGCTCGTTACATCGACAATCGATGCTTGCAAAACTCTAGCTTCGAGCACAGCGCGAACTGTCGCTACGCTAGCGGGTCCGAGTCGGTGCGTGACCACCGCCAGGCCGGCACGGTGAGCTACCGATGCGAGGTTCACATGTGTCCCTGCCACCACCGTCGCGCCGGTGACTGCGAGCTTGCGAAACCAACGGCTACGAAGCGGTACTGGCATGCGATCGATCTCATCGGCATAGACAAGATCGGCAATAGGTGGCCGAGCCCATCGGCTTCGGTATGGCCGTGGTGGAACGTAGTGATAGGGGCCAGGCTCTCGCCGCTGCCATTCGAATACCTGTGTCGACTTACCAGCACCCTTGTCACCAATAACCTGCACCAACGTGGCCGATGATGCCCCTGGCGGATCAGGTAACCCACGATCGATGAATGAGCCAGGCTGACTGGGTACAGGCTGTGGCACCGCAAACGGGTTCGCTCGTAAGCCGTGCTGGTGATACCTGTCGGCAATCATGATGGGTAAAGCGGCAGCGGATGCGGGCGGTCATAGACACCCAACCCGCCCACGGGAATAACCAGAACCTGGTGGGCAGACTTCTCGTCACGGGCGAACTTCAAATCTACCCTGGCCTCGATTTCATACATGACCCGCATCAACGTGCCGTCGTACGAGACGGGACTTGTCTCAGGAACCAGCAGCGAAAAAGCCGCGTTCAGCCCACCGTGCGCTTCCAGGTCAAAGTTCTGGTTCGTCACATCCCGACGGTCGGTATCGCCTCGGCCTTCGGTGTACATCCGGAGCACGAGTTGAATTGATCGTGCTGGTGAATCACCCAACACACCGTCGGCGTCTGCGTGACGGGTGAGCCGTCCGGTAAATCGGTCGCCTAGCTGACAGACCAGGTCATCAAGTTCAAGTCCCACCGTCATGTGTCTTGCAACCCTGCTCGGTGACGCACATCCAGAACGGGTGCAACCTCAATCGGGAAGGTGTGAGAGTCACGTGGCAGCAGCGGGCCCGAAGCGCTCACCGTTAGAAACCAGCGGACCTCGTTATTGCGCAGTTTGAACGACGGCGATCCCCGGTTGGCGCTGATGTCTAGTTCAATCACAGCGACCAGTCCTTCGGCGGTGCCTTGACCAGGACTAACAGTCTCGCTCTCGTAGACGCGACGGGCCACCGACGTAGTGTCCGTGCCCTGGGTGTAGGTGACCCGCTCCTCGCAGACAAGCAGACATTCAACGGAACACGACACGATGTCAACAACCCGCTTCGATTTACGGCTGTACACAATGGTCGGGGTCGAGCCAATGGCATACGACGTCGACGAGATCTCCAGCGTTGGCTGGTTCCACCGCATCATTGCGAGCAACGAGTTTTTCGACACCAGAACGAACAGCGCCACCATGACGAGCACCGGTATCGCCGCCAACACGATCCCAAAGAACGCGATCAGAAACAGCCAAACAAACAGAGTGATGATTACGAAGGCTGCGAGAAATTTTCGCGGACTTCCAACTGGTTTGCAAAGCACTGTGCCAGGTGGGGACGACAACATTATGTTCAGAGTAGGACAGTGTTGTCATGCTCGCTGTAACGGGTTCAGCACAGGACTGCAAGAACTGCGCTGGGGACGGACCCTGGGGGGTCTTCTCCCACTGCGTGCCCACCGAGTAAACAGGCCCCATGAGCAATGACATTACTGCGCAGTACACCACACTCGATTCCGAGCGAGTCGGCAACGAACTACACGTCTGGCTCGACCGGCCTCACAAGCTGAACGCAACCGACACAGTGATGCTGCGCGAGATCGGTGACCTGTTCTCCAGCTTGGAGCGGGACCACAGCTCCCGCGTGATCGTGCTCGGCGGGCGCGGCCGATCCTTCAGCGTCGGGGCCGACCGGTCACCAGAACCCGATCCTGAAGACCCGACATCTGAGCGGGGCAAACGGTGGCAAGCAAACCTGGGTCGGCGCGCCTGCCGGTCGATCGAAAACTGCGCGATACCGACCGTTGCACGTGTTCAAGGCCATGCCATTGGCGGTGGTATGTGTTTAGCAATGTCGTGCGACTTCCGTATTACGACACCTGCAACAGCGTGGTACTTACCCGAGGTCGAGCTCGGTGTGCCGCTCTCGTGGGCAGCGATACCACGCTTAGCCCAGGAAATCGGAACAGCTCGGGCCCGCCAACTCGTGATGCTCTGCGAGCGGATCAACGGTGAAACGGCTGCGAACTGGGGTGTCGCCCACGCGTGCGTTGACGATGCTGACCTGGATGCAACCGTCCAAGCGTGGGCAACGCGAATCAGCTCGTTACCCGAACTTGCAGTCCACATGACCAAGACCACATTCCGCGGCTACAACCAACAACACAGCCTAGGCGACGCCTCCGAAGCCGATGCCGACTTGATTCGCGTTGCTCACACTGACCCTTCAGTTGCGGAGAACTTCGGCCTTCATCGCTAACCATCCACAGCCGACGAGCATAGGCGTAGCGACCCTGGGCAAATAGGTTGCGCTTAGCAACACCACGCACATGGTCCGTCTGAGCACACCGAACCTCCTTAGTCGACTCGACACACCAATATCGAAGGACCCACGCCCCCAGGCTGTCGCACTTGGATAATGGAGTCATAGTTGTCATCGAAGCCAGTGTTGCTCGCTACATGGGGCTACCAGATGCCTGATGCGAGTGAGCGACATACGATCATGTGATGACTATCTCTCGTTCACACATCTCAGCCAGGGCAAGCGGCATCGTGGTCAACCACGGCACCGTCTATCTTTCGGGGCAGGTAGCTGAAGACCCCGCCGCCGATGTGCAAGAACAAACGCGCTCGACGCTCCAGCGCGTTGATGCATTGCTGACCGAGGCAGGAACTGACAGCAGTCACCTGCTGTCGGCAACGATCTATCTACGTGACATCGATAACCATTTCGCACTCATGAACGAAGTCTGGAATGACTGGGTTCCCCAGGGTCACGCACCAGCACGAGCGTGTGTCGAGGCACACATGGCTCGCTCGGCGCTCCTCGTCGAAATCTGCGTAACGGCTGCCCTTCCCGAGAGCTAGTGACCGCTCACCAGAATTGTTCGGCACCATTGCTGGGCAACACAGGAATTTAGATCGGCCTTCCGGCGTGCTCTGGCTTAAGGGAGACGTTGCCCTTATCGATCCTGTCCAGAATCGATTCAGTTAGAACCTAACTCGGTACTGCCATGCTTGTTCAGCCATGTGCCGACAGGACAAGGTGCAGCGGAGCGATCCCGCATTGGATTGAGGCCCTGCACGGAGAGGCCCGCACCTTTTGTCGTCGCAACAGCTATCGACTGCCGAGCAAAACGACCACTTCCCGCCGGTTGTGCCCCAGATGGCACTTCACAGCAGGAAGTTACGTCGATTCGCAGGCGAACCTGCGAGCGGTTATTTATGCCGTCTTGTTATGCGACCCCTGCGGCCTCGAGGGCCCTACGAGTCAGCACAGTAGCCAGATGCGTCCGGTACGCCGCGTCGGCGTTGCTGTCCTCCGGTGGCGTAGTGCCTTGCGCAGCAAGCGCAGCAGCGTCAGCCGCCGATGCACCAGAGGCCAGCGCCTCTTCGGCAGCGGTCGCACGAATTGGGGTGGAACCCATGTTCACCAGGCTGATTCCCTTGCCGCCGTCGGCAACACCGACACCGACAATGGACCAGTCCTGGGCACGGCGATTGAACTTTTGATAGTTCCAGGCGCCGGTACCAGTTGGGATTTGAACCTCGGTGATGATCTCGTCGGCGGCCAAGACCGACTCGAAGTAGCCAGTGAAGAATTCGTTCGCTGCGATCTCGCGTGCGCCGTTAGGGCCGTGGGCAATAATCGTGCCGCCGAGTGCCAACACAGCTGCTGGCAGATCAGATGCAGGATCGCTGTGGGCCAGCGTTCCGCCGAGCGTGCCACGATGGCGCACCGCCGGGTCGCCAACGAGTGCTGCAACGTGCGCGAGCATCGGTGCGTGCTGGGCAACGACGTCGGACGTTTCGACTTCGATGTGCTTGGTCATCGCGCCAATAGCGAGATGGCCATCAGCCTCACGAATATAGCTAAGGTCGCTAATACGAGCTATATCGATGAGTACCGCTGGAGCAGCAAGCCGGAACTTCATCATGGGAATCAACGAGTGACCGCCAGCAAGAAGCTTGGCCTCGTCACCGTATTCACCTAGAAGAGCGATTGCCTGTTCGGCCGACTCGGCGACCTTGTAATCGAACGCTGCCGGAATCATGCGCCACCTGCCGCGCTCATGACTGCCTTAACAATGTTGTGGTAGCCGGTGCAGCGGCACAGGTTGCCCTCGAGCCCTTGGCGTACTTCATCCTCGGTTGGATTTGGATTCTCTTGCAAGAACGAGGTTGCTGCCATAACCATTCCCGGCGTGCAATAGCCACACTGCAGCGCGTGGCACTGCTGGAAGGCTTCTTGCATCGGGTGCCAGTTCTGCTCACCGATAGCTGATCCATCGGCTTGGGCCGTAGCTGCAAGACCTTCGATGGTCGTGATATCGCTGTCGGAAGCCTGAACGGCAAGGACCGTGCAGGACTTAACCGACTGGCCGTTGAGGTGCACCGTGCACGCTCCACAAGACGACGTATCGCAGCCGATGTTCGTGCCGGTCAGACCGACATTCTCTCGGATGTGATGCACAAGCAGTGTGCGAGGCTCAACGTCGTGGGACTGACTCTGTCCATTGACGTTCATTGAGACATCCACGAAGGACTCCTCCATTAGGTTGATGTAGGCGATCAGACCTGACGCCAAGGTTTATGGGCCGATAATAATCATGCCACATTAACGATACGTGTGCCCTATTGACGGGCTCAAAAGTGACAGATCTCGACAGAAGGGGCGTCAGCGGTCTCGTATCACTCCTATTTACACAGGCGGACCCACACCCGTAGAGCATGAGGGTGCGGTATCCACGGCGATGGTGCTTGCAACCACGTGTGTGCTACTCGGAACTAGAACGGCCTCGGTGCCAGCAGCTCATGGAGGCCATCCCCCGACCTAAACAGGTTGGTACAGAAACCCAACTATGCATCCCAACCTCTACCAGTGCGGGAGGGTGAGGAGTGCGAATAGGGTCAGGGTATGGCCTTACGAAACACACCCGCATGGGAAGCACTCGTTGCCCATCAACACGGACTCGATGCCACCCATCTACGAAGCCTGTTTGCCAGCGACCGCCAGCGTGCGGCGCGGCTGACGACCCAGGTCGGCGACTTGACGATCGACTTCTCGAAACACCTGGTTACAGACGCAACACTTGGACTCTTGACCCAGCTTGCACAAGCAACCGGCTTCGACGATCGCCGCGAAGCAATGTTCAGCGGAGAGCGCATCAACACCACAGAAGACCGTTCGGTGCTTCACATCGCGCTGCGAGCGAACAGCCCGGTGAACATCGACGGCGAAGACGTTGTGCCCGAGGTCAAAGCCGTCCTGACCAAGATGGCTCGTGTGGCTGACCTAATCCGCTCCGGCAAATGGATGGGCGTTACCAACAAACCGATCCGGGCCGTGGTCAACATCGGGATCGGCGGTTCAGATTTGGGGCCGCTTATGGCCACCAAAGCGCTCCGCCACCTAGCTCCGACAGATCTGACCCTTCGGTTCGTTTCGAACATCGATGTAGCGGCACTCGACGCTGCACTCGTTGACCTTGACCCCGAAACCACCATGTTCGTTGTTGCGTCGAAGACGTTCACCACCATCGAGACCATGACAAACGCCCGCTCTGCACGCTCCTGGCTTCTCGCCGCAGTCCAGAACGAAAATGCCATCGCCCACCACTTCGTTGCTGTGTCAACGAACACCGAGGGTGTCGCCAGTTTCGGCATCGACACCAACAATATGTTCGAGTTCTGGGATTGGGTTGGCGGCCGTTATTCCGTCGATGCAGCCATCGGGTTCTCGGTGATGTGTGCGATTGGATCCAAAAGTTTTGATGACTTTTTGGCCGGATTTCGGCTCGTCGATGAGCACTTCCGTTCGGCCCCACTAGCCGAGAATGCACCAGCAATCGCCGGGCTGCTTGGCATTTGGTACCGCAACTTCTGGGGATGGCAAACCCACGCTGTGCTTCCTTATAGCCAGGCGCTTAGCCGCTTCCCGGCGTACCTACAGCAACTCGACATGGAGAGCAACGGCAAACGCATCAACCTCGACGGCGAACCGGTCGACGTGGACACCGCTCCGATCGTGTGGGGTGAGTCGGGCACGAACGGCCAGCACGCGTTCTACCAACTACTCCATCAGGGAACCACGCCGGTTCCATGTGACTTCATTGGTTTCCTGCAACCTGAGCCTGGCCATATAGACCCAGCGGCGGCAATGAACCACCACCAGTTACTCTTTGCCAACCTGATTGCACAGTCCGAGGCGTTGGCGTTCGGCAAGACAAGCGGCGAGGTCGCCTCGGCAGGGGTCGATCCAGGGCTGGTGGCCCATCGCACGTTCCCTGGCAACCGCCCGTCAACAATCATCACCGCACCAGCGCTTACCGCCAGCGTGTTAGGTCAACTGATCGCGTTCTACGAACATCGCGTCTTCACCCAGGGCGTCGTCTGGGGCGTGAACTCGTTCGACCAATGGGGCGTTGAACTCGGCAAGGTCTTGGCAACAGCGATCGACGCCGAACTCGACGGCAGCCCCAACCCAAAGGCCCACGATGCATCGACCAACGCGCTAATCGCCCGATTCCGCAACCACCAACCTTCGGCCAACAGCGGCGCTACTTAAGCGCCCTTTACATCTATTTCGTTCGTCGCGTTACCGACTCGCGTCACGTTAGCTGCCGATGTTTTTGAGGGCGCCGAATTCCGCGGCATATTCGACGAGAAGGCCCTTCTCGAAAACATCACGCAGTGGTTCAAAGATCTCCTGGACCTCGGCCTCGTAGCAATCCAAGTCCGCCAAGGCCAGTGCCCGCTCGTCGACTTGGACATCGCGCAGCGCCTGCACGTCGAGATCGGGTAGGTCTTCGAGGTCCAACGATTCACCAGCGATTAGGGCTTGCCCTTCTTCGTCAGAAAGATTACCGAGCGCTGCCGACATAGGACCGGTGACCTCTTCGAACCGTTTGCTGATCTCGTCTTCAGGATCATCAAGTGTGGAGTAACTCGGGAAACCAGCTTCGCTCATGCAGCGGGCCCAAGCATCGATCGCCCCGACCATTTCCCGAGTGTCATACAACGCTTCCCCACCCTCTTCGTAGACGCTGCCGAATGTCTCGAGCCCTTCGATCGCTTCTTGACCACCAGTCTCGATCAATCCCTGGCCGATACAACCCTGGTCCTCGAGAGGACGGCTAGTGAAGTCACCAGCGGTTGCATCACCGATGTCTCCGCCTGACAATGTGTACGCCCAGATTTCGCGCTCGCCTTCACTCATGCTGAAGAAGACCGCCGCGTTAGGATCAGACGCCTGGTTTCGCGCAATCGAGTCGAACGATGTTGAGATACCAAAACCGTACTCGGCCGTCCACTCACGTGTCGTGAGTTCATTCTGACGTTGCTCAACCTCGTTGACCCGGCCGTTCGCGCTGACAACAAACTCGAATCCTTGTGCTGCCATGCAGACCACAATGGACTCCTCAACGCGGATCCTGTATTCGTCAAGCGCCTCGTCGAAGCCACCGTCGAAAAAGGCGCCGATGGGCGATGACGCCGCCATTGGCGTTTCGTCGGATGCAGCGAGAGCACCGCTGGCCGACTCGGTTCCGCCACGATCACTGGCGCTGTCGTCGACATCAGATGCCGGGTCGGTTCCGCCGCCATCGCTGGCGTTGTCGTCGACATCGGATGCCGAAGATGGCACAGCCACCGAACTATCGACAGGTGTCGCGTCGCTTGTCGCCAGGCTTCCACTGCTCGAGCCAGCGCACGCAGCGGTCAATAATACAAGGACCAAAATTGTAAGACCAACGCGTCGAGCCATGGCCAGTATTGTAGGTCTCCTATGAGCTGCGCAGGGCAGTGATTGGTTCTGTTTGAGCGGCGCGCAGCGCTGGATACGTGCCAGCGATCAGCCCAATCACGGCGCCAAGCCCCACCGCAGCGAATGGCAGGTAGCCCTCGAGGACCGGCGTCCAATCTCGTGACGCGGACACCGCGACAATGGTCAACACACCCATTGATGCACCGATGATTCCTCCGAGTAGGCCGGTGACGGTGGACTCAAGCAGGAACTGGGCGGCGATGTGTCGACGGGCCGCACCAAGTGCTCGACGCAAGCCAATCTCTGGCGTTCGTTCCAGTACCGAAACGAGCGTGACATTGGCGATACCAAGGCCTCCGACCAGCAGCGACACCGCACCAAGAACAACGAACAAGGCGTTCACGTCGCCTTCGACATCCTGACGTACCGCTGTGTACCCCTGCGATGCCTGGGTGCGCAGCGACTCGGGGTCGTCGGGTGTGAGCGCTATCTGCACCATGTTCGCCGCAGCACCGCTCTCGCTAACCGTCATAGATTCGTTGGCGAGCAACGCTGTTGCCCCGACGTTCGCATCGATGTGCACCTCGGCGGGGGCGCTCAGCGCAAAGAACTCGCGAGCGGTCCCATCGGGCATCACGATCGCGTTGAGCAGGTCGGGCTCGCGGGCGACATCATCGATGATGCCCAGCACGGTGAAGCTCTGTTCCCCAATGAAGATCGCCGGTTGGGTGTCCAGCCGGAAGATATTCAGACGCTGGGCCGCTGCGGGTCCAAGCACCACGACGGGGTCAGCGCGATCACTATGACCATTGTCGAAATAACGACCTGTACGGATGGAGCCACGAACAGCATCAAGTAGGCCGCCAGAGGTCGCGATCACGCTGATCTGATGCTCGTTGATCCCCAGCGGGTCAACAACGGGCACCGAGCGTGAGAGAGCACCCGAGACGTCAACGTCACTTTTGGTGCCGGCGGCAACAACGCCATTCAGCCGGGCGAGGCGGGTCTCGGCATTCCATGGAATGGAACTGGTCGAATCATTGCCACCGAAACCGTTCTCTGATGGCGACACGACAATGCGGGTTTCAGCCAATTCATCGAATCGGCTGACAATTTGATTTCCCGCTGTCTTAGCGAGGCCAAGAGTCGACACGAGCGCCGTGATACCCAGCACCGTGCCGAGTGCGGTCAGAACCAACCGACCGGGTCGCCCGAGGAGGCCGCTGACCATCTCATCGAGTAGGTCGCGGAAGCCCATCTTTGGGCTTTGCACGACTGAGCGGTCGCGCACTTGTGGAGTCAGCGTGGTCATGATTCGTGCAACGTCCCATCGACGATGCTGACCTGGCGCTCGGCCCGGTGTGAAACGTCGAGGTCGTGAGTGATGACGGCAAGCGTCATGCCAGCACTATGAAGACCATCGAAGACTTCCATGATCTCACCAGACATCTCGGTGTCGAGGTTGCCGGTGGGCTCATCGGCCAACAACAGGCTTGGTTCGGTTACGAGCGCACGGGCTACGGCAACGCGTTGTCGCTCGCCACCAGACAACGTCCTGGGTGTAAACGACAGTCGATGACTCAGTCCGACACGTTCAAGCGCGTTGACCGCCCGTTGACGACGTTCCTTGCGGGGCATGCGGTTGTAGACCTGAGCGAGCTCCACGTTTTCTAGTACAGACCGATGATGCAACAAATGGAATGACTGGAAAACAAAACCAATGCGACTGCCGCGCATCCCAGCTCGTGCATTATCGCCAAGCGAACCAGTGTCGATCCCATCGAGTAAATACGTGCCCGTGGTTGGCCGGTCAAGCAACCCCAACAAATGAAGCAGGGTCGACTTGCCTGAACCCGACGGGCCAATAATCGAGACGTACTCACCCTGGTTGATCGTCAGGTTTGACGGTTTAAATGCGTCGACCGCTGGGGGGCCGGGGAAGGTCCTGCCAACTTCTTGCAGTTCGATGACGGCAGGGCCTGATGGCCCCCGGGCTGGCATCGCCGGTTCCAGGTCAACGGACATGATTAGTTGCCTGCCTCTTCGCTGGCGCCATCGTCGGTGGCCACAGCAGCAGGCTGTTCAATCCCGATCACAACCAAGTCGCCAGCGGAGAGATTGCCGTCGATGGGAATGACCTCTACCAAACTACGATTTTTGTCCTGCAGCCCTACCTCGATCGCGACGAGTTCGGTCGCCCCATCAGCCCGCTCGACTTCGACCCGAGACGACCCGTCAGCACCAGCGGACAACGCAGCGAGCGGCACCGCAAGGACCTCGCCTTCGCTGCGCTCGAGCGGAATCTGCAGCCGAAAGTTCACGCCGACTAATTCAGACACGTTGTACTCACCTATAGGTGTGACCAGCATGTAATAGCGGGTGTCGGCCACGCCGTTGGTTCCCTTGCGGTCGGCAAGTTCAGTGATTTCGCCTTGGACCTCGATGTCAAGCTGTTCGCTGTCAATAATCACGCGCTGGCCGACTTCCAACAGCGGCCGATTCGATTCGGACACGCCAGTCGTAATACGAACCTTCGTCCCACTAATCCTCATGACAGCGCCATTCACGAAGTCGCCCCGCTCGACGTCGATCGAAGTCACCGTTCGAGGCAGGTTCGGCAGGAACACAACCTCAGCGACCGGGAAGCGCACACCGACCTCATCTTCGAGCTCAGCCAGGTCGCTCTCAGCCTGGTCCAGGCGTTCTTGTGCATCGGTTACGTTCCGTTGCGCGTTCGACGTGTCGACGCCATCGCTCTCTTCGGCCGCGGTGATTGCATCGGCATCAATAAGCGACTGCCTGGCGTTGTCGAGTTGGTCTTGTGCTGCATCGACCCGTGCTTGCTCGGCATCCTCAGCGGACGTGACTGCCCGGTTGGCCTGGTCGATCCTCGCCGTCGAAACCATCGGCTGTTGCAGCGCTTCCTCCGCTTGCAATAAAGCCTCCGAGGGCCGGTCTTCTTTGGCGTCGTCCAGCATTTCCTGCGCGCGCTCGATCTGGTCGAGGAGCTGCTGCCGGGCTTGAACTTCGCGAGTCTGCTGGACAAGCGACGGCGGCCTCAGCAAGTCCGACAGGACATCATTGGCATTCGCAAGTGTTGTGCGGGCAGCCTCAACCGCTTGTTCAGCTGATTTGAGCTGGCTCTCTTCGCCATCGCTCGCGGCCCGTGGCTCATAACCAGCTGCCTCGTACAAGGCCAAAATCGCGTCCTCGGTCGCCGCTCCATAGAGCCGGTCGGGTTCAACGGTTAGGAAACCCAGTCGCTCCAACGATGTCTCGAGCTGCAACACATCGTCGCCTTCGAGACCTGGCTTGAACTCACGGAAGGTCGGCAAATCGCCGCCCAGCACGAACACCGGGCGCCCGCTTACTTCGATGATGACATCGCCTTCATTGACCTCGGCATCGATCTCAGGTACGCGGCCCGTTACGACGCGGGCCGTTCCATCGCCCAAAGCGGCGTCGAGTTCGAGGTCGACAGCCCCTTCGAATTCAGCGTCGCCTCGCACGACCACGTCGTTAGACAACGCTGTGGACTCCACGGGGACCGCAATCAGCGACGCTTCAGGCGCCGCCACCTCAGAGCGAGCATCTTCGGGCGACTCGAGCTGTTGGCCGAGCACGTACCCACCGGCGCCAAAGGCCACAGCTACCGCCACCACAGCAAGGAATAATCGTTTACGGCTTATCATCTGTTCTCCCTGTTGCGAACAAGCCTGACGTCGGCAAGTAAGAAAACGGTGAGAGCGAGCTAGGAATTGTGCTTCGACTGTTCACCTATAACCCCATCCTGGCGCGTTTATCGGTCAGTTCAACTGCAGAAAGGGCCGACCCCGCCCGTCTCTCACTCTGACCCCCTGTCGCGCCGCTATCCGGAGGATGCTTGCAGGTCGGCGATTCGGAACCGGTTGTCATCGAGGAACTCCCGCTCGTAGTCATAACGCAACTGCGTAAGCTCATCGACAAAACCCAACCGACAGTCGAAGCCAACAGCTGTCACATTACGTTCAAGCTCGGCCAAAGCATCGAGTGCCGCACCTGACACTACTTGGGTCACCCCATCGGTATCGACAAGTTCGATGTCAAGAAGCCGGGCGTACATATCATCGACCAGCGCCCGTTCATTTGCGTATGAATACCCAGCGGCGCCCATGCACCTCGACCAGGTCTGCTGAAACCCCAGAACCCGCGGATCTGAATTCAAACGCGAGTTAAGCGAGCCGAGATCCAGCTCGAACTCATCAAGCAAACCCAGCAATGCGATGACGCCGAGATACGACTGCTCCCAGCACCCAGAACTCAGCCCTGTTGTCTCTGGATCTCCTACCAGATCACCAACCAGTGCTCGGTCATAATCGACCTGTTGTTCGGGCGTGAGCGAGGCCACATAGTCAAGGTTTGTCGAGGCAGCCTCTGACGAAACTCGCGTCGCACCGGTCGCAAGTGCGTTGATGAACGAAGACGTAATGCCGAGGCCGTTGACAAGTATCCAGTCACGAGAGCCGTCACCAACAACGGCTCCAGCTCCGAACGCTTCGTCGGCGGGGCGCGCCGCGTAGAAGAACCCCGCCTGCTTCATGCACTGCACGATCGCCGTGTCGGCACTGCGTTGCTTGGAAATCACTTGAAACCGTCGACGTTCAGGCTCGCTCGCAAACCCCAGTTGGGCCTCGAGGGGCGACTCGCTGGTGGAGCCCTCTGTGAGCGCCACGTCGTTCGATTCGACTCGATCAACGCCCTGCGGAGCCAACTCAGACGCGCACGCGGACAAAAGCGCAACCGCCACGATCGACGCGATGACGTGGCGAATCACATGGCGAGCGTACGACACCCCAGCCACCCAACCGGGGAACGCTCTCTCGGCACCGCTTCTCAGCAGCTAGGCAGCTTGCCAGCGGCCGGGTTCGACCTCGGTAGCTTCGCCGCGTTCGAACATTCGTGCAATGTGGAGCGATGCCGTGCGATGTTCGACCGAGTCAGCAAACACGTGCTCGACGTGAGGCCGATACACGAAGCGGCGCTCCATCATCTCGTCGATGGTGCGGGGCTCCACCAAGAAGTCGAGCATTGCTGCGTGACGCCGCTCGATCACCGCATGAAACGCGTCGACGCGTTCCACGAATTCGTCGCGCCCTTCGATAATTCCCTTGTGATGAAAGGTGACGTACCAGTCGGCTTGTTCATCACGGATCTGCCGCAGGCTCTCGTCAAAGTCTTCGAGGCTGGACCAAACATCGCCGTAATAGGGGCCGAACCCTGTGAGATCGATATCTGACAAAAAGAAGACGCCACCGTCGATACGAAAACCACTATGGCCGCGAGTGTGACCTGGCAGGTGGACAGCCTCAAGGCTGACACCGCCGAGATCAAAGACATGACCATCGGAGAAGCCATGCGCATCAGGACGAGGCGTGTAGTGAAATTCATCGAGTACCTGTTGACCAAAATCAGTTCTGGGCTGACCCTCGAGTCCGTAGACATCCATGAGCCCATCCAGACTTGCGGCACCGACCAGGTCGTCATGGTGGATATGGATTTTCGCATCAGCAAAGAATCCGTTACCGGCCAAATGATCTTCATGAGCGTGGCTGTTGATAACAGCATCGACCGGCACTCCGGCCCCACCTCGCTCGACCACCGTGACTGACGGATCGATAATCACTGTCTCGCCTGCCCCTTGCACGACAACCGAATTACCCGAGGGGTAGGCGCCGTTGTCAGGCCCGACCAGGACCGTCACATTCTCGGTCAGCTTTCGGGCATCTTCGTTCCAGGCTGTCATCGGTATCGACGTTACTTGGATCATGGCCGCCAGCACTACTGCCATCTCTAGCGGTATTCGCTGTGCCAGCTCGAAGGACGCGTCCCCAATCGTTAGTTATCAAGTGAAAGCATGCTCCGCCCCCTGGCGAAACTTGGCAATGACGCGCGCGGCAGTAACGTGGCGGCGTGGATGACACCGAGCTCATGACCCAAGCCCTTGCCGAGGCCCGCCTGGCGCTAGAACACAACGATGTCCCGGTCGGCGCAGTGGTCGTCATCGACGGCCAGATTGTCGCACGCGCACATAACGAACGAGAGCTACGCGGCGACCCCACTGCACACGCAGAAGTCTTAGCGCTGCGAGCTGCCGCCGAAGCTGTTGGTAACTCCCGACTCGATGGCGCGACCTTGGTGTCGACCTTGGAACCATGCCCAATGTGCGCCGGCGCTGCGCTGATGTCTCGGGTCGGGCGAGTTGTTTTTGGCGCCGAAGACCCCAAGGCAGGTTCAGTTGGATCGCTCTACAACTTTGGGGCCGACCCCCGGTTAAACCACGAGTTCGCAGTGAAAGCACGCGTGCTAGAAGACGAGTGCGCTGCACTGTTGACAGACTTCTTCGCCTCTAAGAGGTCCTGATCAAAGCGCCCAGTGCCCTGGGGACACAGCGCTTGAGCCAACACTGAATCCACTGAGGCGACCACCCCCGTTCATCCCCAAGACGTGCTAGCACCTTGCGACACGAACGGGTGTTGGCAGTCCGGGGTTCGAGGTCGCATCGGGACCGATGACACCGTTGGAGCAGCCCTACCTCATCAGCTGTGGTGGCCGGTTCAGTCGCGGTCGCGCAGCTCGCGGCGCAGGATCTTGCCGGATGCCGACTTAGGGATCTCGTCAATGAACTCAACTAACCGGATCTTCTTGTAGCTCGCGACCTGACCAGCGACAAACTCTTGCACTTGCTCGGCCGACAATTCGGCACCAGGGGCAAGCGTGATAAATGCCTTTGGCAGCTCACCAGCTTCGTCATCGGCAATCCCGATCACGGCTGCATCGACGATGGCTGGATGCGTGAGCAGCAAACCTTCGAGTTCGGCCGGTGGCACCTGGAAGCCCTTGTACTTGATGAGTTCCTTCAACCGGTCAACGATGAAGATGTAGCCGTCTTCATCGAAGTGGGCAACGTCGCCAGTGTGAAGCCAACCCTCTTCGTCGATAGTTTCTGCAGTGGCCTGATCGTTGTTCAGGTACCCCTTCATGACCTGCGGGCCACGCACCCAGAGTTCCCCGTCGTTGTTCACCCCGCAATCGTTGCCTTCGAGGTCAACGATGCGACATTCGGTGTTCGACACCGTGATACCGGAAGCGCCTGCCTTATTTTCAAAGCCGGGCGAGGCGTGCGAAACCGGTGAGAGTTCGGTCATACCAAAGCCCTGTACTACGGCACACCCGAGACGCTCGGCACACTCGACACCGAGTTCAGCCGACAGAGGGGCCGCGCCCGAGAAGACCACCTTGACCGAGCTCAGGTCGAACTGGTCAACAAGGGGATGCTTTGCCAACGCCAACACAATCGGCGGCACAGCGAAGAACCATGAGATCTTGCGTTCCTGCGTAATCGTAAGCGCTTGCTCAAGATCGAAACGAGGCATTGTGACAATGGAAACGCCATTGGCTAGTAGGCCGTTCATCAACACCTGCATGCCGTAGATATGGAAGAACGGCAACACGGCAAGCGCAACGTCACCCTCTTCGAGCAATAGCACATGTTCCATCTGGGCAATGTTGGCAGTCAGGTTTCCATGCGTGAGCATGACGCCCTTGCTGCGACCCGTAGTTCCCGACGAGTACGGCAGCACGACGACATCACCGTTCGTGATTGGGACCTGTTCGGTGAGTGGTGCGCTGGACATCAGATCCATCATCGAAGGGATGCCCTCGACCGGGTCGATGGTCATCACTTCGACTACATCGGTACCTTCGATTGCCTCGTTTGCCACGTCGAGGAACATCGAGATGGTGACCAGCATGGTTGCGCCGGAATCCTGTAACTGATGACGGACCTCCCCGGCGGTGTAGGTGGGGTTGATCGTGGTGACAATGCCACCGGCGTAGGCAGCGCCGTGAAAGAGCAACGCATATTCAGGAATATTTGGTGCCATCAGAGCCAATGTGGACCCGGGACCAAATCCTTGTGCGGCCAAACCACCAGCCAACGTCTGGATACCTGTGCGCAGCTGGGCGAAGGTCATCTCGCGTCCGGTCGAACCGTCGATGATCGCTGGTTTGTCCGCTAGTGCATCAGCGTGTCGCAGCGTGTAGTCAGTAATCGAAACGTCGACAGGAATCTCGACGTCGGGCAGATTGGACGTGTAGATCATAGAACCCCATAGGTCATCGTTGCTTACCGGAATGACGGTACCGACCTCGGTTCTGTTCTACTGATGTCATGGCACTTGATACCCACGTGACGACGCTTCCACCCGAAGGCCTGTTCTATGACGATATGCACGTCGGGCTGCGCTTCCCATCGCCCCCCGGTGTACTTCTGGACAGCGGAATCGTCTCGCTCTACACCGCAATCAGCGGCGATGGTCTTGCGCTGAGCTTGGACCACGCGCTGTGCCAGCAGGTGACCGGCAATGATGCTCTACTCGTAAATCCCGCGTTGGTCTTGCACGTATCGATAGGCGCGAGCACCGTGGCAACGCGCAATGTGATCGGCAATCTGTTCTATCGCAACGTCGTGCTCGCCGAACAGGTCCATCAGGGAACGACACTGCGAACAATCACTGGCGTACTGGCTATGGCCGATTCACGTCCTAAACCCGGCTCCGCACCGCGAGGCAAAGCCCTACTCGGAATCCAGACCACGACCGCCGACGGCAAAACCGTGGTCGACTACGAACGGTGTCCGCTGCTGCCCTGCAAGGGAGACGACGCACCTGGGCACGCCGATGAGATCGGCCCAGCTGCCCCCGAGTTGGATCTGAGTCGTTTTACAGGATCAATCCCCAGTGGTTGGACGCTCGTTCCACTAGGCGAGCACGACAGTTGGACCGTGGGCGATGTGCGCAGCGATTTTCAACGGGACATGGTCGACATGGCGACCGCTCTGGTTCGGATCACGCACAACCAGGCTGCGGTCCACCGTGACGCCGACGCATCAAGCTACGACGGCCGGCTGGTCTATGGCGGTCATACAGTTGCCTTAGCCCAAGCGTCGCTTGGCCGAGTTCTCGACGGGTTGGCGACGGTCGTTGGGTGGCACTCGTGCAGCCACACCGCACCCGTGTTCGAAGCCGACATCTTGTCCTGCCGCCATACATTGGTCGATCAGCTTAAAGTTGACGGCGGTTGGCTTCGGGCAGTGCACATCGAGGTCGATGCGCATCGGTCCGGCGCTGATCCCGTAAAGGTGCTCGACTGGACGCCGGTCGTCTACACGACGTAGGGACTCACGTCGATGCGGTGGGTGTGTCGAGCAGCCGAAAGGCCCGCTACGACACCGCTGGTCGCTGCAGCCATCGCCAACAAAACTCGACGATCGTTGGTGGCCAGAAACCCTGCCCAGTAAAAGTTCTGCTACTCGGCTTTTGACAACCGAAGTTCCCCGCCCATCAAGATCGAGAACATGCGGACACGTTCACTGTGGCTTCGCGCCTAGCCGGCCCAATTATTGGCTAACTAGTAGTGTCGCAAAGTGAGTCTGATCATCGAGCGCCCCGTGCAATGGGAACCTTTCGGCGATCTCGATGGGCTCGAACCTTTGTTTATCGTCACTAGTCTCGCTACTTTCGACCACGCCATCGGCGGGCTGACCAGCAGCTCGTCGGGCGGCGTGACTCGTTGATGACCACGTCGTGAAGCAAACAGTCGCTACTGCATCTCGCCACGAAGGCGAGCAGATCAAAGGGTCCCGCTTTATCGTCGACATCGTCTCGGTAGCCGCCGAGTCCGACGCTCGCGACGCGTTGTCAGCGATCGCTGCTGAATTCGCCGATGCGTCGCATCACTGCTGGGCGTGGCGAATGGCTACACCGTCAATCGAGCGAGCCAGTGACGACGGCGAGCCAAGCGGCTCAGCCGGACGGCCGATCCTGGCCCAGCTGGCGGGCCGTGACCTCGTAGATACCGCCGCCATCGTCACGCGATACTTCGGTGGAACCAAACTGGGTGTAGGCGGCCTAGTCCGGGCCTACGGCGGAGCGGTCGGCGAAGCACTCGACACGCTGCGTTTGCTGCCCTGGATCGAGATGTGCGAAGTGCGTTTCGAGCACGATTATTCACATACCGATGCGATCGAGCGCTTAACAAGCGAGACCGCTGGCGTCATTCTGGACAGGTCCTTTGGCGAGTCGGTCATGTTGCATCTGCGGCTGCCGGTCATCTCTGCCCATAACTTCGCTGATGCCATCGCCGACCTAACTGCTGGGTCCATCGTGCTCACAAGTGAAAAACATGGGCTACCCAGCTGATCGTTTGAGCCCAGTGCCTACAAGCCCAGTGTCAGGATCCTGCACCACCGACATCGAGCCAGTAGCCACCCCCTTCGAGGTGCTTGACATGGCCTGCTGTTGGTGTGGCGAAATGCGTGCCAATGAACAAGACATCGGAGTCAACGTATTTCGCTAGCAAAGCCTCTCGTGTGGACTGCCCAGCACCCTGGTCAGAGTCGGCGCTGCTGCACCAGTCGAGTCGTGTCATCTGGCATGGATGATGAATGCAGTCGCCGGTTATGAGTGCTTCGGCATCGTTAGATCGCAAATGGACGCTGCAGTGGCCCGGGGTGTGACCAGGCGTTGGCTCAAGCTGCACACCTGGGCATACCTGATGTTCCCAATCCACCAGGTCAACGAGCCCCGCGTCGACGACCGGCTGCACCGAGTCGCCCAAAATATCACCGTAGGAATCATCACCATCATCGCTGTTCATCCAATAGTCGAACTCTTTCTGCGCCAGCAAATATCGAGCGTTCGGGAAGGTCGGCACCCATTCGCCGTCGACCAACATGGTGTTCCAACCAACATGGTCGACGTGTAGGTGGGTACATAAAACGGTGTCGATCGACTCGCGTGGATACCCGGCCGCTTCCAGATCCTGCAGAAAGCTGGTTTGCAGATTGTTCCAGTTTGGGACGTTTCGCGGCTTGTCGTTACCGATGCACGTATCGACGATGATGCGTTGATCCCCGGTGTCGATCACAAGGGCATGGATGCTCATAATGAGATTCCCCTCATCATCCATGAAGTGTGGGTTCAACCACGAGATGTCACTGGCAGCGTCACGCGTAGCGTCGGGCAGGATGAAGCGAGTGCCACCTGTGACTTCCATTTCGACGATGCGAGACACGGTGAAATTACCGACCTCCCAGGTGTTCATCAACCCGGTATTCATCAATCCACTCATCGGTGCTCTTGCTCTCTACTCGGTTTTAGTTCGCCGTTCATCAGACGTTGGGGACAACGTCGGTCATAAATGTCTGCATAGCTTCGAGCCGAGCTGACGGCCCGCCCGGTGCGGTGATATCGACAAGCACATGGTCAACGCCGATGTTCTTCCATTTCGACATTGTGTCGATCATCTGCTCGGTCGTGCCCGCAATCGACAGCGCTGGCCTCATGTTTGATGCTGGATCGAGGTAGAGCCTGACCGATAGCTGCATGTCCTCGACATTACGACCAGCCTCGCTGGTGAGCTCGCAAACTCGCTCCCATTCGTGCGCGACCGTTTCAACGGGCTCGAACGCGGCGTGAAAACAGTCACCGAAGCGAGCAGTTCGCCGATAGGCGGGCTCGGAAGCGCCACCAATCCAAACTGGTACTCGCCCCTGCACCGGCTTGGGCTCAAACTTGATTTTGGGAAACGAATAGAACTCGCCGTCATAACTCGGTGTGTCTTCGGTGAATAGCGCCTCAAAGATCTCAAGCTGTTCGTCAGCTCGCTTACCTCGATTGTCATAGGGCATGCCGAGCACTTCGAACTCCTCGCGCATCCAACCGATGCCAGCGCCCAGGATCGCGCGACCCTCGGACAAAACGTCGAGGGTCGCGATGAGCTTGGCGGTCTGCACAGGTGGCCGGTAGCCCATGATTAGCACTGTCTGGCCGAGTTTCATCTTCTCGGTAATTGCGGCAACGAACAGCAATGTTCCGATGGGTTCAAGCCATGCCATAGTGTTCGGCGCAGGGAAGGACCCGTCGTCGGTATAGGGATACTTCGATGAGATGTCTGTCGGCCACGCAATATGGTCACTGACCCATCCTGAATGCACGCCGAGCAGCTCGGCTTCGGCACAGAACTCTTTTAAAACGCTGCGAGTTGCACCCCGTCCAAGCTGCGGGAGATGAACGCCAATATCCATTAGCGACCCTCAAATTCTGGTTCGCGCTTCTCGACAAATGCCTTGGAGGCTTCCATGTGATCTGCGGTTGTGCCGGTGTGGCGATGGTGCGTGGCTTCGAGCTCAAGGGTGGTTGCAAGGTCGCCGGTTACAGCTCGGTTGATGTTCTCTTTCATGTAGCGATACGCAATTGGCGGACCTGCAGCCAAGCGAGTTGCGACCGAGCGCCACTCGCCGTCGAAATCGTCGGCTGTTGCCGTCCAGTTAAGAATGCCCAGATCTAGCGCCGTCGCCATGTCCAAACGTTCAGGCAGGAAGTAGAGCTCTTTCGCCTTGGCCGGGCCAACCAGTTGTGTGAGGAACCAGGTACCGCCGTAGTCGCCGGCCAGTCCTACGCGAGCAAAGGCAGTTGTCATCACGGCAGTGTCGAGCGCAATGCGCATGTCACAGGCAAGCGCAAGCGATAGGCCAGCGCCCGCAGCGGCCCCACCAATTGCGGCCAGTGTGGGCTTGGGCATCGAAAACAGCGCGCCGGCGGTAGCTCGATGGCTCAGCCGCTGCTGATGGACACCTTCGTCCCAGCTCGTGCCAGCGGTTGCCCCAGCACCGCCGCCTTCGGCAAAGCCCTTTACATCGCCACCAGCGCAGAACGCGCCGCCAGCTCCAGTGAGGACAACACACCGCACGTCCGAGGCCGTCTCGACATCGGCTAACGCCAGTGCTAACCCAGAGAGCATGCCATCAGTCATGGCATTGCGACGCTCAGGCCGATTCATAGTGATAACGGCGACGCCGTGGTCATCGACCTCGGCTGTCAACGTCTCTGTGCCCGTATCAATACTGCGTGCCATTCGTTGCTCCCTGGTGTCGGTAAGAGAAAGCCTGGCACCCGAGGGACGTGAAAACGAAAACGCAACCTATCTAGAGAGTGGCGGGTCTCGTGTCCGGCACCTGGCCCTTGGGCTTTGAACGTCGATTATTTTGGGAATTCGCTGGCCCTCGAACGGTTCGTCGCAGCTTCTGTTTCTGCCTTTTGTTTGATTCCTTCAATAACGCGTTGCATGTTGTCACGGTGTTCGCGTTGACGGCCAGCAAGGATGCGCGGCTCCTTGTCTGGCATTGCTTCGATCGCTGGCGTAAGCCCAGAGCGTCCCGGGCCAAGCCTCACGTGGTAGCGCAACCGACTTCCACCAGGCACCTTCTCGATCACGAATCGCCACTGGGCAGCAGGTTGCTCGATGTCAGCCACGTGCCAGGCAAATTCGTTAGGCGGCGCCCACTCGGTCACATGCGATGTTGTTGACCATTCACCCACCTGTGGATGCTTGTTATGGCCAGTAAACGTCGACCCGATACCTGGCTCAGCATCAGGATCGTCCCATTCGCCTGCTTGAAACTCTTCGCTGAATTCAGCTGACAGATTGACGTCGGTAACGAGCTCCCAGACGATCTCGGGGCGAGCCTTGATATCGACCTCGACCATCTGGCCAGGGCCGCCGTCCATCGATCTTGGCTCGCTTCGTTCTCCAGCCAATGTGCGGCCGTACCGATCGAAGTACGTAATCTCACGTGCTGGGTAGCGACGTGTCGTGGCCTTGAATTCAGTGCCGAGCGTATAAGCGACGGGAAAAAGACAAATCTGCGTCACGTCGTCGGGCAGATCGAGCAACTCGGCAACGGCATCTGCCTCGTTCAGGTACATCGTGGTCCAGACCGTGCCAAGACCACGGGCTCGAAGCGCCACCATGAAGCTCCATGCCGACTGGATCACCGAGTCGAACAAGCCCGGGCGGCCGCTGCCATCATGACGGCCCATGACCGTCGGGATCACCAATGCTGGCGAACGGGAAATGTTCTCGCCCAGATGCTTTGCTCCTTGCATGAGCGCCTCGTTCTGATGTCCGGTTCCTTTCAACCGATCGGCTGCCTCGATGACCCAGTCAACCCCAGCCGACAGGTAGAGCTCAGCCAAGCGATCCTTGGTGTCTTGATCTCGAATAACCATCCACCGGCGGCTGCCGTTGTTGCCACCAGTTGGCGCCTGTTCGGCAACATCGATGCAATCCAGGATGACGTCATCAGCGACCTCACGATCGAAGTCCAAGCGGCGACGGACGCCTCGGGTCGTCATCAACGCATGGTCAACGAGCGACCGATACTCATCTGAGCCTGGTTCGAAGTCTGGTTTTGTTGCGTCCATGCTCCATAATGCGCATCAACACAGCTAGCAAACCAACCTGGACTTCCTCCGCGGTCCAGTATCGGGTTGTAAGCAACACCAGAGATGGCGTAGCAAGCAGTTCTCGCGCGACCCGCATTCGACGAATCGGACTACTTGACCACGAAGCCAGCGCCGATAATGAACTCGACCATGGGCCAAGTCGATACACCCAGGGGGATCTGATTTCGCCACAGGGCCATGCGGTCAGCTCTCCTTTCTGAGAAAACACAAACACCCGCGAACAACGTGGTCCAACATCTGATCCAGTTTCGCGTCAGTAGGCCAGAGTCACAGTTCGGTGGTGCTCACCGAAGGATCTGGCATCAGGGCCAAGCACCGCGATGGACCACAGCCGATAGTCAAGCGCCGGGCCAGTCACAACCGCTCCCTGAGCGGCGAGGGCACGGGACAGCTGGGCTCCGGCATAGACCGTGGCCCACCGAATGCCATGCTCGGCATTCGAGTCCTTTGGGACCAGCAGCTGCGCATCGATCAGTTCGGCAAGGTCAGGCGCATACCCCATGATCCCGTATTCGCGGAACACTCGCGGAAGCATGTAGTCGGGGTACACGGGAAAACCGTCATAACCAGAGAAACCTGCGTCACTCCAACCCAGGCCAGCGGCCATGATCGCTGCGGCGAGATGGGCCAACTTGTCAAAGTTCGCAACACCAGCCGATGTCATCGGCCGGTCGACATATGCCGGAATCGTCTCAATCAAAAGCCGGACGATCTCTCGTCCGTCGCGCCCGGCGGCCGCCACCAGGTTCGCAGCGCTACCGTCCCAGCGGTTCTGGATCTGCCGGGCCACAGTGCGCAGAGTTTGCACTCGATCAGGAATCATCTGCAGCGTGCCACGGCCAGCGAACAGGGCGCTGCCATCTTCGTCTCGTAGGTTCGCGAACCAATCAAGGTCGACGCCCTCAGAGCCGAGCACCTTGGTGAAAGCAGCGAACACACCAGGCGCATCGTCGAGCCAATCGCCCTGATAGTCCACGTGCCACACTGCTTTATCGTCAGGTGGCCACAAGCAGGCCAGCACCGACACCGCAAGTGTCACGTAATCGAACCACCAATCTTCGCGCCGCACCACCGGTATTCCGGGATAGTTGAACTCAGGCAACGGGAACGACGTGCCTGCCCATTCGACAGCTAAGGAGCGAATGGCACCTTCGTCAATGGCGACACCCCAGTCGGGCGGTGGAGGCGTGTTCTGCAAGTCGATCATGATGACGCTAACAGGGACTCGCCCAACCAACCGTCTTGCACTCCTGGCCCAGGCAGCACGAAAAAGAGGCCACCGCCGACCGGCTTGACATAGTCCTCGAGTGGCTCACCGTCGAGCCGAGACCTCTGGGTCCGCACTGGTTTCGCATCAGCGAACACGGCGGCCGGGTTACGCGAAGGCTGGCAGGATCGACTCGCCGATGAGCCGGGTATTTGATTCCGCGTAGTTGGGTGGGCAGCCTTGGGCAAAGATAATCGTCTCGGCACCCGCCTGGCGATAGGCGTTGATCTGTTCGATGCAGTCGTCTGGTGACCCCGAGATCGTGTACTTGTCCACCAGCTTAGTGAAGTCCTGGTTGTACTGCTTGCTGAGCTGCTCGTTCGCTAACTCGAGCGCTCGGTCACGGTTTTCGTGCACACATGTGAAGATGAACAAACCACCTTGGACAGCGTCAGCCGGGCGGCCAGCCTCGACGCTGAAGTCGGCGATCTTGCCCATCGAGCTGGCCAACATGTCCGGTGTGTACATGTAGGGCATCCAGCCGGTCCCATACTTTGCGACCCGTTTCATCGCGACGTCCTTGCGGCCCGCCACCCAGATCGGCACGCTTGGTTTCTGTACCGGGCTGGGCGATATTGTGATGTCATTCAACGTCGTGAACCGGCCATCGAAGCTCACGTTCTTCTCGGTTAGGAGCAGACTAATGATCTCCAGTGCCTCGTTGGTTCGCGCTCCTCGTTCCGTAACCGGCACGCCAACGGCCTCAAATTCTCGAGGAAACTCGCCTCCTACCCCGATGCCAAGTGAGAACCGGCCACCTGAAACGACGTCGAGCATGGCAACCTGTTTGGCCAATAGCGCCGGCGGATACAGCGGCACGAGCACGATGCCACTCAAAAGCTTTATCCGTTCAGTCGCTCCCGCCGCTGCTGCGAGAGCAACGATGTTATTCGACGTCGCAATGTGAAAACTGATGTGCTCACCGGTCGACAAATAGTCGAAACCCAGGTCCTCGGCCATGCGGGCCTCGGCCTTGGCGTCGTGCAATAACTTCAGTGCGATCCCAAACTCCATATGTCTGAAGTTACTTGCAGGATCACACCCGGATTAACTTCGGCACATGAGTCGACCGATTTCCATCCACCAACGCAGCTACGAAACCGAAGCGTTCGACGAAGGCGACGGCACGATGCGGCTGGTCGGGCGCCTGATCGACACCAAGCCACACGGTCTCGGGTTAGCCGATGGAGAACCCTTGGTCATCCACGACATGGTGATCGAGATGACCGTTGCCAGCGAGACCTTCGAAATTCTGGCCATCACGCCGACGATGAACGTACGCCCCTACGGGGAATGCATCTCGGTGCTGGCGACATATAAGCAGCTCGTGGGTGTATCGATCGCCCGGGGCTACAGCCGCAAGGTCAAGGACCTCTTTGGAGGGCCAATGGGATGCTCTCATATTGGTGCGCTGTTGATCGCCCTTGGACCGGTTGCAATCCAGGCAAGCTGGGGCATGGCTCGCCTTCATGATGATCTGGATGCGTGGTCTCCGGTCGAGCCTGACAATGCCGACGCCGAACGGCGCCTGCGTTTAAATACAAACACCTGTCATGTGTGGAGTGCCGATGGCGAACAGATCGCTCGCCTCAACCGAGGCGAAGAAGCCAAGCGCCCAGAATGGGAATCGGTTCGTTTAACCAAGCTCGGACTCTGAACGCTCGCGACCTGAACACGAAGCTGCTGCTGATCTCGCTCTAGCACTGGGCCACGCCACTGCCATCGATAGCAGCCGCAGCGAGACACAATCGCCGTTGAAGATTCACCACTACTCTTTGGCACCCAGTTCACCATCCACCTGCTGATCAGGATCGGTTAGCCCATTACGACCAAAACCCAAACTAGTTACCGATGTGGACTAGCCAAGCGGGAATGAGTGAGCGAATACAGCGAACCCGCCGCCGGTGTGCCAGAACACCACCTGGTCCGACGGTTCAAACCGGCCACTTTCAATCTCTTGTTTCAGCCCGACGAGAGCCTTACCGGTATAGGTCGGATCCCAGATCAGACCAGTTAGCCGAGTGGCTTCCATCTGCACCAGGAGCTCTTCATCGGTGGTCTTGCCATAGCCAAGTCCTACATAGTCATCGACGACCTCGAAAGGCGCATCAGACGCACCTGACTCGACGAGCAAAGCGTGAACCGCTTCGGTCAGCTCGGCTTTTGACTCGCCCACTGAAGATCCAACAACGCGCATATCCAGCTGGTGACGAGCAACACCTAGGGCCAAGCCAGCCGTCGTTCCGGCCGACGAACTTGCGTGCCAAATTGTTGCTGGTCCCTCGATCTGCTGGCTGAGCTCGACCAACGCATTGTCGAACGCCATCACACCCAATCGGTCCGAAGCACCTGCGGGCATGATCCATGCCAGCTCCCCCGCTGCCGCCAATTCGCTGGCAACGGCTTCCATCAACGCAGCCCGGTCGTGCCACTCTCGAGGAGTGATGAAGCGCACCTGTGCACCGGCCAATCGCTGCAATAGATGGTTCCCTTCCACATGCTTTGGAGGCTGGCCATCACTGGACCGCAGCAGAAGTAAACACTTCATTCCGGTGCGCGCAGCCACGATGGCCGTCGCCCTGCAATGGTTCGATTGGACGGCACCACACGTCACCAATGTGGTGGCACCTGCTGCCTTGGCTGCGGCCAGGTGGTACTCCAACTTGCGGACCTTGTTGCCCGACAAGCCAAAGCCAGTCAGATCATCGCGCTTGATGTAGATCTGCGGGCCTCCCCATGCTTTGGTCAGACGGTCGGCGAACTCAAGCGGTGTTGGCAACTGCGCCAGGGGAAATCGTGCGTCGGTCATAACCCCAGTATTGCCGCGGACAGCCTCGACCTTCTGGTAGGTCACCCATCCAGCGAGCTAGTGAGTCAACAGCTGAGTGTTCTACGGTCCAGCGATGACGCAAACCAACCTCGATCGCAGCGAACGCCACCCGGGTTACTGGCGATCGGCCTGGCCCGTCGAGTGCGGGGGAAATCGTCGCCAAAAAGCCTCACCAGGCCGATTGGACGCCGGGTCAGGTACCGCACGGGTTACCACGAGCAAGAACGACCGCTGGAATGTAATGGTGATCGAACGGGATCCCGGTGAGTGGTTCGTGGGCGGGACCATGGCTGCGTTCAGCGGCCCGCCCCCATTCGGCTGGGTCCAACGCATTGACGCCGACACGCTTGCCCCCCTGGTTACGTCGCCCGAACTACCTTGTGGCGAGCATGTCTGGTGCGGCGCAATCTTGGCGCACGCCAACGGTTCGATTCACTCGATCAACGGCAGCTACCTGCATCGCTTGGACCCACACGATCTGAGCATCCAAGCCGAGATAGCACTGCCTGCTGATCGCGCCCACAACGGCTTGCTCTCGCTCAGTGACGGTTCATTGATAACCAAAGACCTGCGGCTCGAAGGCCAGGGTGGAACAACGATCACCCGCCTAGACCCAGACACGTTAGAAATTCGTGACTCCCTCGTTTTACCCGAAGGGTCGATGGGGCGAATCGGCGCTGACCGCACCCCAACCGGCGACCATGTCTATGTCCCCGGCACCGAGCACTTATGGCGCATCGACGTGACCACCGAGGCCATGACCGTCGATCAGTGGAAGCCTCGTTACAGAACAGCCAACGATGACTGGGGGCTCGCGTGGGACTCATGCGTTTCCGACGGCGCTGCATGGGTCATGGATTGTGGCGACATCGAGTCGGTGCGCATGATCCACAACGTCGAACCCAATGGCCGTTACCCCGAACCCCCAGGCCGAGCAATGTCGTGGCGTCGAGATGCTCCCTGGGCTGGAGCCCAACGTTTACTGCGGATGTCGCTCGACGACCCGAACGACATCCAGATAGTCGAGCCCTTCGGCACACCAGGCGGCGGCATCATTGCGCCACCGGTCCACGTGCCAGAACACCAGATGGCCATTGCATGGGACTCAATCAATGGTGGTCTGGCAGGCGTCAGCACTGCCGAGGCCACGTTGAACGTGGCATGGCAACTCGATGTGCGCTCGTCAATGCAGCCTGTCGTGTTTCCTGAGTCGGGTGAGCTCGTGATCAACGACTTCACCGCCGACGGTTTCGATGACATCATCGTTGTCGACATAGCCACTGGCGAGCTGATCGATCGCGTGTCCACAGGCTCACGAATTGCCAACGGCATGTTCCTGACCGCTGGCGGCGACCGTGATCTCTTTTACTGCTCGACGCTCTATCTCAGCCGCATCATCTGGCAATAGCAGGTCTTGCTAGCAGGGGAAATTGTTAGATTTTCATTCCCCTACGTTTTCGCTCACGTTCGTTGCGCTCATAGGCCCGCGCCCCACGGGCTCGCCCTCTATGCCAAACCGTTAACCACTCAACATCGGCGTTACAGCCATAGCCCCACTCAGCGATGCAGCAATCGCAACGCTCAGATTCTCGTCAACCTAGTTACTGGGATCGCCATTCCACTGGCCTTCGAAGAGCAACTCAATCTGGGCACTGCTCTCATAAATATCCACCACAATGCCGTTGCCGTTGCCATCGCCGTCGCCTTTGCCGTTGCCGTTGTCGCCACAGCGGTACTGGCGCTCGGTGACCGTCCGCGTTCCATCGACCTCTGCGGATTGGCGGCCCTCAACACAACTTTCACCGTTTAGTGCCCCGTCGGCTTCAGAAGGCATCCGCACCGTGAGGCCAAAGGACAGGAGCCCGCGATGGCCTTGCGAAAACCATTGTTGCTGGATCGCAAAAATCATCGAATAAACCGTCGGTAAACTCGGTATCGAACCGGTACGGAACGTCGGGTCCTGACACCAGTGGCTGCTAGCTCACCAATTCAAGACCGAACAGTTCTTTGAACTTCACTGCATACTCAGCGTCATCCTCGATCGCACCCAACGCAACCCAATCCTCGTCGCTCATGGCGGCCTTGCCAGCAACGAGTTCCTCACCGCCCCAACCACAGGTGTACCGAAGCTTCGGGTTCTCGGCAGTTGCCGCTTCGTAAATCACTTCGGCGACTTCTAATGGCTGTCCGGGTGTTGCCAGCCCCGTCGCGTAGAAGTTAAACATGCGCTGATACGCCCGGTCATAGGCGCCGGTGGCATTCGGTGCATCGGTGTTTTTGGCCATGATCGCTGTCTTGACGATGCCCGGTTCGATCATCACAACCCGAATACCGTGAGACACGACTTCTTGTGCAAGTCCTTCCGTAAGGCCTTCGAGCGCCCACTTGGATGCCACATAGGGCGATTGAGCCAGTGCTGCGATCACACCAGCGATTGAAGAGACATTGATGATGCAGCCACTGCCGCGTTCACGCATATGCGGCAACACTGCCTGCACCCCGCGAATGACGCCGTAGAGATTGACGTCCATGACTTCCATGTAATCGTCGAGTGAGGCCTCTTCACAGACGCCGTTACCCCCGATACCCGCATTGTTAATGAGTACGTCGATATGACCGGCGGCAGCAATGACTTCGGCCACAGCACGATCAACCGATGCAGTATCGGTGACGTCGCACACGACCGGATGCACCTTCACGCCTGCTTCGGCACACATCGCTGCGAGCTTCTCACCCTTTTCGAGGCTGCGCATCGACCCGTAGACCGTCCAACCTTTCGCTGCCAAATCCACAGCTGCGCTGCGTCCAATTCCCGAGTTCGCGCCAGTAATGAGTGCAACAGTCATGACACAAAGTTAGCAGAGTGCCGAAAAACACATGCCTCGTGTCTTGGCGAACGTCCACCACCGGCCTTCTTCACCGCCTTGCCCATTGATTTGACCCATTCGGGTCGAAGAACAGCCTTTCTGGAGGGACGCCCTAACAGTCAGCGAGCAAAAGGTCCGCTGTCACCTCGAGATGGCCCAAATGCTGCACCAATTCTTCGTAGGCATGGATCAATGCAGCGCCGACGGTCCACTCGCCTGCGAGCGGCGTCTGAGTCTGAGGGATTTCGGTCAGCTCCGTTGCCGCCTCGAGAGCAGGACGACGCTCCGTGAGCAAATCAAGCCATGCGCCAACAGCCAGGTGTAGTTCTGCCACCGTTCCCGCAGCAATGAACTCCTCGCCACGTACTCGGCCTGATTCATCGCCAGCGACCATATGTCCGACCCACCATTCGCATGCACCGAGGATGTGGGTGACGAGGGCGTACGGAGATGTTCCCCCTGTTTCGCGTGGCCGTTCGTTGATCAACTCGTCGCCGAGGCGATCGGCCACGGCCAGCACGCCACCGAACGAGCGCCGACAGAACACTTCAAAGTCATCAAGCGTGATCGACATACACAGCAAGGTAGCTTCACAAGCGTGTCTGAGCAGCAGAATTCCTTGAGCGCAAGGGACGAGCGCGTCCCTGCAGACGTGAGTAGCGTCTTCAACCTCGAAACCCATGGCCCTGATGTGTGGGTCGGCGAGAGCCCCGACTACCCGTGGGGCCGTATCTTCGGCGGCCTAGTTATTGCCCAGGCACTGTGGGCTGCGACACAGACCGTTGCCGATGAACACGTGCTGCACTCAATGCACAGCTACTTCATCCTGGGTGGGAACCCGGCCGAACCTGTGCGCTATGAAGTCGACCGCATTCGCAATGGTCGGTCGTTCTCAACTCGTCGTGTCGTCGCCCGCCAGAGCGGTGGCGCTATCTTCAATCTGTCGTGCTCATTCCAGCGCCATGAAGAGGGTGTGGAGACACAGACAGCGACATTCCCGTCTGATGCGCCCGATCCTTCGACGATCGAGTCGCATCGCGAGGGCGCAGGCATCGACCGCTTCGACGTCGACCTCAAAGGCAACCAGCCACGATCGCTGGTCTGGGTCCGCTATCCCGGCGCACTCAGCGATGACCCGCGGGTCCATCTGTGCGCGCTCGCCTATCTCAGCGACAGTAACGCCATGGATGCCGTGGCCCACGCTCACCCAAACGGCATGCCCGAGGATCACGAGACCTGGGACCAGACCTATATGAGCGCCAGCCTGGACCATGCCATGTGGTTCCATAGGCCAGTCAACGCCAACGACTGGCTGCTCTTCGACATGGACGGCCACGGCATCCTGCGCACTCGCGGTCTGACCACCGGCCATGTCTTCAACACCAACGGCGACCACATCGCCACCATCGCTCAAGAGGGCCTGATTCGCGAGATCAAGTAGCCGGCATTCTGAAGCAGTAACTGCTTTGGCCGGGCTGATTGGATCTGATTACCGAGCGGCGTGCAGCGGTAAGACAGATCGGAGTAGTGCTCCAACACTCAGCGCGCCTTGTCGGTCTCAGCTCATTTCGCAACTGGACCCAGCACTGCAATCGCCTCGCTCAACATGGTGTCTCGGGACACAGGTGGAAGCCTTGGTGTGTGCGGAGCGGTGTCCTCGTGGCTGTCGCTAGTGTTCGGTTTCACTGTGCTGATTCAGCCGACGCGGATTGCTGCGCCACCATCCACAGGAAGCAACACGCCGGTTATGAACCGAGACTCGTCGCTGGCAAGGAACAGCGCTGCATAGGCCGTGTCCCACCCGGTTCCCTGATGGCCTCCAAATGGCACCATGCGGTCACGACCTGCTCGCACCTCATCGGGGTCAGCGCCCCGGGCACGGGCATAGCCTCCGACCGCCATTGGGGTGTCCATCAAACCGGGCATGATTGCGTTGACACGGATGTTGTGTTTGAAGTTGGCTGCCGCCAAGTGCTGCGTCAGCGCATTCACTGCTGCCTTTGACGTCTTGTAGGCAGCGATGCTTGTCGACGCGATCGCTGCAACGGAGCTGATGTTCACAATCACACCACCGCCACCCGCACGCATCGCAGGGATGGCGTGTTTACATGTCAGGAACATGCCGGTCACGTTGGTGTCGTAAATCCGATTCCATGTGTCGAGTTCAAGCGTCGTCACGCCACCGTCACCAGCACCGATCCCCACGTTGTTGTGCAGGATGTCGATTGCGCCGAACGTGTCCAAGCAGGTTGCCGTTATGGCTGCAGCCTGGCTTTCATCGCAGATGTCGGCTTGCATCGCAACTGCTTCACCATTTTCAGCGGTAATCAGGTCAACGGTTTGCTGCGCGGAAGCGAGAACCCGATCCACGGCCAAGACCTTCGCTCCTTCGCGAGCGAATAGGAGCGCTGTCGCCCGGCCATTACCGATCGTGTCGTCGTCTGGCCCGGACCCCGGGCTCTGACCTGCGCCGACCACAACGGCGATCTTGCCCTCAAGCCGACCGCTACCAATGTCTTGTCCCATTACTCGAACCTACGTCATCTCGCAACGACGTCGCTGGCCAAGAACTAGTGGCCCGGATCCACGCCCGTGAGTTCGTAGATCGTGGCGGCGCTAAAGCCGGGTTGTTGGCTGGCAGTAATTAGTACTGCCTCTTTGGCAGCAATGTCAGCTGCGGCCTGCGGGACCTGGTCGGCAACATCAATCGGAATCACGACGGCGCCATGTTGGTCGGCATGGATCAAGTCGCCAGGTTCGACGTGCATACCGTGCACCTGGACCGGCACATTGAACTCTTCAACACGGACCCAAGCGTGCGATGGTCCGGGCATCCCGGCCAAAAGCTGGAAACCCTCGGCGGAATCAGGAAGGTCGCGGATACTGCCGTTGGTTATCACGCCCAGCGACCCCAGACCCTTGTGGACATTGGTGTTGACCTCGCCCCACCACGCGCCGTAACCGGGATGGTCATCGATGTCTTCTATCACAGTGATAGTGGGCCCGGGCGCTGATCCGATGTGTTCGTAGTACGCAAGTCGTATACGGGTCAGCGCTTCGGTATCGGCTGTAGGCGGCGTCTGCGCCCGGATCTTGCCGGTGCGGGCGTAGCCAACAATGGAAGCCAAACCTGGCCGAGGAGCGAAGAATGGCGTGGTGCTGTAGCCGTGGCCTCGGCGGTCGGGGGCAACAATCTCGAGCGCATTGCAGACGGTTGGGGTATCGAGTTCTCGCAATTGCGCAAGGACCTCGACCGAGACGAGGCCGCTCATGAGGCACCTCCTGCCCGGTGTGGCACGCCGCCTAACACGGTTCCCCACACTTCGATGTCTTTAAGTGTCATCGGGTCAACCTCAAGCGGATCCTCTTCAAGCACAGCGAAGTCAGCGAGTTTACCAGACTCGATACTGCCCATTTCATGATCGAGTTTGAGCTGGTACGCAGCGTCAAGTGTTATTGCTTTCATCGCATCCATGACCGAAATCCGTTCATCGGGGCCGAGAACTTTTCCGGTAGCTGTCACCCGATTGACGGCACACCAAGCGGTGTGGAGATGACCCAGCGGGGTAACCGGGGTGTCGCTATGGATCGAGAAACTGACGCCCTCTCTCAACGCCGTGGCACATGCATTCATTCCTGCAGCCCGCTCAGGTCCCATCGTGGTATCCCGGTGCTGATCGCCCCAGTAGAAGATGTGGTTACTAAAGATGTTGGCGCACATGCCCATCGCCGCCATGCGCTTGTATTGCGCCTTGGTGGTCAGCTGAGAATGTTGCAAAGTGTGGCGGTGGTCCCAGCGAGGGTGACGCTCAAGCGCTGCTTCAACTGCCTGGATAAAGACCTCGGCGGCCTGATCGCCGTTGCAGTGACAGTGCACCGTGATGCCAGCAGCGTGATGATCGCTGACGATGTCGGCCAACTGTTCCGGGGCCATCAACCACAACCCGTTTCCAGGGTGGCCTTCTGGTGGATCGAAGTAATACGGCCAGCTGACCCGGGCAGTAAAGCCCTGAATTGAACCATCGAGCACCAACTTGATGATGCCAAACCGTAGCTTGTCGGTCGTCTGTGATTTCAGCTCGTTGACGATCCTCGACAAGTCGGCTGGCTCTTGAGGCCCACCAAACATTGGTGACCCTGCCACCATTATTCGAGCCGGATACGCCGGATCATTGGTCGCCTCGCGCCACGAATTGAGCGAGTCAACATCATTCACCCGAGTCGCGCCGAGATCCGTTAGCAGCGTGTGTCCAGCATTGCGGGCTTCATAGGCATAGTTCCACTTGGCCTCGCTTGACATGATCGCGATGGCGATCTCGGTCATCCCCGACCGTGCAAGAGTCATTGCCGCTGGCTCCTGCAGTTCGCCATTGGGCGTGCCATCAGCGTTCCGAGCTATTCCCGGTGTTGGCGAATGTTCATTGATCTCTGAGTATTCCAGCATCGCAGAATTCACCGTCGCCAGGTGGGCGCTGGCGTGGTAGACAAAGATCGGGCGGGTCTGACTCACCCGGTCAAGGTGCACCGCCAATAGTCGCTCGTCGGGGAAATAAATCGGGTCGAGACCCCACGCAATCAGTGCGTCAGAGGAATTTTCGAGTTGGCTCTCGTATTCGGCCAGCCGATCGAGGACAGCCTCAATGCTGGTACATCCTGTCCACAGCTTGCCTTGCGGGTCTTTACGGTCGAAGAAACCAACATACGGGAACTGCCATACGCCCCCCGACATCACGTGGGTGTGGGCTTCGATGAATCCTGGCGTTAGCACCTTGTCGCTGAAGGTGTCGTCAATAACGTGCTCGCCCCAACCTGCCAACTCTTCAATGGTGCCGACTGCGAGCACCCTCCCATCTCGCACTGCCACCGCTTCGTCAAACGGATTGGCCGGGTTCATCGTGATAATACGTCGCGCTGGATAAATCGTCGTTGTCATAGGAGACTGTCTCGCTTCTGCTAACCGGCTTCTTGAACACTAATCGCCGCGCCTAATCACCGCGCCTAATCACCGCGCCTAATCGCCGCGCCTAATCGAGGCCTTCGCACTGTGACCACACCGTCGAGGATCTCAGCCGTCGCGCCCAGTAAAACGCGGGTCACCGCTGATCATCTGGAAAATCGAGGTACCGCAGATCTCATAGGTCATCAGCTCAGCGGTCAAGTCAGCAGGCGGCACATTGGCGAGATCGCCCCACGCGTTATGGATGCAGGTTGCGGTCGCCTCGTTAACAGCAAAGGCCTCCATGATGTTCGCGATCCCTGCTACCGGGTCGCTGCGGTCGAAACCGAACCCACCTGGCCCCGGTTCTGTCACTCCCTCTAGGAGCGCCTGCGCCGTCGGTGTCGCTGTTGGTTCGGGCGCCAAAGTTGGCGCCGGCGTTGTGTCGGGAACGACGGTCGGCTCCGAAATGCCACATGATGTAACCATGAGCACGGTCATCGTCAAGATAAGAAAAAGGCTCATTGCGTTCAAGCTTCGCACGACGTTGCGATCATCGGCGTCAGGTTCGAGCGTACGCAGCGAGTTCACTTAGATATACCGATCGTTGTTCTTCACTGATCCAGGCCGCATCGAACGCATTCCGCATAAGAGCAACCATGTCGTCGGTGGTCATCGTTGAGCGATCGAGCACCTCGGTCATCATGTGTGTCATATGACGGCTTGCGAACTCTGAGGGGTCGTCGGTGTTCAGACTCACGTTGATCCCGAGATCAAGCATCTGTTTGATAGGCCTCATGCGTCGGGGTTCAGGGTCTCGGGGCCTCCAAGTCGCGCACATCGTGAGAGCGATCCCGTCAGCCAGCACCTGCTCAGTTAGCGTTGGATCATCGAGAACATGCAACCCGTGGTCGATCCGTTCGACACCAAGCTCGTCGAGACACTGCCGAATATGTTCGGTTGAGTTTTCCTGGTCACAATCGCAGTGAGCCGTGAGTCGGTAGCCACGCTCCTTGGCCAGCTGGTAAGCAGCCAGAAACTTGTTCGGCGGATTGTCCTTTTCATACGAAGCCAAGCCCAGACCGACTATCGCGTCGCGGTACGGCTCAGCCAGCTCCAGCAACTCAAGCGCTTCTTCGATTGTGTGCTCGCGATCGATACACATGATCCACAACACCGACACGCCAAAGTCTCTGCCAGCGTCGACCCGAGCCCGCTCCATCGCCTCGAACTGACCAGCGAAGCTGATGCCACGTTCAAGGTGGGCCATGGGACCGAACATGATCTCGACATGACGAACATTGTTGTCGCGACATATCTCGATGAACGCATAGGTCAGGTCATAGAAGTCCTGGGGTTTCTGCATGACCCGCAGACACTTGTAGTGATAGTCCAGAAAGTGCGACAGGGCCGGATCGGGATAGTCCTGTGCCGCCCAGACCTCGGCTTCGGTCGACATGCCTATATCGACGTCGTTCTCTGTAGCCAATCGAAGCAGCATCGCCGGTTCGAGGCACCCTTCGAGGTGCACATGTAGCTCTGCTTTGGGCAAGCCTGCGACGAAGGAATCAAGACTCATGCCAACTTTCCGTTCAGCCAGTCATCAGAAATCGCGCCATGGAAACCGATAACTACCAGCCGCGTCTGGGCATCTTCGCCTCGAGGCCCAAAAGGTCGCAGTGTCCACCGGCGACCCACCCGCTGCAGCACCATGATGCGATCGGGCTCATCGTCGACCAGCACGAGACCTTTCGCTCGAACGACCTCGGCGGGCATCGATTCCATCAACGCCTCCACCGTGCTTCGGCTCAAAGGGTCCGTTCCGGACCACGACCACGAATCGAACAGGCTCTCTGCGTGCTGATGCCCATCGTCTTTGTGGTCGTGAGGCTCACCGGCACTAGGTGGCTTTGCTTCGACCACGCCGAACAGCAGCGTTGGGTCCACGACACCATTCGTCGCACCGATGAGGACAGCGTCGGGGCAGGTTTCCCGCAGCCACTCTTCGATGGCCTGCGCATCTTCGTCGTCAACTAAGTCGACCTTGTTCATCACCACAATGTCGCCAGATCGTAGTTGACCGATGATCGTGTCGCCAACGTAGACGTCGCGCGACTTGGTGCGGATGGTCTCGGCATCAACAACAACAACCGTCGCGTCAAGAGTCAGCCCCGGCCCGTGCCCATAGGCAGCCACGGTCGCTGGGTCGGCAACACCACTCGACTCGATCACCAACCGCTGTGGTTGTGGTTCAAGCGCCCGGATCGTTGCAAGCGCAGACGAGAAGCCATCAATAAGACTGCAACAGATGCAACCATTGGCCAACGAAATTGTGTCCCCGTCCTGGCTAGCGATGAGGTCTTCGTCGATATTGATGTCGCCAAAGTCGTTGACCAGCACGGCGATGCGTTCGTCGGCGGTGCGCAGGATGTGGTTTAGAAGTGTGGTCTTACCCGCACCCAAGTAGCCGCCGATGACCGTCACTGCCGTATCGATTTCGCTCATGAGATTCTACTCTTCGGCAACAAAATGCCCCGGTTCCACTTCGACCAGGTTGACGAGTTCAGGCGACGTTCCATGCTCCCACCGCGGGCTTGGGATCTCACCGGTCAGTAGTGGACGTTCGCGACGCTGTCGTGGATCAGCGATTGGAACAGCATCGAGCAGCCGTTTTGTATACGAGTGGCTTGGGTTCTCGAAGATGGCCGAGCGAGGGCCAAGTTCGACGATCTGGCCCAAATACATCACCGCCACCCGATGGGCGATGCGCTCAACAACCGCAAGATCATGGCTGATGAAGAGATAACTCAAGCCCATGTCTTGTTGCAGCTCCATCATCAAGTTGATGACCTGAGCCTGCACCGAAACGTCGAGAGCAGAAACCGACTCGTCGGCGATCACAAGTTCGGGGTGCAGAGCTAACGCACGAGCGATGCAGACGCGCTGGCGTTGGCCGCCCGAGAACTGATGCGGGTACTGCTGGGCATGGTCTCGCTCGAGGCCGACGCGCTCGAAGAGCCCACCAACCCGCTCGTTGAGAGCAGCGCCTTTTGATTCTTCACCGTGAACAATCAGCGGCTCGCCCACGGCGTAGCCAACCGATCGACGAGGGTCAAGGCTTGCGAACGGGTCTTGGAAGATGATCTGCATCTTCTGCCGATACTCACGCATTGATTTGTTGTGAAGATGTGTGATGTCGTGGCCATCGAGCAGGATCTGCCCGCCGGTGGATTCGAGTAATTTGATGATCAAGAACGCAAGTGTTGACTTGCCACATCCGCTCTCGCCCACGACGGCAAGGGTTTCGCCCTTGCCCACCTTGAGCGATACGTGTTCGACCGCATGGATCTTGGCTTTGCCCGGGACCGAGAACTCTTTACAAAGGTCCTTGACTTCAACCAGCGTTTCAAAGTCGGTCACACCGGGGCGTCCATGTCGACGAGATCAAACCGTTCAGGCTGCGACTTGCCCGTCATGGAACCAAGGCGTGGAATCGAGGCCAGCAACGCTTTGGTGTAGGGGGCAGTGGGTTTCTCGAAGATGTCGAACACATTGCCGGTCTCAACCAATTTCGAGTTACGCATGACCACGATGTCGTCGGCTACCTCGGCCACTACACCCATGTCGTGGGTGATCATGATCACGGCCGCGCCAGTTTCGTCTTGCAACGCACGCATGAGGCCCAAGATCTGCGCCTGAATCGTGACGTCGAGCGCAGTGGTTGGCTCATCAGCGATAAGCACGGTCGGGTCACAGGAAAGTGCCATTGCAATCATCACCCGCTGACGCATGCCACCCGACATCTGATGTGGGTATTCTTTGAGGCGCTTCTTTGGTTCTGGGATGCGCACCCGTTCAAAGACTTCGAACGCCCGCTGGTAGGCCTCGGCCTTGGTGACGTCTTGATGCAGCCGGATTGCTTCGACTACCTGATTACCCGCCGTATAGACAGGGTTGAGGCTGGTCAGCGGTTCCTGAAAGATCATTGAGATTTGATTGCCGCGGATCTTGCGAAGCTCGGCTTCGTCGGCTTGCACAAGGTCGATGGTCGATCCATCGGGTTGACGGAAGAATATCTGTCCCTCCGCGATCTTGGCCCGGGTACCCAACGTCACCAGCCGCATAATCGACAGTGCCGTAACCGACTTGCCTGAGCCAGACTCGCCAACGATCGCGAGTGTCTGCCCTTCGTACAGGTCGAAAGACAGTTCACTGACCGCGGTGAACCCGTCAAAGGTCACGGTCAATCCCTGGACCGATAGCAGTGGCGTTTCAGATCGCAGCGGCGTTTCAGCTCGCATCTAGCGGCCTCGGAGTTTTGGATTGGCGGCATCTTGTAGACCATCACCGATCAGGCTCAAGCTCAGCACGGTGAAGAAGATCATGAGTCCAGGAAACGTGAGGCCCCACCAGTTCGACAAGAAATAGGTTCGGTTGGCGCCGATGTAGAACCCCCAGCTGAGATCTTTCGGATTGCTCAGGCCAAGGAAAGCGAGCCCGGCCTCGAACAGGATCGCGCCGCCCATCACCAGGGTGCTCTGCACGATCACGACCGGCATGGTGTTGGGCAAGATCGTCTTGAAGATGATGCGAGCGTCGCTTGCCCCGATGGCACGGGCTGCTTTGACGTACTCCAGGTTCTTCTGCCTCATGAACTCCGCGCGCACCAAGCGCGCAATCGTCGGCCACGCGATCAGACCTATCGCAAGCACAATCGACTTGGTCGAAGCTCCGTAGAGCGCGACGATCACAATGGCGAAGAGCAGGCCCGGCAGAACCTGAAAGAACTCGGTGATGCGCATCAATACGTTGTCGACCCAGCCACCGTAGTAGCCGGCAACCGCGCCGATCGTGGTTCCAACAACAACGATCACAAGCGCGGCAAGTCCGGCCACCTTTAGTGTTGCGCTGCCGCCTTGCATCACAATGCGTCCAACGTCGCGACCGAGGTAGTCGGTGCCAAAGGTTGTTGAACCTTCAGCGCCTGGCGCTAGATGGATACTGCCAACCCGTTCGGTGCGGTCACCAGTGACGAAAATCGGCAGAATAAACGTGATGAACAAGATTGCAATCAGCAGAACAGCGCCGAATACCGCTGCCTTGTTACGCATAAACATGCGTAGCCCTTGGTATTTTGCGGGGGCCTGTCGCAGCCGACTGGTATCGAGGTGAGGGTCCGGCAGCTCTTGGCCATCGCTCATGCCATGCACGTCCGTTTCAGCCATTCGCGGATCCTGACACTCGAATACGCGGGTCGATGAATCGGTAAAGCAGGTCGGTCAAGAAGTTGGCGATGATTACCGCTAACGACACGAGGAACAGCACGCCCAGCAACACATTGGTGTCGCGCTCGACGACGGCTTCGAAGGCCAAGCGACCAACACCAGGCCACGAGAAGACGGTCTCGACCAGGATCGCTCCCGACAGGATGGCGCCAAACTGCAAACCCATCACGGTCACGATCGGAATGACTCCGTTGCGCAATGCATGCTTGAACAGCACCGACCTCTCACCCAAACCCTTGGCCCGTGCTGTACGCACATAGTCAGACTCGAGTACCTCGAGCATCGAAGCCCGACTCAAGCGCGAATACGCAGCGATGTAGATCAGCCCCAAGGCAAGTGCGGGAAGGAAGAGATGTTTGGCAACATCCCATTGTTGCGCGAACCAACCGCCCCTGAATCTCAGGTCCTCCATACCGCTGACGGGGAGCCACCCGAGTTTGGCCGAGAAAACGATCAACAATAGGTAGCCAGTCCAGAACGCAGGCATAGCGAAACCAACCAACGCAAAGACGGTGGTGAAGTGACTAAACCCACTTTCGGGCCGTCGCGCCGCCAGCGTGCCGACGAATACACCAACCAGGATCGCAAACGAAAGTGCAGTGATCGAAAGCAGCACAGTTGGCCACAACCGTTCGGCGATCATTTCGGTGACTGGGCGATTGTTGTTGCCGATTGAAACACCAAGATCACCTTGCAGCACATTGCCGATATAGGTCACCAGCTGGGTGGTAACCGGCTCGTCAAGACCATATTGAGCCCGCAACCGCTCGGTGGTTTCGGGGCTCATCTCACCAGCCGTGCCAGCGAGCGCGTCGACCGCGTCACCAGGCGCAAGATGCACCAGCATGAAGTTCAAAACAATTACGGCCAGGACCAACCCAAATGCCTGGAGGATCCTGACCGCAATCTGTTTCATAACGTGTTGTTGCTACCTAAATGCTCTTACTCGTCGACCCACATCTCGGCCCATGAGTCCATGAAGCCCCAGATGCTCTCGGGTGAGTTCTGCAGCGACTTCTGCATACGGGTGTACCAGACCTGGTTTGACAGGTAGATGACTGGTACTTCTTCGTTGATGATGTCGGCTGCCGAGTAGTACAACTCGGCTCGCTTAGCATCGTCGAACTCGAGGCCGGCGTCGTTGAGCAGGCTGTCGACTTCTTCGTTGCAGTACCAACTCATATTCGAGAACGCCACACCGGCGACACGGTTGTCACAGTTGTAGCTGCGGTTCACACCAATCACTGGATCGCCCCAGTTCCACAACGTGGTCCACGTAGCGTCGAATTCGGTACCTTCACCAACGGTCTTGGCGATCCAGTCGGGGAAGTCTGCGTCGAGTGAAATCTCGACCGTGACACCAATCTTGGCCCACATTTCCGCGATGAGCTCCATCGTTGGCACGTTGGCCTGTGATTGGTTCATCGTGAGGGAGAAGCCGTCGCTGTAGCCAGCTTCGTCCATCAGCGCTTGTGCCTTCTCAAGATCGAAGTCGTAGCACTTGCCGTCCGGGTTGTAGTACGGGCTATTGCGCTGGATTGGACCGCACTGAGCAGTGTTGTTCAGACCAACAGCGATGACATCGTTGTAGGCCTCTTTGTCGATCGCGTAGGCAAGCGCCTGACGCACTCGAACGTCAGACAAGACCTCGTCGCGCAGGTTCAGCTGAATCCATGGAATCGAGCCGATCGCTTCGAAGCCTTTGTCGCTGACTCGCAGGTTCGGGTCTTCCAGAGCATCGACGACGACCTGGCCGCCGTGAGCGCCATCACCAGCTGCAATATCGAATTCGCCGGTCTCTAGACCAAGCGTGACGGTTGCAGGGTCAAGCCCCAGGTCAAAGATCAACTCATCGAGGTAAGGCAGACCTGGCAAGAAGAAGTCGTCGTTCGCTTCGAACCGGACAACCTCAGAACCATCAAACTCGACAAGCTTGAATGGCCCAGCACCGATGACGTCGGTTGAATTACGTGGGTGGGTCTTCATCTCTTGACCATCGTTGAAGATGTGCTCGGGAATGATTGGCAAGAGACCAGGTGAGAACGCAATGAGCAAGGCTGGGTGAGGCTGTGACAGGTTGACGACGCAGCTCTTGGTGTCGCCACCGTCTACGCCCGTCACCGGAGCGAACATTGGCTTAAACGGGTGGTTGGCCTGCGATGTCTTGATGCTGAAGTCAACATCGGTACAGGTGACATCTTCACCATCATGGAAACGAGCTTCGGCGTTGAGCTCAAGGGTGACCGAAAGCCCATCATCGGCAATGGTCCATGTATCTGCGAGATACGGGACGGGCTGATAGTCGTCGTTGTA
>Ga0115003_10000063_pt1 | contig 74719 bp, 65 predicted proteins | sample ArcticOcean_MG_C_7_FD_88736 | JGI IMG/M metagenome (GOLD analysis project Ga0115003, IMG submission 88736) | Marine microbial communities from western Arctic Ocean - ArcticOcean_MG_CB11_88 | ecosystem: Environmental > Aquatic > Marine > Oceanic | place: Arctic Ocean: Canada Basin | collected...
TAGAATGTAACAATGATTTTCCACTTTTTTCGTCCTTGCACTCGTGGAAATAATTTCCAATCTGTCAATCACGTCCCCACGCAAACAGTCTTTCCAAAGTGCAAACTCAGCCGCCGACTGACGATTTGCTAATCGACAAACCCCTCTGCCGTCCGCGGACGTCACAACACCCGCGCGGTACTTCTGTACTCGTCGCCCTCGACCCTCCGCGTTCGCGTCGGTCTTTCGCCGCGGTTCACCCTCGAGGTTTAGAACAAGCGCGTCTCTTCAACCGTCGCGATGGGTAAGGACAAGAAAGAAAAGAAGGAAAAGACCCCATCCAAAACCAAGGAGGACGCTAGCGACGGCGGTGACGGCGAGCTCCGACCGGTGTGCGCCATCGCTAAGCCCTTGGCGGACATCGGGTTCCACAAGAAGATCCTGAAGGTGGTGAAGAAAGGTGCGTGCCTTTCTAGGTTTTCGTGTCTCGTGTCGTTGCCGGGAAACGCGGAACTTCCACCAACTCCTCCCAGGATGCGCACTCGTCCCCGATTCCCGAGTTTTTCAATCCTCCCATCGCCCACCACTGACCCACCCCAAACCCCACCCAACCCAAACCCGCAGCTTCCAAGCACAAGCAAGTAAAGCGCGGCGTGAAGGAGGTGGTCAAGGCGCTGCGCAAGGACGTCAAAGGGTACGTGCTGACCTCCATTCGGCACGCGGGTACCCCGAATTCCCCCGCCGCCCACCGCCGCTTTCTGCCCCGATTGTGACGCCGAGTTTCACACCCGAGAATGACTTTTTTTTCCACTTTCATCATGTCTCCCTCCAGTCTCTGCGTCATCGCCGGCGACATCTCCCCCATCGACGTCATCACGCACATCCCCATTCTTTGCGAGGAAATGGGCGTGCCTTACATCTACGTGCACTCCAAGGAGGAGCTCGGCGCGGCGGGACAAACGAAGCGGCCGACGTCGTGCATGCTGGTGTTGCCGGACGCGCAAAAGGGGGGCGACAAAATGAGCGCCGACGACGCGAGCGAGTTCAAGGATATGTACGGCAAGGTGGTTGCGAAAATCAAGAGCCTTGATTGATTACGTGATGGGAGGAAGACAGCATGCTACCGTAGGACATGAAAACCTTCGTGTGGCCCCTGTCGACTGTATCATAAACTCTGCTGATTGATTCTGAATAAAAAAACTGCTGATTATATAAACCTCACGCCGCCCCGTCCGCGCCCTCTGCCTCTGCCGCCTCTGGTTCCCAAAACAGGTCGCGCCAGCCCCGCGGAGTCGGAATCTGAGGAGGCTTCGTCTTTGCCGCGTCCGACTCGTTTCCGTTTCGCGGTGGTGTCAACTTTCGGTTTTGCGTCGTCCTCGTCATCGCTGGACGGCTCCAAAAGCGCCGCCTCGTCGTCGCTGCCTCGCTGTCGCGCGCGCGCCAAGCGCTGTTTCATTCGCGCCGCCTCGACCCGCTGTCGGTGCTCGCGTTGCTGCAGCGCGATATCCGACGCGTACACCGTGGCGTCTATTTTTTCCTGTGCCTTTTTAGCCCGTTCCGTGAGCGTGGGATCGAGGCGACACTTTTCCGCAAACGCGCTTCTCGCGAACTTGCGAAGCGCGTCGCCTTTTTTTATCGGATCACGCAACACGCGAATCGCGTCGTTGAGCTTATCAAACGCCTGCTTCGCATCAGCGGACGGGTTTTTATCCGGGTGTACCACCAGCGAGCGCTTGCGAAACGCCTTGCTTATTTCAGACTCCGTCACGTCCCAAACAGGACGACCCGCGTCGTCGCACGTTGGCTTTGGCAGATTCAGCGCAGAGAAAATGTCGCCGCCCGCGATGTGTGTAAGGATCTGTTCCGCCACCGAGGCGTCATCCGGTACGTCACCCCCGGGTGGCGCGGACCCGTCCACATCACGCGAGGGACCCGCCTCCGCCGCCCTCGCCGCCGCCTCCATCAACATGCGGTCCAACCGCTCCATCGCGACACGACGAAGTGAGGGGGAAAACAAGGAGACTGCTGTTTTTAATAAAAAGGACATTGGAGTGAGAAACAAAAGAGTTCCATTAGATTAGATAGTGTCGATATACAATGATGCTCTTTCAAAACGCTTTCCGGTACGTGCTCCCCAGCGCGCGCATGTGCTGCACCGTTCTCTGGACGGGCACTTTCTGTTTCGTGCTTCCTAGCTGGCTTTTCTTCGCCGCGAAAAAGGCGCCCGATTCGGGATCCCGGTTCAGCGCCCGCTTTGGAGTTTTGCCAGAAAAGTGTCATTAGTGTATGGTCAAACAGTCGTCCGGGATTTGGGAAATGCAATACGTACCTGCAACTCGAGCTGGTCAAACGTTTCGCCGTAATCCAAGTCGTCGCCCTCCGCTTGTTGCGTCACGAAAAGATCCAGACCGCCGCCTTTGTCGTACCACTCCGTGAATTCTTGTAGTAACGACTGTTTACTGGTCTGCGCGCTTAAGGTCAAAGAATTCAAAGACCCCTTCAACATCTGCAACTCCTCGTACGCCGCGCGGTACGCCGCCTTGGATTTCTTCAGGGCCACCAGATTTGCGTACTCCTCGGGGTCCATCACGTCAAACGACCCGTCCGTAGCGGCGCCCAGTGACTTGACCGTGTTCGCGCCAGTCCCTCCCAGCCCGCCCGCCTTTGCCTTCGTCTCCTCCACCGCCACGCCGACCGCGTCGATTTCTGTTTTCAAAAGGTTGATCGTGTCAACCTTTTGTTTCATCGCGAGCTTCGCGCTTCGCAGCGCGGCGGTTGCGGCGGACGCTTTTGCGGCAAGGTCCGGCGCGACGCTCTTTTTATACTCGCCAAAGGCGACCGACCTCCGTGTTGATTCGTCGCGTTCGTGTAACGCCTTCTGCGCCGTCGCCGCGGCGCGTGACATCACGACGTCGTTCGTCGCTCGGGTTGGCGATTCGGGGGGCGGCACGGAATCGGAAGGCGCCACCCCCGCGGCGAAACCATGAGACTCCTCGGACGGCTCCTCGTCGCCAACCTCGGCGACGGCGCCTGTTTCGCCTTCCCCAGCGGCGACGCGCGTGTCACCCTCCGCCTCCACGTCCCCGGTTTCTGTTTCGCCCTCCCCTCCTTCCTTATCTATGCCTGCAATCGTATCCGCCTCTGCGGATGCCGTCTTTTCCCGCGCCTCCGCCACGAGCCGCGCCGTTTCCCCCCTCACCTCGAGCCAGGCATTTTTGAAAACCCGGAACGTGGCCCGCGCCTGCGCTAAACTCTCCACCGGCAAATCCTGAGGGTTGGCGTTTTCGGTTTCCAGAAAGTTCCGCACCAAGTCCTCCAGTTCCCGTTTTTCAACCTCCCCCATCTCCCCTGAATAGTTCACGGCAGGCCTGCCCGCGAACGTGTCTCGAGCCGCTAACTCGTTCGTAAGCTCCAAGCACCTGCGCTCGTACTTAAGCGCCAGGACTCGCGGGTCTTTGCTTTCGTTGACCACGGCTTTGGTTTTCAGCGTCATGACTCTCGACGCGAACCGACACGTGCTCACCGTCTCCTCGGCGTGCGCCTCGTCCGGCCACGTACACGCGATCATGGTAGTCTTGCAGTTACCTCCTAAAGCGTCTCGCAGGACACTAGTGAGTTTGCTTTGGCGAAAAGCTACGTGCTTGTCACCTCGCGAAAGCGCGTTGACGATCTGCTCCAGAAACGTGAGCGATTTGTTGATGAACGTCGCTTCCTTTAACTGTTCGCCCTAGAGATAAAAAAGAAAGTGTCAGTCTCGTATGGGCATTCAGTCTGCGGAATGTGGTAAATGGGAAATACTTACCGTGACGTTTGTTTTCTTGACCCGCTCGGAACCCGCCAGGTCCACCAGGTTTAGTTTCGATACGATCGTGCGGTCGACGCCGTCGCCCACACTTCTTGAGCTTAGATACACGGTGAACACCACGTGCGACCTGGAACTGGTTTTGTTCAAAACGTGGTCGCTCACGGCTCTGTTTTTGTCACCCGCGAAGAAAAACCCAAGCGCCTCCGCTTCGTTCGCGCACGTCTTTTTGGTCAAGTGCTTAACCTCCATCTCGCCGTCCCGGTCCACTACTTGTAAATCGGAATCCGGAACGACTTCGCTGGCGAGCAAATCGAACATGCGCTCGTTGTATATCTCCAAGTAACTCACGCTGATTTGCATTTCTTTGCCCACCCGTAAATCAACCTCGCGGAACAAATGATGCACCGCCCGCGGGATGACGCCTCGGTGCTTGAAGTCGCTCCCCTGGTTGGAAAAAAGAAAGGGTCAGTCGGTCGGACCGCGTGTATATCCGGGATTGGAAAGGGTAGGCCCTGTACTCCATGGTATTACGTAAACAGTCGTGGTAACAGTCCGGACGGGAATGCGCCCTTCGCAGGCGTAATAACCGTCCCTTCGCGGGACGAGTATGCGCACTAGCGAACGGCGGTGCGTGGCGATTGGGAAAGTTCCGCACCGTATCGCCGCTCATCGTAAACGTCTTCCCAGCGCCCGTCTGGCCGTACGCGAACACCGTGCCGTTGTACCCGCCAAGCACGTTTTCGCACACCTCGCTGGCGCACTGCGTGAAAACCGATTCTTGGGAAGCATCGTGCAGAATCGTGTCGAACTCGAACCGTATGGCATCCGCGCTGTTGTTGGGCGCGAACTCGTTGACGGGTTTGGTTTTGTCGAAACCGCGCTCGCGTTCCGGACGACGCAGCTGTACCGAAACCGTGCGGTTGTCCTCGCCGACGCTGTGCGTGAGGTGCGTCATCAGAGGGACAAGGAGACACGTGGTAGGAACGCGCGTGTCAGTCAACGCGAGACAAGTGCCAGGCGGTGGGGCAACGGGGAGCACCATCACAACACGCGGACGGATGCGAGATTCCGGGGGAAGGAGGGACAAATCTCGCCAATAATGGAAAGGGCGCAGCAAATGGGTACGCACCGGAAAGACTCCTCCGCGCCCGCCGTGGGGCGCGCGCGCAAATACACTTTCACCGCACTGCTCGCCATCGCGGTTCCGGAAGAGGGCACCACAGCTGGCGTGCTGACCGTGTGGTGAGTCGGGCGGCGCCGCGGACGAATGTTGACCCGAAATGGCATCACGTTTTGGCGTGTCCCAGATTTTGCAAAACGCCGAGACGAAACTGGGGGACTGGGGGAACTAGCGAAGCTTCCGAGAAGACGCTTGGCCACGAGACCACGCGTCGACACATCCCGCGCGCGGAGGTCCGCGTCGCGATGCCGTCGTTGGACGAGCAGGTTTCGTTTCGCGTTTGCGCCGGAGTGGGCGTGGGCGCGCGGTCAGAGCCCGCGGTATCGGGCTCCGCGGCGCGAGGTGCTGCGAATTCCACGACGCAACACGTGCCGACACCAAAGGCTGAGTCACCTTTCGGTAAACGCGGGGCAGCCGAAGCGCGGTCCGCGCGGTGTCCCTTGGCTGAGACTAGTGCGAACGTGTTGTGTTTGGCACCGAGCAACCAGTCCGCCGATATCGCGTCTGCAACGACAAGCCAAGCGAGTCCGTTACTTTCGGTCCTGGAACGAGGTGGTCGAATTACGGATGGCACTTTGGCTGATGTGATGACTTTGGATGATGTGATGGCCCAGGAAAACGACGACGCGCCGCGCAAATCGAATGCGGCCGCGTTTCAGCGCTTGGCAACGTTGGAAGCATTAACGAAGAAGTTACTGACACGAAACACAACGGAACGCTTGGCGACGGCGGCGACTAAAAACGCGCTGGACGACACGCGACGCGAGCTGAGTTTGACGAAAACGAGGCTCGAGGAAATCGAAACGGACCCGGCGGCGAGCGTAGCGGCGGCGAACGCGACGCAGAACTCCGCGGCGTGTTTGGCGCTCGAGGCGCTTCGACTCGCGTTTGTGGAGCGGGAGGAAACCTGCGAGGTGCTTGAGGCGCGCGTGTCGGAACTGCAGGCGTCGAACGCGGAGTTAACGACGCGAATCGCGGCGGGCGGCGACAACGCAGAGCTCGATACGCTTCGCAGCTCCCTCGCCGCGGCGGAGGAAGAGTCTACGCTTGCTGTTTCCTGGGCCCGGGCCGCAGCGAAGGACGAGGCAGAGGAGGTGTGGGCTGAAAGGAAATCAGCGCTGGAGAAGGCGCTTCACGCCGAGCGCGCCGGTCGCGAAGAGGACAATGCACGACGCGAAGCGCTCGAGGCGACCGCGGCGGCGGCGGCGGCGGCGGAGACGACACGAGCCATGAGTGACGCGGCGTTCGCGGCGAGCGCGGACGACGATCTCCACCTGAAATTGACCCTAGCCACGGCGGATGCCAAGGCGCACGCGTACGCGGCTGCGTCCGCAGTCGCCGATGTCAACCTGCTCCGCGTGCGATTCACGGAGGAACGCTCCGCGGCGTCCGCGACGGCAGCGGCGCTGGCGGACGCTCTTCGCCAACTTCGCGCCGCCGCCGCGACGGAGACGGAGTTGCTCAACAAAGTGCACTTAGTTGAGACGCAACGCGAACGGGCTCTGGCGGAAGTTTCAGCGCGCGTCGCGGAAGCAGAGACTGTGGCGGTCAAGAATTTGAGTCGCGCAAACGCACGCGCGTCTGCCGCGGAGACCGCCAACGCGCGACTCGAAGGCGAGCTGTGGCGTACGCGCCAGAAAGCGGAGAGCGATTTGCGGACACTCGAGTTGCAGCTGGAGGATGCTCGGCGGCGCGCGTCCGACGCGGCTGCGAGGGATCCCAGAGGGAACAGAAAACCGGGGTACGCGTCAACCGACGCGTCTATGAGGGACGCGGACGCGGTGGTGGCAGAGATGCGCCGAGAGCTCGAGGCTGAAACTGCGGCTTCCGAGGCGGCGGCGGCGGAGTCGGCGCGAAGGGAAGGGGTGTCGCGTCGGAAACTCGCCGCGAACGAGCTGCGGCTGAAAGAAGCCAGTTTGGCGCTTTCGGAAGCGGCGGCCGCACTCGAGGCGAAAAACAACGCGTTGCGCGCGAGCGAAGCGGAACGGAGACGAATTCTGAACGCCGCGGAAGGTTTGGAACGACGCGCGCGGCGAGCGGAGGACGCGCTGGAGCGCACTGGTGAGAAATTAGCAAGCTAGCACGTTACGTTACTCCCATCTACCACCGTTTACACTAAACCCTAAACCCCGAATATCTCCCGTCTGTTTCGCCGCGTCACTCCTCCGCGGTCGCCACCGCGGTTCCCTTTCCGCGTTTCCCGGCGGTTTTTTCTTTACCTTCGGGGGGAGCGCACACCCCAGTTTCGGGTGTCTTACTTTCCTGGGGGCCCTCGGAGTTTTTAAAAATCTTCCTCCCCGAAACCGCGGCGGGTTGCGCCGTTTCCCGTTTCTTCCACGGCTTTTTCTTCCCCGCCCCAAACGCGCCACCCGCCTCCGTTCCGCCCCGTTCCGCAACACGGGGAACCACTTCTTTGCCCCAGTATTTCATTTCCAGTTTCATTTCCTCGTACGAAGAGGTTAAGGTCACGGCGGTGCAGTACACCACCATGTCCACCCCTGTTGGCCACGACTCTTTGTTCTTCCGGAACACGTCGCGCACTCTGCGTTTCACCAGGTTGCGATCCACGGCGCGTTTGATTTGTTTCTTCGGGGTCTTGATCCCGAGGCGCGTGTTCGTCACAACCGACCCGCCGTCACCGGCCACCCCCTCGTTGGAAAGCCACTGCACCCTTAAGTGTTTGCCGTTGAAGTTCTTGCCGAACCTCCCCACGCGGTTGAAGTCGGCCTGAGTTTTGATGCGCTCGCGCGGCCGGAAAACCTCGCCGTCGATGGATTCGGTCTGGGGATTGAATGGAGTGGAGATGGAGGTGGGGAAACGAGGATGGTGAGAAACAAAAATCAATCGTTTTGTGAAAGTCCATCGCGTGTTATTGCGCGCGATTGCGTGTACGTTCTGTCGTCCCGCAGAAAAGAAAATCCCGCGTTCCACGACCCGCCGCTCGCCTCCGCCTCGTCCCAAAAGAAAGTTTCCTTCATATCGAAGCTCGGCGCCAACCGAGCGGAACTGTTTTTTCGTCACGGGGCGTTCCCCACGGAACCAAACGTTCGGGCTGGTGCCAGTATTAATGAATCACGAGGAAACGGCGGGGCGGGTTTAACGAGCAGGCGGGGCGGGGAGGTGGATTTCTTTCGCGCGCGGGTAACGCGAGCGATTGAGTTGGGTAAACGTCAAAAGAGAACACCTCCACCTCCACGTACCTGTCTTTTCTTTCTTTTTTCGTTCGCTGAGCGCCGTCCCTCGGCGCACGACGCTTTGTGCGCATCGACGCGCGCGGCGGGCGTGGCGAACAGGGAGTCGTCCATCTGCGCGCGCCATTTTTTCACGAAGGATTCGTACCCGTCGGCGGCGGCGTCGTACGAATCCGAGTCTTCGTCTTCGTCATCGTCGTCATCCAAGGAAGGCTCGTTCGAACCAAAATCCTGGGTCTCATCAGACGAGCTCATCGCAGTAGTGCTGGCATCGGTGGTGTCGTGCGCCTCCGTATTTTCCATCGACTCTTCGTGCGCTTCGGACACCGCGAATGCTTGTCCGCGCGCCGCGCGCTCGGTCGACAAACGCGACGACCACGCCGAAACCGCGAACGGGTGGTGGTCGGCGTGACGCGCAGGTCGTCGTCGGTGCGACGCGAGAAGCTTGGAAACGAGTTGTGTGTTGCCTGTGTGCAGACGACGCGACACACACGGCGTGCGTGTCGCGCACGACGCGCGCGACGCCCGCGACACCGCCGTCGCGTTGTTAGTCCGCACAAACGGTGAAGCCGCCGCCGCCGATGCGGACGCAAAAGTGCCCATCGAATTCGGAATCGGGGTTTCCAAACAAAACAGTCGCGGCGAGACAAACGCCGCGACGAACGCCACACCGCGCCGCGTGATGGGCGTTGCGAAGGGCGACGGACGACGCGAAGCCCGCCGCGCGTTCCCGTTGCGGTGAACCGCGCGCGCGGATGTGAACCAACAGAGAGGAGACCGCACGGACGAAATCCGAATCAATCCCTAAACCCATACCCTAAAAAAAGTGGCAGGACCAAGAATTTGAAGAAAATATCACAGGTGGAAGCGTCGCACGAAGGTCGAAGCCACACACCGCACCGGCACGACTCGCGTCCGCGTCCACGTAGGGACGCGTGTGAGTTGTGTAGCGTCGGGGCGGACTGGCGAGACTTAGAATACGCACTTTGGTTGGCACACCTGCGCCACGGCCCTCGGTCGGGATGGGCGCTTTTTGAAAAGCGGAGCACTCGCACTTGGACGCGACGATGGTGGGCTGGGCTCCGGTGCTGGAGCAGCACACGCCGCTGGCGCCTGATGGACCGTCCACGTCCTATTCAACGCACGTGGCGCCTATTATTCGACGCCATGCGCGTCCCCGCGGCGAGTTCAACGTCGTGGCTGGTGACTCCGCAGGCCATGCGAGGCGAGTTAATTTAGGCACCCGGAGTGTTGGCGAGTTGACGGAGACGCGTTCCGCCGCCGCGACGCGCGTCGCGGCGGAGGCGGCACAGGGTTTCGACGAGAATCGCCCGATGCCGGGCGAAGGACTTCCATCGCCTCCACACGAAAGCTCACGAAGCGTTCCCTTTGTCGCCTCGACGGATCCAAAGGACGTCCACGACGCGTTCCGCGGGTTACCGGCGTGGCTCGGCGATTGCGACGAGGACGAAGACGGTTCGGAAACGTCGGAGGCGGCGCGCGACGAAAGTCACCGCGGCGACGATTTGCGCGGCGCCGTGGGTGAAATGCGGCGAACGCTGGAAGCCGTGGGTGTTACACGCGAGGCGCACCTGGCGGAGGTCCTCGCGTTTCTGGAGGTTTCTCCTGGGCGGAAACCAGTGACCGGGGCGGACACAATTGTTTCGCCGAAAACGCAACGCGTCGCGTATTCGCGCACGAAAGCGGCGGAAACGGAAACTTCGCCTTCCTTGTTCGAGGACGGGGAAACACCGTTTTTTAGGTACGACCGCGCTAGGGTCAACCCCACATTGACAGAGCCGTCCACGTCACAGCAAAGTCACGTCACCCGGTTTTTCGAAAAAGGCGGATTCGCGGATCCGATGGGCGAAGCCCTCGGTCTTCCGTCAAACGCGATCCGCGCCAACCGCCGGTTTCAAAAAAGCTCGCGCTCGCCAAACAAAAAAGAAACGTCCGTCCCGTTGTTCCGAAACGATTGCGACGAACACGGGTTAAGTTTAGACAAGGAGAATTTCGGGAACGCGCCTGACCGGCCACCTCACGAAACGAATCCGTTCACGGACGAGAAGCGACGAGACAACCGTTTAAAAGCGCGGTGGCGCGCGTACGAAACCGAAAAGTTCGAAACGAAAAAGCGCGAGTCGGACCGGGCCGCGATTGCGCGACTCGCGGCGCGCGAAGCCGCGCTCGAGCTGGACGCACGTCGTGCCGAGCAAGTGCGCCAGCGAATACGCGCCTTGGCTGAGAAGGAAAGAGGGGAGATTCGTGTCGAGGAACAAACAAAACTCGACGCCGCCGCCGCCGCCGCCGCCGCCGCGGCCGAACTGGCAGAGGCGACTCGAAAACACAAAGCCGAACTCGAGCGACGCGCGTTGGAACACCAATTCGTTCTTGATGAGCGCGAGATGGAACGCGCTTGTGCGGTCGCGGCTGAGGCGGGGGTTCGAAACGCAGCCGCGTTGCTTGAGGCGGACAGGCAGTTCGAACAGCGCATGATCAGCGAACGCACGCGACGGGAACAGAGAGTAGTGTGGTTCGCGGCGGCGGCGCAGAGCGCCACTGTGACTGGCAACAAAGAGGAACCTGAGTTTTCGTTGTCTGGCTCGTCAGCCTTCGACGGTTCGCAAGATATTAGGGTTTCGAAGACGCGTCCTGATTTTCGGCAACACGATTCCACCACAGCTGCTTCCCCGACGTGTTTGGGTCCGCGATACATCGACGCCGAAACCGGCGCCGTGGTTGGAAACGCCGCGCGCGGAGCGGAGGAGGCGTCCGCGGAGCGCGCCGTTGATTTGACTTTGGAGCGCGGCGTCGATGCGAGTCTCGCTTCTGAAGGCGGCGAGGCCACGGTGAGCTTGTTGCGCCTGCAGCTGCGAGCCGTATCCACGCTTCTCGAGGCGCTGACGCGTTCGCACCGAGAGCGCCTCTTGACGCTTCACGACCGGTACGTGGAAGTCGATGTTCAAAGAGAAGCGCAGGACCGGCTTTTGCGATTCGCGTCGGTGGAAAATGACATCCGCGCGGCGAGGGGTTTGAAGACACGAAGACACGGAAAATGGACCCCCCCCCGAAACGGCGTGTTCCTCAACTCCGGGGTAAACGCCAACAGCCACAACGCGAACGCGAGCCACGGGAGCTCTTGTGAAACGAACGGAGACGACCGCGCGGCGGTCACAGCGCAAACGGATCACGCAAAACACGGAGACCGGGATCCCTTCAAAGGAAGTTTATTCTCCCGGTCCGTGTTGCGTGCGCTCGGGGACAAGCACCTGATGAAAACCGCGCTCGGCGTGTTCGCGGCTGGCGCCGCGTTCGCGCGAGCGCGAAGGGCGTACTGCCACAAGGTATGGCGCCGCAACGCCGCCCCAGCCGCGCGCGTCGCGCTGCGTGCGCTTCGCGACCAGGTAAGTATTCCCCATTTACCACATTCCGCCGACTGATTGCCCATACAATACTGACATTTTTCTGGCAAAACTCCAAAGGTTTCGTCGACGAAGGAAAAAGAAAAAAAAGCCGACGCGCATTACAGACGCGCGGTTTCCACCACGACGACCACGAGTCATGATTCTGAGTTATTTTTTGAAGATGCACCGTGTGTCACGTTCGTCGGCGCGCGGTGTGTGCACCGCTCAATTAGGGCGTGGGTGCTGAACGTGTCAGGACGCAAAGCCCGGCGAAACGCGCTCGCGTTGTCGGCGGCGTCGCACAAACGATCCACCATACGCGGCGCGTTTGGACAATGGAAAGTTGTGCGGTTGCACACCGAGCGTACGACGCACTCCACTAGCCTGGCCTTGAGCTTCAAGCGGAGGCGAGGCTTTGTGAACGTGTTTCACGTATGGCAGCAAGCAACTGCCAAAGGCGTGACCACGCGTCTGAAGCTTCGAGCGGCGACGCCGGGTGAGGGCGATGCGCAAACGCTGGCCAAGGCGTCGCTCGAGAAAAGATTTGGCCGGGGTACGGTGGGTACGGGTACTAGGCTTACGGGTACGCCTAGTACACCTGCTACTCCGACTGGAAGAACAGGGGCGAGTCCCTCACAAGCAGTCGGAATCGGTATCGCGAGCGCGAAGAAAGTAGCCGCCGCGCTGGAAGCGTGCGCGCGTTATTTTGAAAACTCGCCTCGCCGCGTCGCAGTCCGAGCGGCCAGGGAGGGAATCGCGGAGATTCTTTCCCAGAACCGACGACGGTTTGTAGCGACGGACGCGGATGTTCGATGGATCGCCCTGGTTTCGCCGCACATGCGACGCGCGCGAAGTAAGATGAAGGCTGAGCTGGACGGGGAAGCGAAAACGGCAAAGCCGGGAGCCCGTCGCGTTTCCCACGACGCTGACTCAAACGAGGCGAAACAAACGAACGCCCTGACGCAGGAAACACGCCCAACGCAGAAACCAACCCAAGACGTTGCGTATGATCTTTTCGAAGAGGATCTGCCGCCCGTACATCTCACCGCCTCAGCGCGTATCATCGCCGCGCAGGCGTTTGAGTCGGACCGAACGCGCGCGCGAGCACGAGCTGTCGCCGTGGCGTCGGCGCGCGACGCCGTCGCCGCGCGAGACACCGCGCGTTTTTTGGTGGAACGAGCCTTTGACATCGAACAACGCGCCGCCACAGGTGCCGCGTCACGGGCGAGCGACCGTCTGGCGAAGGCGAAAGCATTGGCTGACGCGGATGACGCGGCGTCGCCGTCGCTCGGAATCGCGTCGTTCGGACTGGAGGACGCGAGCGGAGGCGTGGCGCGCGCGCGGGCGGAAGCGGCGCGCTGCGAGTCAGTTGCGCGCGCCAACGCCTTGGCGAAATTATCGCAGGACGCGACCCGCCGAGCCCTCGCTGATGCGGACGCAGCGAGGGCACGAGCCATCGCCGCTGCGGCGGTGGCTACGGCGGCTTCGCAAGCGGCCGTCACGGCGGAGAAAATATCTGAGATTCGCGCTAATCGAGACGCGTCCACGTCTGAGGTTTCGGCGGCTGCGGAGGAGGCGTGTCGTCGCGAAAGGACGCTTCGCGACGCTGCTGAGCGGCAACGAGCGTTTGCGCTGGAAGCACGCGAGGACATGAAAGCGTCCCCTGAGACGGTATCTCTCACCGCGACCGCGGCGGCAGAGCGCACGGAGCTCGCGGCGGAACAGGCGGCGGCTCGCGCCGTGGAGGCGAGGGACGATTTTTTCGCCGCGGAGACTGCGGCGGAAACGGCGAGGGTCGCGTCCATATCCGTCGCAACTCCTCTTCTCGACGCGCTTGAAAACGCCCGAGACGCCCTGGCGTTGGCTGGCCGGTGGCGGGAAGACGCGTCGTCAAGCGCGAACGCGGCGGAAACGTTTGTTTCCGAGTTATCCGCAAACGAAGCCGCGGCGGATGCGGTTTTGAATTTCTGGGCGACAAAATTCGCAAACGCCGCACAGGTAGAAACGCTCGCGTCAAGGGAAGCCTCCAACGCCGCTCGCGAGGTAAGGGCCTTTCCCAATCACCACATTCCGCCTCTGCGATTGCCCATACTCGTACCAGAAGGGACGGCTGTACCTCTGACTGTTTACGTAATACACGTTACGAGAGACTGACACTTTCTTGTTAATCGTGCCAGGCGGCTTCCAGTGACCCGCGCGCCGCCGCCGCACGCCGCGACGCCGTTTCAAAGCGCGCCGACGCCGACCGCGCCGCCGCGGAAGCGAGGTCCAAGCGCGCTGTGGCGGACGACGCATACGCTAACGCCGATGCCGTCGCCGTCGCGGCGGAGGCCCAACTCGCGGAGGCGCGAGAAGACACGCGCGTCATCTCCAAAATCACAGGCGAATACGCTACCGAACCCAAAAAAATCGAAACGACGTCTTCGGGAACGTCGGGTACGAAAACCGCCGACGATTTGGCGGGTGGCGAAACCTACGCACGCGCCACGCGCACCAGGGTCACCGCCGCCACGTTCGCCGCCGCCTCGGATTTCAACACGGAAGCCGCGCTTGCGGAGCGACGCGCCAGTGAACTCGCCGGAAGCGCCGCCGCCGCCGAGTCCAGGGCTACGGCTGGTTTTTCCAAAAACGCCCGCCAAGCGCACGCCGCGCACCGCGAGGCGTACGAGCTGGCGACGGATGCGCAGGCGATGTTGGAACGAGCCCGCGTGCACGCTGGAAAGGTCGCAGGACACGCAACGGACGCTCGCAAGCATCTCGCGATTGCCATGGAAGAAACGCGCAAAGCGACCCAGGGTAAGTATTTCCCACTCATCACATTCCGCCGACTGATTGTCCATACGAGACTGACACTTTCTTTTTTATCTCTAGTCGACGTCGAGTCCGTGACGCCAGCGGCAACGAAAGTTGCGGAGGTTTGCGCGCGAACGGCGCGGAAACTCGCCGACGCCGTGGACGCTTCGGAAAAGAAAGCCGCGTGTGACGTTGCGTTTGCTCGTCGCACCGCGTGCGCGTATACATCAAAGCTTCACGTCAAGACGCTGGTGAACCGTCTTTCCGTCGCGGAAGGAACTTACGCCGCGGCGGCAGAGCGCGAGGCGTTTTGCGTGTCAACCGCGCGGATGGCGCGAAGCGAGCACGGTCCGGAAACGGCCGTTTCGGGAAATGCGAAACCTTTCCTGTCCGACGACAACGAGGACGGCGACGGCGATCCAAACGCGGCGTCGTCCGCTTTGGTGATCGCCGCGGAGGCGACCGCGGCGACGGCGTCCCGCGAAGCGGTTGACGCGCGCGGTGCGGTGGTTGACGCGAAGTCGGCGTTGGAGGAGGCACTCAGGGAAGCATCGCGAGACGCCGCGCGGGAGGTGGCGGCGAAAACACGCGCTGCGGCTGCGGCGAAGGTAGCGACTGAAACACGACTTCTGGCGGACGAGGCGACGACTGAAACCGTCGCGGCGGCTGCGGCGGCGCGTCGCGCGCTCGCGTCCATGACCCGCATGCGCGCCGAACACGAAGAGGTTCGCGTCAAACAAGCAGCGAAGAAGGCTTCCGTGGATGCTGAAACTCGCGCGACTGCGTTGGCGAAGGCTGAGCGCGACGCCGCGCAGGCGGTGGCCGCGTCTAAAAAGCGCGCCGCTCGCGCCGCCGCCGCCGAGGCGCGCCGGCGCGATGCCGCGGAGGACGCCGCCGAGCGCGTGGAGGCTGCCCGCGTTGCCGCCGCGGACGAGGCGCGTGCGGTGGCGAAGCACAACGAGGCGGCTTTGGCCGAGGCTTTGGCGCTGGAGTGTGCGCGGCGGAGGGAGGTTGAGACGGCGAAGCGCGCCGAAGCCGCGGCGACGTTCGCGGCTGAAGCCGCGGTTCGCGCTTTGAAAACGGAGCAACTCAGAATTGACGCGATCAAAACAATGGACGCGGCCGCGAAGGCGACGCACGCGGTTGAGGTCGCTGCGGCGAGGGATGCGACGAGACGGGCGGAGGAGCGCCGGGAGGTGAAACGGTCCGTGATGGCATCCGCCGCGGCGGACACCGCGTTTGCAAGCAACGCCACGACGATCGCGGCGGTGAACTTGGAAAAGGCGTACCGTTTCGAACGCGAGCGGACGTCGCGCGAAGTGAAAAACGAAAACGCGCGCGCCGCGGTGGAGGCGGCGGAAACCGCGGCGCGGGCGAGCCGGGACGCCACTGAGCAACACGAAGCTGAACAAAACGCACACCGAGAGGCGGAGCTCATGTTACTCGCCGCGACCGCGCGGAACAACGCTTTCCTCGCCGTGGTGCAGGTTGACGAAATGGAAAAGTTGACCCGCGTCGCCATGGAACGCGCCGTCGCGCTCGCGGCGGACCGAGTTTGGTTTGCCGAGACGGAGGCGTTGGAAGCGGTGGAGTACGCGAAAAAGAAACGCAACGCCGCGGCGAAATCCCAGCGCGCCGCCGCGCAGGCGGAGCAACGACGCGCCGCCGCCGAGGCGGAGGCGGAGGCTGAGCTCGCAAACGCGGAGGCGCTCGCGATTGAAGCCGCGGCGCTGGACGGAAAAAGAGCAATGGACGAACGAGACGCGGCGAGCGCGGCGGCGGAACAAGCGCGACGACGCGCGGACCAAGCCGCTTGCGATGCCACCGAGTTGCGTCGAAAACTGGATTTTGACGAACGCGATTTTCTGGACAAGGAAACCAATCTCTTGGACAACGACGAGGACCAGGAATCGGTGATGACCGCGGCGCTGGAGCGGGCGAACGAACGCGCCGCGGCCGCGGCTGAGGCCGCGGAGCGCGCGTTCCAAACCGTGGCGTTGATGGAATCAGAGTCGAACGGCGGCGACGACGACCCAAACACGCCGCATTCGCTTGTTTCGTCCGAGCCCTCAGCAGCAAACGCCGCGACGCGAGCCAAACGCGCCGAGGCAATCGCACAGGAGGCTGCGCGAAACGCGGAAAAAGAGTTTGCGTTGGTGGCACGACTCGAGTTGGAGCGCGAGCGATTAACGGCGGAGGCGCGAGACGCCGAGGCGCGGGCATCCGCGGTGGCGTCGTCTAGGGCCGCCGCCGAAAACGCAGCCGCGCAGGTTTTCGCGCTGGAGCGGCAATTCATGTCCACCAAAGACGAAGCCGAACGGCGGCGCGCGCGGGTGCTGGAGCACGTGAAGGCGCAGCACGCCGCCGAGGTTCGCGAGGCGGAGACGGTGTTGGCGCGGACAAAGCAAGCGGAGTCCGCGGAGCGCTTGGAAGCGGAGACGTCTTTGGCGACCGTTTTGGAAAAAGAAACCACACTGGCTGAACTGAAACAAGTTTCGCAAACCGCGATGAAACGCGCTTTCGCTGAAACCGGGCGGGTCACCGAGGCGCGCGCCGCGACGAAACGCGCCGTAGCGCTGGAACGCGAAGCCGTTTTTTTGGAAAAAGAAGGTACGTGTTGCATTTCCCAAATCCCGCCTCCCTGTTTGCCCATACGAGACTGACACTTTTCTTTTTCACAACCAGCGAACGACGCGGTCGCGGCGAGCGCCATGAAGCAAAAGAAAAAGAGCGACGAGGAGAGCCGGTTTTCGACGGCTGCGAAGAAAGCGCATACACCTGCAAGCCCATCAAATCAACTCGCAACAACCCAAAAGGAGGAACCGAGTCCAGAGATGGTCCAGGCGAAGCTTGAGTCTCGCCGCGCCCTTGACGCGAAACGCGCCGCCGAAAACGACGCCGAGCGCGCCGCGAGCGCCGCAAACGGTACGTATTGCATTTCCCAAATCCTGGCACACTGTTTGCCCATACAAGATTGACACTTTCTTTTTACAAAAACAGACGCCGTGTCGAGGGCCGGACGCCTCGCTTTGGCGATGGAAACGGAAACCGCGAGGGCGTCTGTTTTGACACAAGAGGCGAACGCGCGCGCCGCGTCTTGTTCCGCGAACGCGGCGAACGCAAGGGCGGAGGCGGAACGGGCAAACGCGCGAGCGCGCGCCGCGGATGCGAAAGTGCGGGAGGCGAAAGCGCACGCGGACGTCGAGGCGAAGCAGAGACTGAAACGATCCACGGATGAGCTCACTTCCGAAAAGAATAAAGCCGTCCGAGCGGCTGCGGCGGCGCGGCTCGCTAAGTCAAAGGCGGATGTCGCTCGCGCCGCCGCGGAGGCTGAAAAAGCACGTGCGTCGCGATGCGCGGAGGCGGCGGAGCGCGCTCGAAAATACGCCGGGAAAGAAACCGCCCGGGCGAAGAAACAGAAAGAGCTCCTGGCGAAAAAAACGCGCGCCGCGGAGGCGACGGCGGCGATCAAAGAAACGGAGATTCGCCGGCGCGTGGAGGAAGGTAAGGTCGAGGCGTGTACGAAGGCGGCTGTGGAGGCTGTTTCGAGAGCAGCGGAGACCGCTACGCACAGGGCGATGGAGGAAGCGGTGAGAAACAAAGTACGCGAATCTTCGGCAGCGATGAAAGCGGACGCGGACGCCGCCGCCAACGCGGCGGAAACGCGAGCCGCCGTCGCCAAAGCGACGGCGGACACGCTCGCCACGGCGGACGCCCGCGAAGCACTCGCCGTCGCACTCGCCGAGGCGTCAGCGCATCGTGACGCGGCCGATGCCGCCACGCGTGAGCGCGACGCCGCGCTCGCCGAGGCGAACACCACCGCGGCGACTCGCGAGCGTCGCGCGGTTGAAGCTGCTCGCAACGCGGCGGCCGCCGAACGCGTAAGGCTCGCCGCCGCCAGAGACGACGCGGAGGCTCGAGCCGCGGCGGCGACGGCGCGCGCGGAGGCTGAAGCCGCGCGTGCGCTCGAGGCTGAGCGCGCAGTTCTCGAAACGCAAGAAGCACGTGCACGCGACGTTGAACAAGCTCGCTTCGAAGCGGAAGCGCAAGCTGCTGCTCTAAAAGAAGCGGAGGCGACGGCGAGGGCCGAGTCTTTGGCATCGGCGGCGAGGGACGCGGAAACCGCGTGGATCGCGGAGGGCAAATCGTCAAAGCTCGCCGAGCGAAACGCACGCGGTGCGGTGGAGGCTCTTGTCGCGGCTGTCGCGGAAGCCGAGCTTGTTGCAGCTGCGCGTCGCGAAGACGCGAAAGACGCGGCGACGCGACGCGACGCAACCGCTCGCGCCGCCGACGCGGAGGAAAGACGACGCGAGGCTGTTACAAACGAGACGCGTGAAAAGCTGGGCGCGCTGGAACGAAGAGCGCGCGCCGCGGAGGAAACCGCGTCGTTGGAGGCGGGAAAAGCGCACGCCGCGCATAGGGCCCAACTCGCCGCGGAAGAAGCGTCTTTGGCCGCGGAGCGCAGAGCGGTGGCGGTCGCCGCGGGCGTCGCCGGCGCGTTTGGCTTTGTCGCGTTTGGCGAAGTCGCTCGCGAGCATGAGCGAGGCGCGGACAACGTCTTCACCGCCTCCACTCCTACCAATCAAACCAGTCTCTGCTCCGCGTTCGACGCCGTCGCGGGAACGGCCAGAGTTACAGATTCGCAACAAACGTATTTCGTCCAAGGCGCTGTTGCACAAGCAAAGCTTGAGAAGTCTGCAAAGTCTGCAAAGGCAAAGTCTGTTCGCGCGCGGCGAATGGGTAAGACGCAAAGTCTCTTCGCGCCGGCAAACAAACCGCGCCCCGCCGGGTTGTTTCCCGGACCCGGACCCGTCGCAGACGACCGCGCGAGCGAGGTTTCGTTTGAATCCCCCGCCGAGCTCGGGAAACGGAAAACGACGCAAGCGGTTGACTCCGGTGACGTGGATAACGCGTTGGACGAAGCCGAAGTTGACGTGGATAACGCGCTGGACGGTTTCCAGACCTTTGGCGTACCGCCCACGCTCGCCAACGTCGCGACGTTCGCCAAAGACAACACAGCAACAACGTCGAGTGACTTTACCTTTGCGAAAACGCCCTCTGGGGAGTCGCTTTTCTCGGTGGATTTGTTCGCCGGCGAGTCGCCGAGTGTATCGCGAACCTCGATGTTCGCGGCGCGGCGAGCGGACGCGAGAAGAGCCGCCGCGAACGCCTCGCGAAACGCGGTGCGACAGTTGGACGCGAGGAATCGTACGGCGAAGCGTAAGCGAAGACGCGTGGAAGTATCAGTATCCAACGCTGACAAAACTCCGAGTACCTCTGTGGCTCCGCGCACGCCTTTTCTGACGGCAAGCGCGTCGCCTTTTTCGCCGCACACGGACGGCGGCGATTCGTTATTTTCAATCGACCTGGATGCGTTTCCCATGAATACTCCCGAAACCGCCGAGTTTGTGATCAGCGCCAACTCGCTCCTGGTGCGGCAGACGGACCAACACGACGTTCTCGGTTTGGCGGGTAAGATGCACAACCGGGTTTTGGTGAAAAAAACGCTCCGAGAAATGCAAAGGGTTTTGCACGAGGAGAAAACGCAACGTGCCACACTTGATACTTCCGGTGATACTTCCAAAGGCGACACTTCCAGGTCGGGTACCCAGGAACTTACCAAGCAGCTGCAAGCGGCAGCTGAAAAGAGAACACCGAAAAACTCACCTTACCTCAAAAAGGGGTTTTCCATGAAAAGAAACGTGGAAACGAACCCGACCGAAATCCGAGGAAAGCTGTCTCGTTCTTTCGCTTTCGACGCACGCACGGGCCGGCGGGTGGTTTCGAAAACGCGAGCTGATTATTCAAAAGCAGGACCGTCTTCAGAAAAACCCGCGGCTAGGGCTATTACCGGTACTACAGGGGCTAAGATTATTGGTCCTATTACGGTACCCAGTCCGCCAAAACCTCAAACCTTCCGCGGCGGCGCGTACCCGGTGTGGTTCCGGTTCCAGTTCCGAAAGTGGGTCGCTTTTTCGGAAAACGCGAAACTCACGCGACGCGTTTTTGCCGACGCCGTAACGCGCGTAGAGAGGAGGCGCGTTGAGGACGCGCAAGCGTTATTCAACATGTGTCGCGCTATGTTGCGCAAGTGGCGCACGCACGCGGTGCGCACGTGGAGTGCGCGGCGCGAGCGACGAGCGTTGTGGCGCGCCAAAACGTTTCACGACGCGACGGTTTCGCTGAAACATTTCGTCGCGTGGGTCGTGTTTTTCGAAACAGCCGTGGCTGAAAAAAAAGTTGATGCATTTAAAAACTCTGCATTCCACTCCTGGCGCGCGCTTACAAAGCACCGTAATGAGGTGCGGCGACGCTTGTTGACGTACCGAGCGAAGAAACAGCTTGAGGTAACAATGGGCGTCGACAGCGGTACAAACCACCCGCTCTGTGTAGTCAAAGCGTGGCGGGCGTGGCGAGGCATAGCGGCGACCGGTCGCGCCGCGACGCAAATGCGCCGAAAAGCGCTCAAGCGATTCATCTACCCAGTTTTGGCGTCGTGGCGAGCGGTGGTCATCGCTGCGCTCCTTGGCAAAGTCATGAGGGAGCTTCGGGTCGCGGTGCACGGAAGGAACGGGATTTGGCGCGCCTGGCGAGGCTGGGTTTTGGGGAAAGGGTCGGTGAGGCTCGCGACCGGCGCGAACGCGCCGACGCCGCCCGTTCCGCAGAAAAAATCCTTTTCCATTATTCCGCAAAAAAATAACGCATCTGTGCCATCGTTTGGTAACGGTGGCAGGGCCGTTTTCTTTGCCGGCGCGGTGGCGCGGCGAATCGTGCTGGGACGCGTCGTGTTCGCGGCGTGGCGCGGCGCCGCGAGTAGCGCGGGGGGGACGTCGATTGAGACGTCTCGGGAAATTGACTTGACTGTTGACGCGACGAGACCGAGACTGGTTACGGAACCAAACACGGTAGGTACCCAGACCCAAAACCTCTTGAACAACTCTGCGTACCTTGACCTGGACCCATCCGCTGTTCTTGCGGCCGCGGAGGCGCAATTTAGGGGCAATAGTGTAGGGCGGTTACCTCCGCCGCGCGCGCGGACCGTCGCCGCGGCGGTCGCCGCGGAGTTTGAGCAGGATTCCGACGGTGACGACCTCGTGTCGGAGCTCTCGGAGGTTCCGCCGATCGCGGGGGTCGACCCTGAGGTGTACGCCCGGGCGCGGCTGGAGTGGCTTCGGCGAGGAGAGGGGAGATAGGCGGACGATATGAGAAATGTGAGGGCATCGAGGCGCCGAATAAGTTAGCAACACGTAGCATGTACAGATAGACAAACACTCGCAGGGTAAACAAATATTTCTTGGACTATTTTTTTGGAACAACTTTTTCTTCTTTTCCGCCGTTGTTGACCTCGTCAGCCGATGTCGAACAAAGTGTCGACACCGCGTCCCACGTCGCGCATACCCTTGGCGCGCCGGTACCCGAACGGCGGCCGCGCTTCGGTTGTGGGTATCCTTTACGCGCCATGGGTTTGTTCGCGCGGCGGCACAAACGTGCCCCGAGCATGGGGCAGCCGCTTCTTGACCAAGGCGACGAAGGGCACACGGACATTTTGCCCCCGAGTCCCGATTCCTTGCCGAAATCGGGCGCGGATGGTTTCGAGGTGCGTTGAATGTGCTGTGGAATGCGCCGCATCCCGCTTCCTGGTTGCGCATCATCTATTTTAGGGATATCAACGCGCGCGTCACGCTCGACCCAGCCCCTTCATGTCTGACGAGAACACACCACTTCCCGTCGCGGTCGCCCTTGTTGTTTTTAACGACCTATCTGGCGTTCGCCTCTCGCGTCGCCTCGCGGTTCTTTCGCTGACGTCCTGTCCACCGCCACCCGTGTGTCCTTCCCGAACCCAAACACAAAACACAAAACCCAAACCACGCAGTCCCCGAACCACGCCACGAAGAAGTGGATGCGGCGGACCACGCACGACCGCAAGTCCTCGTTCCAGCGCCCAAATCGAAGCCGAGAAAAGACGCAAGTGTTTTCGTATGCCGATCAGATGCGCATCCAGGCGCTTCAGGAGTACCAGCGGCGACTCGCGGAGCCCGTGAACCTTTCCAACGAGGTGCTGATTAACTTTTCGGACAGGATGATCGCGGAGCTCACGATGAACCCGTACAAAACATCTTTGGCGCTTTACTCGCAGACGTTCACGGCGAACGATTTCATCGAGTGGGCGATGAGCCAGCCCGAGGTGCGGGACCAGTGCGACGCTTTGTTCATCGGCAGCGAGTTGTTGACGCGGGCGGTTTTCCTGCCCGTTTCCCTGTCCGCCACGGAATCCCTGTTCTACTCCCCCACGTTAAAGGTTGGCATGACGACGTACCGGCTCGTCGCGAAGAAGAAAGCGCAGGTCGTGGCTGCTATTTTCGGCAAATCCGCGGTCGGCGGCCTCGCGCCCCTGGACGTTCCGGGGGACGCGAACGGGTTTGGCGGAAGCAATCACGTTTCGCCGACCGCCGCGACCTCCGGTGTGAATGGGTTTCAACCCGGTATGAAAAGGAACGGATTCACCGAACAAGACGCTCTTCGCCGGACCTCGTCCGACAGCTCTGGCACTGAAAAGAGTTCAAAGAAGGTCAAGTCCATTTTGAAAAGAAGGCACACCTCGGCCGCGCTGAACGACATCGCCGAGTTTGAACAAAGCCACCGGCGGTACCGGTGGCTCCCGCGCCGGGTTCGGCGAAGCGCGTTCAAGTTAAGACAGTGGACCCGGCGGCAAATTGCGCAAACGCGGAAAGCGTACCGCCGAGCCGCGTTCACCGCGTACGCGCCGGTCCGGGTGGCGAGGGTTTACTTGGGCGCACGGCTGGGGCCGCACGTTTTGTGTGCGTCGCTCGCGCCGCTGGCGTTGCTCCACTTTTTCCAAAACCTGCTCGCTGCGTGTTTGGTGTCGTACCTGTGCTGGCGGCACGTCATGACGTGTGATTCGCGGCAAAGAAGAGACTTGGAGCGCAAGGTAAAGAACGAGGAGCTCACGAAATTCCAAGGCCGAAGGGGGTTCGCCAAGCTGCACAAGGACGGCTCGGAAACCGCGGATTGGTGGAGCGAAGTGCTGAAGTCGTTCTGGGACGGGTGGCTGGAGTTTTGGCTCAACCGCCTTTTGACTAAAATTTTAACCAACGTGTTAGCGAAGGTCAAGCCCGCGTACCTGGAGATGCTTGAAATCTCCACTTTCAAACTGGGGGACTCGCCTCCCAAAATTATGAGTAGCCGGTGCTGGAAAGGCAACGAGGGGGAGACGATTTTGGAGTGGGACCTAGTGCTGGTACGTCTTGGGCCTTTCCCAAATCCCAAAGACTGTGTGCCCATACAAGACTGACACTTTTCTTTTACAATCCAGGAAACCAAAAACATGAACATCACTCTCAGCGCAAAGGTGGGCGGCAGCAAGTTCGCGGTGCCGGTGCCGCTGCGGGTGTTCGTATCAGACTTGAGAATAGCGGGGAAGCTAAGGTTAGGTTTGTTCTGGACGCGACGCAAGGGGGGTCCGTATTTGAAACGGCTGCGGATTTCCTTCGTGGACGTCCCGCAACACTCGGTGAAAATAAAACCCATGACGTCGTCCTTCATCGACGTGCGGGATTTACCCGGCGTGGATAACCTGATTGAAAACGCCCTGAACAAGGTACGGCCTTGGGCCTTGGAACCCAAATCCCGGCCTCCCTGTTTTATCTCTAACGCGCCTGTGACTGTTAGACGACCGATGGCCGGTGACTGTTGACCAGGCCATCGTCCAATACACGCCTGACACAAATGGACTGACACTTTTCTGGCACAATCACGGTAGTTGTTCACCAACGTTTTAGTGGAACCCAACTGCGTTAACTGGGACGTGGAGAAGTGGTGGGTCAACCGCCCGGCGGCGCTTGCGCTGGTCGGGGGGGTGATGGGCGCGGACGGGGTTATTCGTCCGTTACAGGGCCACGGAACCTCCGGAACGCTCACCCTGGAGGAACTTGAGTTGAGAGCGGAGGCGGAGCGGATTCAACTGGCGAAAGGATCCTCCGTGTCCTCCATGCTCGCCGCCGGCGCGGGGTACGCGAAGAAACCCACGCTCTCGGTGTCCATCTCCGTGCACCTGGCGGAGATGGAAACCGTGGCGGACCCTAGCGCGGTGGTGAGTTACTTCGTGAAGATTAAGAGGGGGGTGAAGAAACACACCACGGACGGCGCCAAGGCAACGCCGGTGGAGACGCTGGTGAGCGTCGGGCAAGACTCGTCCGGGGCGCACAGCCGCGGGTCGTCAATAGGGGGCGACAGCGACGACGACCGGGCACCTCTAGGAGGGCGATCGCCTGGGAGAACACCATTGAAAGAGCTGTTCCACGACGCCAAGGAAAACGGCAAATCTGGCCGGAGCGCCAGCGCGGCGGGGACAAAGGATAAAAACGCGCAATTGCGTCGCAAATCCGATTTCCCCGAGGCGTACGGGGGGGGGGCGCACGGCGGGGAAACCGTGGCGAAGAAGTGGATGTGTCGCCCTGTGTGGGAGGAGTTCGTGCGACTCGACGCATATGACAAGGAAATTGACGCCGCGGTTTCGGTGAAGGTCTTGGCGGCGAGCACCCGGGGGTCGCGAAGCAAATCCGTGTTGGGCGAGGGCGTGATTCCAAACGTCCTCGCGTACGCGGACGGCCACCTGCACACCGTGCAGGTACCGGTGCAGCACCCGCGGTCGCTTTTGGTGGTCGGGGTGATTCACCTCAGGGTGCGGTGCACGAAACTCAACGAGCACGTCGTGGCGAAAGGCCGTGATCACAACCCCGACGCGAGTCTTCTAACAGCGCCGCAGACGTACACGAAACAGTTCGCTTTGAACGCGGCGGACGTTTTGTCATCAGGCGCGAGCGGCATGGCGTTTGTCGCGCGCGCCGGGTTGGGAACCCTGAATCCGATTCCCAAGAAGTACGTGGACGGCGCGGCGAGCGGTATTTCGCGGGCCGCGGTTGCCGCGATCAACGAACCCGCACGGCAGGGAAGGTGGGCGTTCCGTTCGATTTACAAAAACGCGTGCAAGATGTACATGGGCAAGGCGAAGGTAAGTATTTCCCATTTTCCACGTTCCGCCTCCCTGATTGCCCATACGAGACGTTAACCACTTTCTTTTGTATCGGGCCAGTACAACGCAAAGAAAACCGAAAAAGTGGAGCGCCTTCTGGAAGCGGCGAAACGCGCGGCGGAGTACGGCGCAGCGCTACAGGCGAGCGAACTGAACGCGCGCATGGAGCGGTCCATTTTGAAGGAAAGCAGACGCAAGGAAAAGCATAGCCGACGAGTTAGCGTTGACTCCGCCGGGGAGCCGAGTAGTGGGTACATCAGCGGCGACTCGCTTATTGGCGCCGTGGACGAAACCGGGGCGGAGCGCGAGCCTGATTCTGACTTTTCGGACCAGGATTGAAGTTGAGTACTTGAGGAGTACTTGAGGAGTGCGGTGCACGAATCTCAACCCTAAACTCAAACCCTTCGGACCAGGATTGAAGAGGAGTGATTTTTTTTTTGCGACTGGCACGGATCGGCTGTACCAACCGCTTCGCTTGACTTCAAATTCACAACAGCCCGGGGGGTTATGCACTCAATTTACGTATCCCTCACGCCCTTCGCACGGCAGGTGGGATGTGCTCCAGCGCCTCCATCGCGGTCACCGAGTTTCCCCGCACGACAACCATCCCCAGCGCCTCTTCGTCGCCGCCGTCGTTGACGCACTCGTCCAAAACGAGGTTCAGGAACTGATCGAACCCGCGAAGCACGCCCACCACACCGCGGTTGCCGTTGAGTTTCAGGCGGAGCTTCTTGTCCATGTACCTGATGAGGTGGGGGTGGGGGTGTTCTGGGGTCAGCGCGGGCGAGAAGGTGGGAAACCAGCCGGAAAGCGAGCCAGGAGGAAGCGTCCACGGGCCACCGAGCCGGACGAAACCCGAGGAACCCTAGCGCGAAAACCAAGAAATGCGCGCGATGCTGCGAAAAAGACGATCCCGGGGGATCACAGTCGTGGAACGAGGAAGACGCCGCGTCTTGACTCTTCGGAATCAAACCCATTCACCGGACGTACTGTTTGAGCTCGGGAACCGCGACACCCATCTCGACGAAATCGCGCGCGCGCTGTGGGGACCGAGCGCGTGTGAGTGTGATCGGCCGTCCGCCCACTTTTTTCCAAACTAGAAAATACTCAAAAGACTTAATTATTAGCACCCAAAATGCGAACAGCAAAACCGTTTACGAACGAACAAAATCGGAATGCAAAGATTTCGCGGGCGCGTCGGAGGGCCCTCCGCCTGACGGTATCGTTCGGTCTCGGGTGAAAGCCACGCATCACACCCACAACACGGGATTCATACGGGAAGAACCGTCGTCGTGTCTCATCAACTGGCCGTTTTTCTTTCACAACACTTTTTCTACACAGACAAAAAAACGTCAACTCACCGCGACGTCGGCGTTTTGTTCTTTTCCAAATTCGGCGCGATCCCTTTTTTCGGCGCGATGGGAACCGCCTTCCCGCGCGTCGCACTGACCGCTTTCTTTCGTGCCTTCGTCCCTGGTTCGATTCCGTGAGGAGGAGGTTTGTTTTCCTTTTCCTTTTCCTTCCCGCGTGTAGCACGCACCAACTCCAGGGCTTCCAGGGAGTCGTACCCTTTCGCGGCGGCGTTTAACAGAAAGTCCTGACTAGTCGTCTCAATCGAAACCTCAACCCGCCCCCCGTCCCCGAGTGCGTACCGCCACCGCCACGACGGAAACGGTTCCTCACCAAGGTCGTACCACCTTTCCACCACGCCAACTCCGTGTTTGGAGGCCGGCCGAAGCGTCAGCAGAGTTTTCGGAGGCACTTTGTACGTAACGTCGCCTCGCAACGAAACACCGCATGCGTCGAACTCGCCGGAACCTTCCACGACGATGGCGCATGTTTCAAGCCTATGCAGTGTCGCGGACCACGCCTCACTTCCCCTCGCGCTCCAGTCCACGCCCTTGTTTCGTACGGAAACCGACCGAAGGCGCACTCGGCCGCACGCGCGGTCGTCGAAAACGGTAAGGAGGGATTTCTTGGACGGCGAGTCGGGAGACGTTTTCGACCCGTTTGTGGAAGCCGCCGTGGCGCGGTACGCGTTTTCCTTCACTCCCCCGAGCGCCGCCGTCGCCGTGACCAACAACGACCCGTCCACCGTGACGTCATCCCACTGCAGCTCCGCGCACTCCAGCCGGACCTCCGCGCGGTCGTGTAACACCCCGCCGCGCATCTTTTGCGAAATCACGTCCCACAGCGGGCCGAACGCGGGGAGGCACGTGAAAATAAACCCCGGGCCGTTTTTTAAATAGGAAGGAACGTCGCCTGATACGATAAAAAAGAAAGTGTCAGTCGGTCGTGATGTGTATGAGGGATTGGAAAGGGTATAGGTGTGGGTATAGTATTACTAGCCATACAGGGCAGTAATCAGTCGGTGGAACGTGGTAGGTGGGAAAGGCCCTTACCGCCTTCGGGCGCCGGGTGCGTCACGCCGCACGCGTCCAACAAGTCCCCCGCGTTCCGCAACAGGTCCAGAAAGCTGCCATCCGGGGTCTGCGCCAGGTTCTCAGGGCTAGCTGGCTTGTTTGGGTCCCGTTTTTTCTTCGCAGACGAAGTGATCCGCCTTCGGCTGCTGTACACCACGAACGTGGGTAAGTCGCCCCACTTTTCTGGGCGCATTTTCTCACCAGGGCGCTCCGAAAACCCCTCAAGCGCGTCCGCGATGTTCTGCATCGACGTTTCCAGCCGGCCTCCTTTGGTACCGTCGCTCGTGACCGGCTTTGAAAGGTTCACCAGCATGCCCGGAAACGCGCCTCGCGGTGACTTTTCAAGCGCCCGGCGAACGTGCTCCAGCCCCACGTAAAGCACGTTGGTGTTCGCGGGAAACCGCGCTTCCTTGGATAAGGGCGACACCGGTTCGTCCGAAATCCCGCGCTCGCGCAACACCGTGTACTCCACGTTGCTCACGCCGTACGCGTACTTCCCGGTCACGGGGTCGGGGCCGCGTTCGGTTAACACGTTGACCCCCTCCGCGGCGCCCAGATGCCGTTCACAAGATGCGAACCCCATGGCTTTGTTTCCCGTCGCGCCGACGCCGCTGAGCGCCAAAATCGTCGTGTCCGTGCCAGCCATGGGGTTCGTGATTTGCCGCACCACCGCGCCGGTGCGGTTCTGATACCGGGCAAACAAAGTGTCAGTCGGCGAGGATGGGTGTGTCGTATTGGGCGTGTATTGGACGATGGCCTGGTCAACAGTCACCGGCCATCGGTCTGAACAGTCACCAGCGTTAGAGGTAAAACAGTGCGTTTGTGACGTACATAGCAGTTGCTGCCGTACGGGTAAACGTTACGGAACGTGGTACACTGAAAGAGGGGCGGTAAACAAAGGTGTGTGTCGGATTTGGGACCGCCGCGAAACACGCACCTTCGCACCCAGCCACGTGAACACGCCGTTGTCGTGCATGAGTTTCCAAATCGCGCCGTGCCCGCCGGGTTTCAGGGAAACGGCCATTTCCTTGTTCGTATCAACCACCCACTTCCCGCCTTTCACGGTGACCACTGGCACGAGGGGTTGCTCGAAAAGACGAAACCCGTTCTCGCCCCGTCCAAAAAAGTCGTTGCGAGCGATCAAACCCGAAATCCGCCCGTGGTTCCCTTTCGCCGCGCTTGTCATGATACACACGGGCGTGCGGAGTTGTTCCCCGAACACCTTGTAATACAGCCACTCTCTGGCGGTTAAGTCCCGTAAAAGCCCTTCTAGTAAGCTCCGGCCGTCGTACTGCAGCAACGCCGCGGGAAGAGGTTCGCCCGTCGCGGGGTCCGTCAAACCAAGCCGGTCACCGGCCCCGCCGAGCGGGTATATCTCCGCCATCTGGGGCAGTGTTTGTAGTCCCCAGGACGCCGCTAAGCGCGCGTACTCGCCACCGCCCTCGCGCAAGTCGGGACCGGGAGGGACGTGCATTTGCAGGGTTTCTCGTTCCCGGCCGGTTTCTTTGCCTCGGCGGCGGCTGGAGACGGTACCGTTGATGGTAGGACGCGTGTCAACCGATCCGCTCGCTTCGTGTGTCGCTTCCAGCGCACCCGCCGTCATCGCCGCCGGCCCACCGAACGCCTGGTGAATCAACTCCAGCGCCGTGAATTGGTACCCCACCACCCCCCCCAGCATGTCGTAGAACGACTCCACGTTCCGAAGCACAGAGCACAGCGGAAGAAGCGCGTTCGCGACGTGCACCGGGTCACCCGAGTCGGGTACCAAAACTTCACCCTGCCCGACCGCCACGACGCACTTCACCAGGTACGCGTCTTCCGTGGCGATGTTGGACAGCACCCGCGCCACCGGGCCGTTGGCGCGCATGAACCGGACCACGGCCGGGTCCGCGGACACCACCGCGTCCTTCGCCGCGAGGTCGCCGTTCGCGCGTAAAAGCGCATCCCGCAAAGGACGCAGCCGTTCGAGCTCCAGGCTCTGTGACTCGAAGTCCTCCAAACGCTCACGCGCCTCGGCCCCGATATCCCGAGGCCCACCCAAACCTGCCAATTCGGCAGGCGCGCGGTTGGCGGGCTCGGATACCGCGCGAGGGGTTCGTGAACTCAAACGAGTGATTTTACTCCCCCAAGCCTTTGGCGAAACCAACCCCGCGCGTGCGCCATCGAAACCCAACCGGTCCCGGCCGTACAACCAGGGTGTCCGCCCCGTGCCACTGGCCTCCGCGGATCTTCGCATAAGCCGTGTCCGATCTTTGGCGCTCGCGAACGGCGAGGCGTGGGACGCGAACGCATTGGGTTGCGACGCGCTGGCTGCCATCGCCGGCAGCATCGTATCGCCCCGTCGACGCGGACGCCTTGAAAATCAAAGCACCCGCCTTGGTGTTCCAGGTACGCCGCGACAGGTCGAGTGAGGCGTGCCGGGGACCATCACCCATACACCCATCCCGAGTTTTGCACCGGTGGCTGAAAATTCGTTAAATGTTCATTTTGTCGCGGGAAACGGCGAGCCATTGGTGGAATGGATGGAGAGGTTCGAATCGACCGAGAAGCGAGAACAGAAACGAATAAAATCAGTTTTCAACTCAACGTCCCGGACTCGGCACCAAACGCCCGCGCGGGTGCGTCCCGGGACGCCTTCCCCCGGGGATGACGTCGTCCCGGTTCTTCGCGCACGCGTCCACGTCGGGTACTGATGCGGCCGTTCGCGTGTCACCCACCGCGCGGCTTGCAGCCAGCGAGCGTGTCCGCGCGCTGCTGCGCGAGGTTCGGGAACGTCGCCATGGCGATGGACGACTCGAAAAGGACACCGTTGGAAGGAACAATTCGTGGTTAAAGTCCGAGGATGTGGTCCCAGACACGACCGGTGATGACCCTGGTGAGGATGGTGATTTTTGTGCTATTTGCTTAGACACCCCGCGCGTGCCCGCGGTGCTTTGCGGGACGCAAGGGGACGCTTTAGGGTGTTCTTCTGCGGCGAATCATGTTTTTTGCCTGGACTGCGTGGAAAGGTGGTCGTCCGTGACCAACGCGTGCCCTCTTTGCAAATCAAAGTTCAGCGAGATCCGGTGGGCGGACCAAACATCGGGTGCCCAGCGCAGTCGTGCCGTGACACCAAAAGCAGCACCCGATTCGGATGACGAAACCGCCCAAGTCTTGGCGCGCGAGCTGGAACGATTGGAAAATACTTTGTGCGAAGCGTGCGGTTCGGGCGACGACGAGTCCAACATTTTACTCTGCGACGGGTGCGACGCCGGTGCGCACACACGGTGCTGCTGGCCGCCGTTACGAGCCGTGCCCCTTGACGAGTGGTTCTGTCCATCCTGTGACGGGGAAGATGAAATTTTGAGATGGCCCGAGCGTACAAGAGGCGCGCCGACGGTATCGCAGGCGCCGCGCCGGCTTCTTCCGCGAGTGCAGTGGCGCCGGCGGAGGGAGTGGTACCAGGCGTGGCAGGCGTTCCACGCCGCCACGAGGGACAAGGAAGAGTCGAGTGCGAAACGCAAACAGGAGGCCGAGACACCGCCGAAGAAACCGCCGAAAACGTTTGAACTGTTTGATGTGAAGAAAACGTTTGAAGAGTTCAAGTTTGGAGGTAGTAGTAGTCTAGGTATCTAGTGTGGTTCGGGTTAGGGTCTAAGTCGCGGTGTTTAGCTGTTTACACGCCAGTTGTTCCTACGCATACGTTCTCCCTGGACTCAAAACACTAGCTTATCCGCGTGCTGCTGCTGGTGTCCGTGACGGGCATGTCCCGTCCCTCGGGCGGTTTCAGAAACGCGCGCTCGTTGAGGTACGTCGCCGTTCGCGTCACCACCGGCCGTACGTCGGGGTCGTCTTTTTCCGGGTAGCGTTGCGAACAAGGTCAGTGTTCCATCTTACCGTATGAGCAAACAGTCGTGATTGTGATGTGAGTGGTTGTCGTGTATGATTCGGTATACCCGGGGACGTACCTTTCTCCACGAGTTTCGGAATGAAGTCGCTCTGTACCAGGCGTAGCAGTTTGTGAAACTGTTTCCCGTACGCCGCGTTCATCGCGAAACCGGCGTGTTTCAGAAACGCCTCCAACGCCGTGGCGCTGAACCTGTTGGGGGGTATTTTGTTCAGCAAGCGCGATACCCAGCTCCAAGCGTGCGCCAAACCGTGCGCGTGCTTCGCGTTTTCGACTTGCGTGTACGCGGCGTAGAAAAGCATGAAGCCTCGGAGTCGCAAACACGTGCTGTCGGTGTTTTCCAGCTTGGGAGGCTCACCGTGGTTTATCCCTGACTGGTCTTCAGCGTCGACGTACCCCATCAGCTTGAAGTACTCCTGGTCGCTAACGTACCGCCCCTCCACGAACGGGTAGTACTTCGGCACCGCCAGGACGCAGGATTCGTGAAGCAGGGCTATTAGTAATTGCCCAAACGCCGGGGCGAACACTGACACCCGCACGCTCACCTCGGCAAGCGCAAACGCGAACCGATTCAACTTGGAAACTTGCGAGTCGCACTGCGTGAGGACGCGCTTGCACAGGGAAAGAACGCAAAACGTGCGCTGGGGGTCGTATTTCACTTGGTGAAGAAACTGGCAAATGTCCGTGGCTTTTTGTTCGATTTGTTTCTTCGTCGCCGCGATTTGCGTCACGTGTACCGTGATTTGGTTGTTCAAAAGGCGCCGCTCCTTCTTCGCAACCGGCGAGGAGGCGTACTCCGCAACAACGGCTCGCGCATCACGCAGCGCCGACGCGAAGTGGCCCTCCGCCGCGCTCGCCTCCGCGCTGGTTTGGATCTTAGGCACGGCGCCGGCGGGACGACCGGAGCTCGACCCGGCGCCGGCGCCAACACCGGTACGTCGCGCCTGGTCAGCCGCAGCGGACGCAGCCTGCGCGTCCGCCTTGGCCTTGGCTTCAGCCGCAGCGGCGGCACCGGCGGCGCTCGCCGCCGCCGCCGCCGCCGCTTCCAGTCTCCGCTTCTCCGCGCTCTCCGCTTCCGCGTGGGCGCGCGCCGCCGCCAAATGCGCCGCGTTCGCCGCCGCCTCCGCCTCGGCTTTCGCCTTCGCCGCGGTCTCCGCCGCAGCTGCATCCGCGCGGAGCACCGCTTCCACCGCCGCCGCGTCCCGCTTCCACCGCGCGTCCATCGCATCCAGGGCCTCCCGCTCCTCGCGCTCCGCCTCCGCCGACTCCGCCGACTCCGCCGCCGCCCACTGCGCCGCGATGTCAAACGCGCTCGCCGCCACCGCCGCCCGCTCCTCCGCCTCCGCCTGCAGCGCCCAGTGCAGCTCCAGCTCCAGGGCCTCCTTCCTCCGGTCCGCCGCCGCGCGAGCCGCGGCGCGGCGAGAGGCGACGCGCTGGTGCGAAACCGCGCGCGCGCGGGACACGGCGCGCAAGCCCCCGGCGCCCATCGGGGATAAGGGGTTGGCGTTTGGGGTTACCTGACCTGGGTCCTTGGGCAATTCCGGGGATCCGAAGCGCGAATCGTGTTCCCCAAGCAGGTCGTCGTCCGAGGAGTCGTCGCTGTCCCTCGGCACGCGGATCACGCACGCGCCGCGCCACGGCGAGACGCGCGCGTCCCGGGCGTGAAACCCATTTCCATCCACGGCTTCACCGGATCTGCCAAACGTTTCCGAACCGCCACCGCCGCCGCGTACCACGCCGAACAGGACGTCGGAATCCGTGTCCGATTCCTCGGAGTCGGCGGACGCGTCTGCCACGCCTCGCACCGCCGCGTGCACCGCCATGCCGCGCGCCTCCACAACTGGAGCTCTTTTGATCCAAGCCACGTTTTTTTTTTGACCGCGAAGACACTTTGTTGAGACCATTATCACGCTACGATTCACCGATCACACACCCCCGCGCGCCTCCGTTCCCCGGCTGGCGCGATGGCCACCGCCGCTGTCGAGACGTGGACGTTCTGGGCACCATTCACGTACGGCTTGGTGTGCGTGTTGGTCGGGTACATCGCGAGCGAACTTATTTTCCCCGCCATCGAGCGCGCGTCGTACCGCGCGTCCAAAAGACTGGACCCGTACCAATGGCCCACGTTCGTGCAGGTCGTGGATGAGCTCGTGGCGCACTCGTTGTTACCCGCGTTCGGCAGGTGCATTTTGGTGTCGTCCTTTTACGGCGCCGCCGTGGTGATGAACCTCGGGAGGGACGAAACGCACTTCGGAGGTGGGTTGGAAACGCGTGGTACCTAAACGCGTAATTCTTACGACGCCATTCTCCTGGGGTCCAAGAAGACATTGCAGCAAATTTCCGCAACTTTTTACCATCGAACGTCGCGTCTGACCGTCGCATCATCGTCCCCGCCTCATCCCTACACAGGTCCTTGGATCGAGCAGCTCATCGCATCCGTGATGGTCGTGGTGACGTTCCGCCTCGCGCTTCGGGGCATCGACTTCCTTTTCGTGCTGCACATGAAAAACGTCACGGGGTCGCTGTTTTCGGGAACGAGCCCGAGCGAGCTACGAGCGCTGGTCCGGGCGTACTCGAAGAAAGGAACCGAAATCGAAACCGGTCTGGACGACGCGGAACAGGGCAAGCGCACGAAACGTTCCGGTTGTTTCGGCAAACCCCGGACCCCGAAAAACGTGTACGAGTCCAAGCACGACGACGCGTACAGCGACGTGAAACTGGACCCCGAAGTGGACAAGGCTTTTGAAAACAGGGCTGTTCACTTCGTGAAAGTAAGAGCGGACTTGGAGCGCGAGCGGCTTCACTTGAAAAAGGAAATCGAGCATGCGCTTGTTACCCAGACGAACAAACGCCAAACCGCGCGAACCGAAAAGAGCCGCGAAAAGAATGCCGCGCACGAAGAAAAGAAAGCCTGGCACTCCACGAACGCGTTTTCGATTTTGAAATCCACCCCCGAGCGTTCGCCATTACCGTCGCCGATGAGCTCGCCGATGACGTCGCCCAGGGGTGCACGTGCACCTGATGCACCAGTGGTTGGCACACAAAGTACCCCTGGGGACAACTCCGATTCCGCCCCGGCTGGCGATTCCGATAAAACGTTCAAGAGCCTTTCTGAGAAATCAGCCGAGCGAAAAGAAGCCAAGCAAAGCAAAGCGATGGACATTCTCAAGGCGGCGCCCTCGCCCTCGATGGAGGACCGGGGTTACTTCGCGCCGCCGAGTCCTGGGCCCAAATCGCCTTCCGTATCCGCGACCATGATGTCGCCCGCTTCGCCCACCGGGAGTGATTTCGCAACCGCTAAGTCACCCGTCACAACCCAAACCAAGGCCAAGGTTGAAGATTCTGCTTTGGTGGATGCTGCCGACGTCGCGCGCGTTCGTTTGGCGAAGGATCTGGAAAAGCGTTTGACCGCGCTTCATTTGGAGCAGAAGGCACTGGCGACCGAGATCTTCAACGCGCGCAAGGCTCGGTACGAACAGGACCAAAAACAGTGGATTTTGGATAAGAAACGGGACAACTCCCAAATGGAATTGTTGGCGTCGTCGCCGAACAGCGCCATGATGCTAAGCGCCAAGCCCGGTAACGCCCAGGATTCCGTCGAGGATGTAAGTGGCGGTACCGCTTCAAAATCCGCCAGCCAGGCTTCCATCGAGGATTCCGTTAAAAGCACGCGGCGGCACAACGGCGACTTCGACGGGTTCAGCGACGCGCACGTGGTTTTGATTCTTCGGCGGTTCGCGAAAGGAATCGTCGCGTACCTGTTCCTGGCGTGGTTCCTGAAAGTGTGGAACGCGGACCTCACGTTCTTCGTCGCAGCGTCCGCGGTCGGGTTTCTGGTGGTTTTGCTATCCCTGCGCGAAGGTACGTATTGGGGCTTTCCCAAATCCCGCCTCCCTGTTTGCCGATTGTCCGCCCGTAATTACGTAATACACATAGCCCGAAAGACTGACGCTTTCTTTTCTTCATCGGAAGCCGCGCTCAACGTAATCGGCGCGTGCGTGATTGTTTTTTACAAACTCTTCGTGGTCGGTGATTGGATCAAAATCGAGTGCGAAGGCATGAACCGCCCGTTACGCGAAGGAGTGGTGAGGGATATTAATTTTTTCTTCACCACCGTGACCCGAGTGGAAGACATGACGGACATGCGAATCCCAAACGCGCACTTCGTGCGAAGATCCGTCATCAATGTATCGCGACAACACACGTTCCGGCACGAGTTCGTGATTCCCACGAGTTATGTCAAGGCTGGCAACGGCAGCATGGACGCGACAAGGGCGTTTATGAACGACGCGAAAAAACGAGTAGAGCGCGTCGGCGAGGTCAAGAACGTTTGGGTCTTCCTGGACCCCGAGCCCCTAGGCGCGGGCGGGTCGGAAAGGAGGATCAAGGTGCGTTTTGATTTCGCGCACGGCCCGGCGTCGCCCGCGAACATGAACGACCCGAAACCCCTTTCGGTGGCGGGAATCGAGTGCCGGGCCTGGCGGTCGTGGCTCAACTTTCTGGTGGTTAGGGACGACGCCATGACCGCGGCGATCGACGCCGCGGACACCGCGGCGGGTGTCGCGCTCGGCGCGGCGACGGAAAATCCCGCCTCGACCGGCGCCGGCGGGACCATTCGAAAACTGGAAATAACGCACCCAAAGGGCGGCACCAACGAGGGAGGATACGACGCGCAGTTCAACGCAACGCAGCGACAGTGGAGAGACAAGGGCAAGGCAGCGGAGACGCAATAAAGTGGGGTTTATATAAATAATGAGATATTTAATGCACGAGCGGTGGTTTGCAGTATCATACGCTAGACTACGGTTGTATCACGTATCCCTCTCCACTCGTCACCGCGCGTCGCCATCCGCATCCCCGACCCAGGCTTTTGCGTTTTTCCCCGAGCTCGAGACGAACTTCGGGAGGTCGTCCGTGACGTCCAGCACCCGGCTGGCGTAGTACATGTGGTGCGACGGCTGCAGGCGCGGCAGGGTGGGGTGCGCGTCCAGAATCGCCAGAGGTACCACCGCTGTTTTTCCTTTCGCCAGCGTGGCGTACACGGGCGACGCGCACGTCGCGCACCGAAACCGCTCCACCCGCGACGAGCTTTCGAAACCCACGAGGTGCGGTTCTTTTTTTTCGTCATCGTCATCGTCGCCCTCCTTCTCCGCCTCCCCGACGCGACCCACGGAGACCTGCCCGCCGCTGAACAAAGCCTGCGCGGAGAAAGGCGCGCCGGACAGTTTCCGGCAGTTCGCGCAGTGGCAGATGGAAACCGCCACGGGCTCGCCCACGCACATCACACGAACGGCACCGCAGAAGCACGTGCCTTGGCGCGCGGCATCTGCCTCGGACGCCATCGCGGAAATGGATTGGTTTCGACGCGCGGGACCGGGTTTGGCGGTTGTACCGCGGGTCAGGCGGGCGACACGAGACGCGACGGGTAACTCACTGACACGCAGGGATCGCGTCCCCGCCGTGAGCATCGACCAAGCAGCGCGCCGCGTGCTGTGCCTCCCGAACGGTTTCGTGCATGATGTTTCACAAAGCACTTTTCGGGATATTGTTTCGGCACTCTCACAGGTGAAGGCGCGGGCCTCGCGGCATCCCCCGGACTCGCCAAATGTCCGCCGCGGTCGCGTTTCCCGCCGTGCGCGCTTCAACGGGGGCTTCGCCATCGCGCGTCCCCTTCTCCGGGGCCGCGCGCTCCGCGACGACTCTTCCCCGGAATCCCCGACCCGGTGTGGTCAGCAAATCCCGGCCAAATCTCGGTCTTCCCGGCACACGTTTGGACCGCGGTCATCTCCGGGTGCGCGCTGCTCCCGACCGCAACGAGCCCGCGCGTCACGGTGCCGTGAAGGAGTCTCTCGTGAACGACGACGGCCCGAGCCTGGTGGACACCGGCGTTGCGCCGAAAAACGAATCTCTGAGCGCGCAGATCGAAATTCAAGGCGTCCATCACGTCGCCGTGATTGTGCGATCCATGGAACGGTCGATGGATTTCTACCACCGGATGCTCGGGCTCCCGGTGAACCCCGACCGACCGAACGACAAGCTCCCGTACCACGGCGCGTGGCTCATGATGGGCAGCGAGATGCTGCACTTGATGGAACTGCCGAATCCCGATCCGGACGACTTGGAGTTCCGTCCGGCGCACGGCGGAAAAGATCGGCATTTCTGTATCGGGGTGCGAAACTTGCGCCCGCTGACGGACGCGCTTACACACGAAAACATCCCGTACACGGCGAGTCGCAGTGGCCGCCCCGCGATTTTCTTCCGGGACCCGGATTGCAACACAATCGAGGTGGTGCAGGGGCTGGAGTGGAGGGACGAACACGACAGGAATCTGACGCTCGGACCGTTGGTTTGAGATGAATATTGAGATGAATAGTAGTCTCTCTTTGTCTATTTGGGTTGGCCTTTCTTCCTTCGCGAAAAAGCCTCCGCTATGCTTTTCTGGGTTCGGTCTCGGTGGATCCCCATCGCCGTCATCCCGTCCCCTTGCCGCGCGACTTCCATGTCGCACCCCGAGCCTCTGAGCTGGTTCAACACCCCGGCGTGCCCGAACTCAGCCGCGAGCATAGACGCGGTTGATCCGTTGGAATCAACCGCGTTCAAGTACGAACGGCACGCCGTGGAAACGTCGCGCGCCGCGAAGGCGGTTTCGTCCGTGGAAAAGAAACAACCCATCACGCGCGCGACGCACCGTTCCTGCCCGTTCGCCGCCGCGCACGCCAACAGCGTGCGTCCTGTTTGTGTATCCACCGAATACGGGCTCACGCCGCACCGCTCCAGTAAAATGTCCAACACCACGGCGTGGCCTTTGGATGCGGCGGCTACCGCTGCCTCGGCACCCGGGTTTTTTTTGTCGACTTTATTGGCTTCGTGGTCGTTTTCAAATCCCAAGTCAGCGCCTCGGTCCAACAGCGCCCGCAAGGTTTGGTGTTTGCCTGCCGCAACCGCTTCAAGCGCGGCCGCTCGTACCTGCGCGTCCCGGATCTTCCCCGTGCCTTTATCCGGCGCGGTGACGTACACGTCGTCCATCACCGTCTCCAGTTTTGAAACGTCGCCATCCTTCGCCGCGGCGACCAACACCGGGTACGCTTTGAACAAACGATCCACGAACGCCCGCGCTTCCGTGCCGCTCGCGTCGGAGTTCTTCACGCCGAGGTTCCAGCTCCCGGGCGTGCCTCCGCGCGAAGACGTTGTCGTGGTCACGGAACTGGTGTCTTTATCAGACGACGCGGATGCCGAGACACGCACACCGAGTGGCCTTCGTGCGGCCGTGACTGTCGAGACACCAAAGCGCACCAAAGCGCCCCGCCGTACCAAAACAGGCGTGTGGGAAGTGGACGTGGACGCAGTGGCGAACGACCGCATGACACAAGACTCGCACGCGGCACGCGCGGTGCCGGTCAGGAACACACGCCGCGCGAGCGCACGTACGGCGCGGTCACGTATGGCGGCGTCGTCGTGTGCCCCGAGAAATCTTGGTTGCGGAAATGTGTGAGTCGGCTTTTCGTTTCAGCAACGAATCACAATTCGGCGCGTCCCTTGGACGCGCCGTCCCCGCGCGATGCCTCTGTTCCACTCCCTGGGTTTCGCCGGCGCTGGGTACGTGGTCTTGCGCTTGTTTCTCGAGCGGCTGGCGGAGATCCACCGCCGGGACCGGAAACGTGGGCGAGGAGGGCGCCCGAAACGCACCTCCCTCGGCATCCCAATCGTGAATCACAGCACGCGCGTCGTGCTGTACGGTTTGTCCGCCAATCCCCCCACCGGCCACGGCGGCCACGGCTCGATCGTGAATCACCTGTGCGAGCTGTTCGACGAGGTGTGGATTTTGCCCGTGTTTCGGCACGTGTACAAAGCGAAGCAAAACATGGTGTCTTATGAACACCGGCGACGCATGTGCGAGCTGGCGTTTTGCAGAGACGATCATGATTCGGGGTCGTTTCGGGACCGAAAAAAATACCGAAAAAACAAAAAAATTCGAAACCAGTCGCGCGGCGCGCTCGTGCGCGTGCTCGATATCGAAAAGAACGTGGTGCTTCAGGCACAGGCGGTGGCCCTGAAAAACGGGCTACCAGATGACTCCGTCACGGTCGGGTCGTTCGATATCTTAACAAAGATTCAGGCCGCAAACCGAGAAGCGCACTTCGCGTGGTGCCTGGGCGGCGACGCGTACCGGGACTTGCGGTGCGGGAAGTGGTAAGGGCCTTTCCCATTTACCACATTCCACCAACTGATTGCCCATACAAGACTGACACTTTTTCTTTTACAATCAGGCGGTCGCACGAACAGTTCCAAAGGAATTGCGCGCAAGTCGTGGTGCCGCGGTTGGGTGGTTTGGACGCGCTTCACGAAGTGGGTTTGAACGCGAACACCCGGGTGCTGGAAATAGAAGAAGTGGACGAAAGCATCAGCAGCACCACGATTCGGGAGATGCTTTTTGAACGCGGGATTTTCTGGAAAGAAGCGGGGGTTCGGTTGGCGAAGATGTATTCCCAGGGTGATGAAACGCAAAAGCCAAAAAACACAAAACCGAAATGGGACGGCGGCGATTTCGACGCCGACGTGTTAACGGATGCCATGCACCCGGACGTGTTGCGGTACATCGAGAAACACAGTTTGTACGGTTAGTAGGGTTTAGGGTATTACCTGGTAGTTCGTTAATCATCTGAATGTATCATGCTATCTCCCTGCATCTGAAAACTTGTGGATCTCACGACCCGCGACGGTACCGGGGCGGTACCTGTGCGGCTTCTTGACGCTGCCGGTGGCGGGGGGCGACTTGCGCGCCGCCTTGGTGGCGAGCTGCTTGCGGGGGGGCTTGCCACCGGTGGACTTACGGGCAGTTTTCTTGGTACGAATCATCTTGAGAGACGTGTGGGGGGTTGTGTCCAAGCGATTTCATCACACTGCTTTATTTCAGCAACTGCCTGAACTGTTTTGTTCGGGAACGCGAAACCCTCCTCTTCAGATCTGGGGAAGCGCTGAGGTGGAGCGCGATGGGGACGACGCTGGAGTCTCTTCCCCGCGAGTGTCTGGAAGAGGTGTTGTTGTATTTGGACGCGAAGGATGTGGTGTCTGCGATGGCGAGTTCTAAAACGTTGAGGCAAGTCGCGGGCGGCGAGCGCGTGTGGAAAGAATTCGCGTTCCGTGATTTCGGCGTGTGCGAGCCCCCGGGGGAAGAGACGCCTCCTTCGCGCACGCCTTATGGGGACAAATTGGAAGGTTCGCGGTGGCGGGGGTTATACGCGGACGTGAGGTTCCAGCTACACAGGCGAAATTACTGCGAGGTGGACGACCCGGGTGACGCGATTCGGTACGACAGCCGGTGTCCGAAAACCGAGGTTGCCGTGTTGAGGTCAAAAGGGCTGTTCTGCGACGGCGGCGTGGACGAGAACGACCACGAGAACTGGTTCGGGAACGTGTTCGACGTAGAAGGCCCGACGCACAGGTTCTACTGCAGCGCGGCAAGTAATAACGTCCACCTCGTGGGGTGTTTCGCGGAAGGCGACGTGCACGGCGCGTACAAATGGAGCGCCGCGACGCGCGCGCGAAGGCGGTTCATGGCCAAAACAAGTTCCCTCCTAGCGCACGTGCTGGAGAAACTCAGCGCGCAGAGTTCCCTGCCCCCCGAAGAGCAGCTCAACTTCGACGCCGTGGTGGCGGCGTCGACGGTTTTGCCCCCGTACGACTTCAACTCCTGGCCGTCGGAGGAGCTCGGGGCTTTCTTTACGCATTACGTTCACCAGTACCGACGCGACGATCCTATTTCCCAGCTGTTTCTGTTTGAAAACGAAAAGCGCGCACCCACCCCGCTGTCCGAGTCAGACGTGCACGCGCAACTCAACGAAATCGCCGAGTTCGTGGATTGCGACCACGAAAATGAACAAACCCTGCTGGACCCGGCCGACTCGCTTACCTACACCGAACCTTTGCCCGAGTGCGAACACGTTTTGTACAAGTACATGCGCAAAACCTCGCCGGCGCAGGCGGGCGAGGCGCGACGGGCGGCGATGGGTAAACGCCCAACCGCGCGGTTGGCGCATACGCAGTGGAAGGAACCCCTGGATCTTTTCGCGCAAAGCGCGGCGACGCGGCACTTCACCGACGACTACGCGCGGTTCGACATCCGCGGCCTCGAGATTGACGACACGGTTTTTGGTAAGGTGAACGCGTTTGCGAACGCGCAGACGGGGGAGGACCCGTTTGCGGGCGAGCCGGTGTGGCGCTCGGCGCGGCGCCCGACGTTCACGGACATGGCCTTGCAGCTCGCGCGGACGTTTAACGTAGCGGATTACGAACGCGATGGGCGTCGCCCGCGACGCAACGGCGACGGCGCCGTCGAAATAGTTCAAGACACGTCTCCGTTTCAACCGACGGAGACGTTTTCGTACCAATCCTTCGAAACGCACGCCGGGTGTACCACGTTTTTCGTGCACGACGAGGAAACCAGGGAGGAGCTGCTGTACAAAAAGCCGTGCGAGAGGTCGGAGCCTGATGACGCGGAGTGGATCGTTGGGTCGTGCGTGGACGGCGATGACGATGACGACGAAAAAAACAAAACAAAACCGTCCGGGAAGAAACGAGGAAGGGCTTCGCGACTTGACCAAGGCCAAGAACCACGCGATGGCGCGCGAAACGTGAACAGGGATGTAACCGCCAACTCCGCGTACCCCCTGCTCAAGCGGAACTGGAAACGGTGGCGCCACGTTGGCGGCGTGGTGAGCGCGTTTGAGATTGACCGCACCGGCGCGTTTACGTGTCCGGTGTCGTGCGGCGCCGTGTTCTTCTCGCCGGGGCCGCCGCGTTTGATTGACGCGGCGACGCGAAGGAAACTGCGGGCGGCGGCGCCCAACGACGCGCCGCCCATGAGCGCGCATCCAAACGCCGCCGCCGTTGGCGACTTCATTCGAAACGCGGTGGGAGGTGACGGTGACGTAGGGTCGTCCGTGTCTTTGTTCGACGGCGTCGATACCCTGGAGAAGCTAGAAACCCTGTGTGACACCGACGCACGCGGATGCCGCGGTTTGAAAATCGCCAAGGTCACGACTTTTCCCAACGGCGTGGTGGTGGAGTTTGTTCCTCGCGTTTCCCGAAACGTCGCTCCGCAGCGAAACGGTGAAAGGCGGTGCGACACATACACCGCCGACGCCTTCGCCCCCGCGTGCTGGTTCAAATTCCACCAACGCGACGCCCTGGCGCCAACCGTGGTCGCCGACCCGCAGCGGGACGTTTTGCGGTACCGCCTTTTGAAACCGCGGTGGGCGCGCATGCACTGCGTGAAGGTGCGTGTTGGGCGTTTCCCAAATCCCGACCCTACGCATTTGCCCCCACAAAACTGACACTTTTCGTTCACAATCAAAAGCTCATCGCGCCCGAGAACTTGATGCGGGAGTGGGAAGACGACCACTCCGCGGCGAACATCGACATCCGGCGGTTCACCGTGTTCGGCGCGTCGGTTGCGCTGAGCGACCACTCGATCGGAGGGCGTGTTCAAATCAAACCCGCGGATGTTGGGATTTTCACGAAAACGCCGGGGGTGGAGTACGAGGACGACGACGAAACGAAATCCCCGATGAGCGACGAAAGCGCCGATGAGGCGAGCAAATCGGACGAGCTGAGTTAACACCGATGCCCTTCCGATGAGGGAAGCTAATAGAGATGCCCTTCAGATCGAGCTCGTGTAACACAGTCAACAGTAAAACATATATTGTGATTGTATTACAAAACCAGACGACACCTACTACACACCTTACTTACTTGGCGTTGGTTTTCTCCCACTCCGCCGGGGTTTTCGTGGAGAGCTGCAGCGCGTGTAGGCCGTCGTCAAACTCTTTTTGAAGGATCGCGTTTACCATGCGGTGGCGTTTGACCTGGGGCATGCCGTCGAACTTCCCGGAAACCACGGTGACGTTGAAGTGCGACTCGTTGGAGCGAACCCCGGCGTGGCCGTCGTGCAACCCCTTGTGGTTCGCGTGTTTCTCGGAGTCGTCGTTCACCACCAGCATTTCGGGCGCCAGCGATTCCGAGATCTTTGACGCGATAGCCTCGCCGATGGGGCCGTACGTCGCGCGTGACGGGCGGGGGCCGCGGTTGGCACGCGCGGGGGAAGACCGGCCGTGACGACGCACAGACGCGCAAGCCGGCGCGACAACGAGCGAGGCGAACACGGTCGCGGACATGACGGGAGCGTGCGAGGAGGTGTGAGTGGGGACGGTAAGGGCGGGGCGCACGAGGGGCGGAAGACACGTGTACCGTTTTGTCGGTCCAAGGAAAATCGCGAAGAGCAGAACAGAAGGTCGCCGAATTGTAACTTGAGTATGTATGGTGGCGTATCTCCCAATACAATCACACTCGATATATCCGCACCTTTTTGCTCCCCTCTGTTCCGTCCGCACCCACCACGTTGTACTCCAGCGAAATATCCAGCGCACGCGCGCGTTCTTTCTCCAAACACTTGGCCATCCCGACCCTGACTTTTATGGAAGACGCGGGGTTCGCAACGGACCCGATTGCGTCCTTTTCAGAGGAAACGCAATCTTCGTCCGTCCCGGTCCAAAGCGCGATAGGTTCCGGGAAGTGCAGCATGGTCTGCGCCCAGTGCGTTCCGCGCGCGTGCGGCGACGTGGACAACACCCCGGGTTTTTCGGAACTGAACCTTTCCGAAAACAGCGTGTCGAACCAAAGCACCACGCCGTGCACCATCACCGGCCCGGCGGCGTCTTCGTCCACAATCGTCGACCGCTGCGTCAACCCCGTAGCGCCTTCCCCCGCCCCGGCGGTGACCTGTTTGTCGTGCTCGTCCCCTCTGATTCCGTCACTCCTGGCGACTAACGTCACCGTGCCGCACGTGAAGTCGAGGTCGTTCACTGATACGGTGCTTAAATCCAGCCGTTTTATTTCCCGCGAGGACGTAACGCAGTGCGCGCCCTTGACAGGCGCCACCACCGCGGTTTTCAAGTACTCGTCCGAGGTTAGCTTTGATTGCACGGTCGGCATTTCAAACCCGTACACGTCATCCCAGAAAGGCAGCGAAGTCGCGTTCCGTCCGAAACCCGCGATGTGAATCGTCGCGATATCGGGTAACACCGCGCCTCCAGGTTTTAGTAAAGTGTCGCGCGCCAAAATCACGGTGTCGAACATGCTTTCAAAGAGCAAAGCGTACCCCATCCACTCGCTTACCAGCACGTCGAAGGAATGAGGTTGCAGCAGGTTGGATGCATTAGGGTCTGTGTCTTCCTCAGTAGAAGTGCCACCAGCATCATTAGCAACACCACCTGCTTGTGCCAAAAGCTCCTCTACTTTGCCTTGCACGATTTTAATCGTCCCGTCGAAGCCGTTGTGTTTGACGTTGGCGCGCGCCACGGCGGCGATGTCGGCGGCGCCGTCGATGCCGACGACTTCCGACGCGCCGCCCCTTGCGGCGAACATCGACAGAATCCCAGTGCCGCACCCGATGTCTAGCACTTTTTTGCCGTGCACACAGCTCGGGTTCTCTTCGAGGGCCACGCGGTACGCCGCGGTCCGGGCGACGTCGTCCAACATCGTGCGGTGGATGTCGAAATACCCGTAACTCCCGAAATAGTTGTCGTCGATGAGCGACTGCGAGGTCGGCGCGTCGCCGTTACGCTTGGCGGGTGCGGACCCTCTATTCGGTTTAGGGTAGGTTTTGGGAGCTTCTTTGCCGAAAATCGCGTTCCCCACGAACCCTAGACTCGCGCCTACGTTCGTTGGCGCGTCATCCACCGTCAGGCTCTCACCGAGACGCGCCGACATCTCCAAAACGCGCATCTTCAGCGCTTCGTTCTCGGCGCGCAAAACGGCGAGCGTCGCGGCTAATTGCGCGTTGTCGGCCAACTCATCGCCTTGCTCCGCCATTTTCCGAGCCTTCGCCTCCGCGGCCTGGTCATCCTCCACGGTCTCGTTATCAATCCCCATGCCTACGAAATCTTCCCAGTCGAAAAGAAGCGGGTCGTCTGTAAGAGCAGGCGCCAAGAACTTTTCGTCTCGGTGCGCGCCGCTCGCGATGCCGGTCGCCGCCGCAGCCGCGGCGGCGGGCGGGTCACCAACGTGTTCCTTAGTGCACCACCGCGCGTAGTTCAAACACTGCATCACCTGGTAGAACTCCATTCCGTGTTGTTTATAAAGCACCCTCAGATCGAACCCGAACGTCGAGGCGGCGTGGGAAAGCGCCGCAGCCGGCGATGCGTGTGTTTGCGACGAAAACAAACATCGCGTTAACCGCGCCTCTTCGTTCTCCTCCGTCCAGTCCGCGAAGTCACCGTCCTCGCCCACGAGATCTAGGGTGTGGGAAGTGTCGGAGCCGTCGTCGGACATCGCGAAGACGGCCCAAGAGGAGGGCGGACCGCGCGTGGGGTGTTTCGGACGTCTCGGAGAAAGCGACTGTAATCTGTCGGCGGCGGCGACTCTCCGGCGCGCCGCGCGCTGGCGAGTTATTCATCAGACTCGTCGCGGGCGAGCCCTTCGCCTTTGCATTCAGGTGGGCACCGAGCCGGTGGGCACTGTCGGGTCTCCGGCGCTGCTCGAGATGGCGTCGACATCCGTGAGGCGCAAAATCAAGCTCCGCGCGCAGGACTTCGAGGTGCGCCTCGGCGACTACCCCGCGCCCCGCCCCTCCGGTCCGGATCTCCGCGTGATCGCGTTGATGCGTCCTTCCTCGCGTCGGTGGCTTTTCTTTCGCTTTCGCTTGCACCAACCCTAACCAACCCTCGTTTCCCACACCCAACACTCGTTTCCCCACCACCCCCAGAGCGACACGTATTTGCGCGCGCTGGAGGGAATCACGCTTCGTTTGAGTTCCGCGTTCCCGGACGCCCCGCCGATGGACCGGGAGGACGTGGCGAGGTTGGTGATGGAGTTGCAACAGGGCCACGAGGAGTGTTTGGGCGTCTCGTCCAACGCCCCGCGGCCGATGATGAAGATCCCCAGCTCGCACTGGAGGGATTTCGCCAGCGGCGGTGCGTTGTTTCTGATTCTGAAAACCGCGCTTGCGCACAAACTTACGCACAAGCTGCGCCGGTTGGACTGGCAGAGCGAGAAAAAGCGAGCCGAGTTTATAGACCTGACGTTTCGGTGCCAAGCCGAGCTACACAAACGCGGGATGCGCCGGGTGGTGCGCGTGGCGCTTGCGGATGGCGAGTTCGTAACCGTTGAGGCGGTGAGCAGAGTCGCGCTCGCGGTCAAGGCCACGGGAGCGGTGCTGGCGGTGTCGCCAAACGACGAGGGCGTGACGCACGTGCTTCACGCCTCGGCGCCGGCGATACACTCGCCGCCGAACGCCGAAACGCGCGGCGGCGACCACTTCGCGACGTCGCGAAACGAAATCGACGGCGACCCCGAACACGAAAAGGCAGACCCCGAACACAGCTGTGTCGTGCTAGGCGTGCTCGGCAAGGAAGCCCTGGTGCGGTACCTGCGGTACCCGGAGAGTTACGAACACTGGGTGCCGCTCGCGGCGGCGACAAAGGACGCGCGGCCGGGGTTCAAAAAACACAACTTCCACGCACCGCCGCCGGGACGGGACGACGACACAACACGCGACCATTTGTGCTTGGGGGCTTGGTGGGGCAGCAACGGCAACGGCTCCGGGAACGGCAACGCGCGTCAGCAAGGCCAGGGTGTGACGCACGTCCTCGCCAAATGGCTCACGGACAGCGCGATGTTCAACGAGTGGTGCGAAGAGGGGGAGTACGCGTGGGAAGACCCGGCGACGCGCGCCGCGCGGGCGGCGCAGGAAGCGCTCGAGGCGCGCGAGCTGGAAACACAAAGGGCGCGCGCGCAAGTGCAGAACCCAGCAGGACCGCTTACGTTCGTGGTGGGAGACAAAAGGCCGGGATCCGAGATGGAGATGGCGAAGGTATTGGCCAAAAAGGAAAACACGCGCGGCGCGGGTGGCGAAGTTTTAGCCCCGGCGCGGTTCGCCGAGCGCGTGGCGCCGAACGTGGTGCGACGACAAATAGTCACACCGCACAGGTTGGTTTCCGCGGCGTGCGCTGGTGACTTTGGTGAGGGGCCAGCCTCGGTGCTCGCGACGGTAACAGGGCCTGGCGCCGTCCCGGGAATGAACGTCTATCCCGGACCCGCGGACGCGCGACCCGCGGTTCCCGTGTTGGAAAACATCTCAAGAGGACAGCGCGGTTTTTCCCTCGCCGCCGCCGCGAAGGTACGGCGCGCGCTGCAAGATGCCGCATCGCCGCTGTTTGACCAGGATGACGATGTGGACATGACCACCCCCGGCGAGGGTGAGGCGGACACGGAAACAACGACGACGCAAACAGAAACGCACAAAGAAACGCACGTTCTTCCGGGATACGCCGCGTGGTTCGTGAAGGATTGCGTGCACGCCATCGAGCGCGCTGGGGTTCCTGAATTCTTTGAAACCGACGCCGAGAACGGCGAGGCGTGTTACACCGCCATGCGGGACGCCACCATGGGTGCGTACCGCGCCCTTCGCGCGAACCGCGGCGCCGACGTAAGCAAGGAGCTGACCTTCACCCAGTCGCTGATTAGCGCCATGCGAACCGCGGCGCCCGCCGCGAACGCGAGCGCGCAAACGCAGCAGCGCGTGTTTGACTTTTGCGCGCGCTGGGGGTTGGTGAACTGGACCGGCGAAACCAGTGACGGCTCATTGATCGTGGATTGGGAAGCACCCTCGGGCGCGTTGCCTGGCACCACCGCCAACGCGGCTGATGCGCTGTACCGCTTCACGAAGGCGCCAACGAACGGCGCGCTCGCCGTCGCGAGCGCGCTCGCCGCGAAGCGAACACGCGAAGACGTCGTGCGGGTCAGGGAGATCATGGGCGCGCCGCGGGGGGTGGGGCGACCGCGCAAGGACGGCGCGCCTCCCGGGATGGCTGGCGCGCTGCACGAAGCGGTGTCCGCGGGTTTGGGGTCGCTGCCGGGGACAAGACAGGAGAGCTTTCGTTTGGACACGGATTTCGGGAAACCGCGACACTGCACTCAATGCCAGGTATCGCTTGTCGGCGCCGGGCGCGCGTACTACCGCGTGGACGAGGCTGGCGGAAACACGCACCCGCGCGAAGTGTGCGTTACGTGCGTTTCGTGTTTCGCAAGCGGGTCGCTGCCGGACGGGGTTAGCTCTGCCAGCTTCACGCGAGTTGTGTCCACCGATTGCGGCGACTCGCGCGACGAAGCCGCGACGGGCGATGCCAAGGCGCAGCAGCTGGAGAAGGACGACGACAGCGAAACCGAGGACGACGAAAGCTGGACGGACCAGGAGACGCTTGCTTTGTTGGAAGCGGCGGAGCGGCACGGCGAGGACTGGCGCGCGGTGGCCGCGCGGGTGGGAACGAAATCCGCGGAGCAGTGCGTCATTCGGTTCGTGCGCTTACCAGTGGAGGACGGTTTCCTTGCACAACTAGGTGTGGACGGCGACGAGTTACTCGACGGCGACGGCGGCACACACGCACGCGTTCCCTTCCATGGCGCCCCCAACCCGGTCATGGCCAACGTCGCGTTTCTCGCGACGTAAGTATTTCCCACCCACCACATTCCGCCTCCCTGATTGCCCATACAAGTCTGACACTTTATTTTTTACAATCAGCTGCGTGGGTCCGCGGGTCGCCGCGGCGGCGGCGAAGGCGGCGCTCGTTTTCCTCGCAAACGCGGCGGATCCTTTGGAGTCCTCATGCGTGGACGCCGGGTGCGACCACCAATCCCATGACTTGCCTGCCGCGCCTGCCTTGACAACGGAACAGGTGCTCGGCGCAAGCCTCGCTGCGGTACACGCGGCCGCGATTCACGCCAAGCTCCTCGCGGACCGGGACCAACACGAAATCGAAAAGCTCGCCGTCGGCGTGGTGGAGATGCAGATGCGCAAAATCGAAATGAAGCTGCGGCAAATCGAGGCCCTGGATAAAGGGCTGTGTCGGGAACGGTTGGCGGTGGCGCGGATGTTCGAAAACATCGCCACGGACAGGGTGGTGTACGAGAAGCACAAACACGAAGCCGAGTTACGGGCAAAACAAGTGGAGGACGCGGCGGTCGCGGTCGCGGCCGCGGCGGCGGCGCAGAAAGCAGAGACGGAGAGACAGTGAGACTTTTTTGATGAAGAATTTCTTTGCAATCGGCTACGTCGGCTATGTCGCGTTTCTTTCAACTCATTCATCAGTTGTACCACCGGGTCGTTATTTGAGATGCCAAACCACGGCGTATGCGTAAATCACCACCCCCAACACGCAGCACCCTAACCCGACCGAGTACGCGTCTTTGACTCGAATGTCGTCGTCGCGCTCGTCCAACAAAGCTTCGTCGCGTCCGTCACACCCAGCGCTCCCCTCTTTGTTTGTAACCCTGCTCTCCGCGGACAACAGCGGCTTCGCCTCTTCCCCCAAAACAAATTCCTGCGCCTCCCGTCGCTTTTCGTAAACGTCGTGGATGTTGTACACCAGGGACGCGGTGCATGACATCGCGAACCCGATCATGGCCTGCGGCGTTTCCGCGCGCTTGTCCACGAGCAAATCGGAAAACACAATCGTGGAAAGATCCTTGAACGGCGTGCAGATGGCGCTTATCACGGCGGATGTCATTTTGACGAAAATAAGGTTGAACAGCACCACCGCGATTGCTAGGACGCAAACAAGCACCAAGATTATGCAGAAGTCCGCCCCGAAGCCCCCGTCCTCCTGCGTCAGTTTCATTCGGCCAGCCACCACAGACGCGTCCGCCCACGCCGCGTTTACAAAGAAAAGCAAACACTGCTGCGGCGCGCTGAGAAGCATGGTGGCCATGCCTGTTAGCTTCAGGGGTTGTAACAGGGCTTGCATCAGTAGTAACCGCACGACGTCAAGCCCAAGACTCGAAACGGTCAAGATGAACCCGATAGTACTCAGCTCGACTTGGCCGAACTTGATCAAAACGCCGCCCACCGAAACAACCGCCGCCGCCGCCACGGTGCTCCACTTGAACTTCGCGCTTCCAATGAAAATGGATAACATGGTGACCCCCACCGGTAACAGCGAACCGGTCATGGCGTAAAACGCGGGCGAGACGTACTGCACCGCTTTGTTCTGAAGAAACAGCTTCAGCGACAGCACGCCGCTGAACGGCAACAACATGGTGAGGTAGTTCCACCGGCTGATGCGTAGCTTCCGTGCTTCGCCTGGGTTACTTCGCATCATGAACGCCCCGAACACAGTACACACCAGCTGCTGCACCGCTAACACCGAGCACTGGTACGGGTACCCGGAACGGAACAGGTGCGCCATCACAAGCGCCAAGCCGCTGCTCACGATCACCACGAGAACGGCCATGGTGAACACGGCGTTGCCCGTGGGGGGGGCATCGTTCGCCATCGCCATCGCCAACCCCGGGTCCGACTTCTTGAACGCAAAAGGTTCTTTTTAGGCGTACACGACGCGGCCCGGTGTGACGACCGGCCTGTGCGGGTCCGGGGTTCGTTCCAAAATCAGACAACCGCGTGTCTCCAGCGACCGTACACAGAACGCGCCGTGCAGGCCCGCGTCGGTGTGGCGACAACTGGGGCGGCGCGCGGCCGGCCGGCGGGACCTCGGAGAAGTCGATCAAACAATTGGCGAGCTGGGAGATGTAACACCTCAACGAGCTGATTTTTGCAAGAAACAAGTTGAGAATCTGCGTTCCCGTTTCACGCGTACAGAGGCGACGTCGCTATTAAATAATCACTACACGCCGTCAAAGCCGCGGCCCGACCGACTCCGGCGGCGTCTGCGCCTCTATCCGCCCCGGGGTTTTCGGCGTGTGCGGCCCGGGGCTTCCGCGTTGATCAAGCCCGTCCCGTTCGTCTCGTTTGACTCGTAAAATTTTCCGTCCCAGCCCGCGCTCCTTGTACCACTCCAGCGCGCGGTACATCAGGTCGTCGATATCGGCGACGATCATGTCGTAGTCGTCGGTTGCGAGCTCGTTCATGAACAGACACTTGTCCAAACAATTGCTCACGCACGTGGGGAAATTCGCGCTGACCATGAGCTCCGCGGTTTGCGCGGTTTTTCTCAAAGTTTCGCGTTCGTTTAAAAGCTCCTCGACTTCGCGTGCCAGTAATCGCTCGCTCGCGCTGGGAGCTCCTTCTTTCTTCTCGCCAACCAAAGCGGCAACCGAAACGGGTGCGTGTTTCCCTCGCGCGAGCGCCTTGCGTCGCGACGTCTGCGTTTCCTTGTCCCGTGCGCGCACGATCTGCTTCACCCGCAGCGTCCGCTCGTCGATATCCGTCTGCACGTCGCGCATTTTCCGCATGATTTCATCCACGATTTGCGTGTGCGTTTTGAGTTGCTGGGTGACTTCCAGGAACCGCGGGGCGGCTTTTCTTCCTCGGCCGCTCATCTCCCCGATGTGCTTCATGTATTCCGTCCATTGCTGCGTGAACTCGCTGCCAATAACGGAAATGGGAAGCGCCATGAGCAACACGGACGCGAGCATCGCGAGGCACGCCACCAGCCGCCCCGCGCCGGTCACCGGGACTTCGTCGCCGTACCCCACGGTCATTAACGTCACCATGGTCCACCAGAACGAGTCCGGGATTGATTTGTACGGCGACGGTACCCGAGAACAGCCGTCGATCAGGGTTCCGTCGAGTTGCGTCAACGAACCCGAGTTCGCCGACGCCAGTACCGAACCAACACACACCACGTCCACGTCCCGCGCGTACAGGTCTTCGGTTGGAAAGTAATCCCCCTTCTCCGCGAAGTACACCAGCGTGGCGAACACCAGCACGGTTAGGGCTAGGAGGAAGAACATCATCGCGAGCATGTCTAGTGATTCGTGCATCGTACGCGTCACGACCTGGAGCTTCCCCGAACGGCTGCCCAGTTTAATCACCCTGAACACGCGGACCAGCCGCACGGTTCGGAAAATACGCGTGCTCCCGCCATCCGTGCTTGAAATAATAAGCTCGATGAAAAAGGGCAGGATGGATATCAAATCCACCAAGTTCAGCGGCTGCACCACGAACTTGCGCACGTTCGGGCAACACAGCAGCTTGAACAGGTACTCCGCGGTGAACGCGGCGATGCACACGCACTCGATGACCCAAAACGCGGCCGTGTGCTGAGGTTGCTTGAACTCGCTCATGGTTTCCAAACAAAACGTAACGGACGACGTGACGATCAGGGCTAGGATTGTCATCGAGGTGAAGTACGCCAAAGGCGAGCTATCCGGGTCGTCCAGGAAAATCCACGTCCGCAACCGCAATAGCCGGAAAACCTCGAGCCACACGTCTTCGACTTCGTCGTGGACGCCCGATTTGGGAATGGCGGATGCATTGGCGTACGCGTTCGCGCGTTTCTTTTTATCCACGGACTTCGCCGTTTGATTTTTTTCGGTATCTTCACTTTTTTGACCCACGATGTCCGTCAACGACAGCTCCTCTACCGGTGGGAAGAATCCAGGCTCGCTTTTGAGGCGGCTCTTTGTCGGGTCCGTCTCCAGCTCGTGGTCGTCCCCCCCCGCGTCCGACGAGCGTGGTTCGTGTGTTGGAAGGTGGAATTTGACGCCGGCGGTTCCGCGCTCCAGGGATTCTCGCGCCGCTCGTAACGCGGCGATGTTTTTACCGCTCGCCTCATGCCTGCGTCGCAACGGGCTCACGAACGGCGTGCCGTCGTCATCCTCCGGCCGTGAACTCGCGTCGTATATCTCATCCACGAACTTGATTCGCTTTTGGTCTTTGATGATATCCGTCTCAAGCTTCTTCACCGCATTCTTGGCGAAATCCCGCAACGTCCGCGCCGATGCGACCGGCGCGGCGCCGTTCAGATCAACCGAAACACCGCTGTCCGTACGCGTGACGTGGTCGTTGAAGTGCCGCCCGGGGGACGCGGGGGGTGAATCCGCACTGGCAGGCGCGGACGCCAGGCTGCCCATCCCGAACCCGGAATCCTCGGAACCGCGAACCGAGCCGTCCCATGAGTCACGCGCGATTATCGTCCCGTCCTGGTTCAGCTCCACGTCCGCGACGTCCGCGAGGTGCACCAATAGACGTTTCGGTTTGCGGTGGGGATTGGATGTCGCGAGGCGGGACAAGGTCTGCGAGTAAAAGGGGGAGGAGGAGAGCAGGGAGAGGGCGAATTCAGAATCCGTTTGTTTGTGACCGAGGAGGCGCCAGAATTAACAGGTGGCAGAAATCGTACCCGCGGGTCTGGGACGTACCGCCATGAAACCCTCGCCTTGGGCATCCTGCAAGGTGGGCGATCCCGGCATCGTGAGGACCACCGCGGGAAGGGGAAAAAGAGCGCCCCGGCAAGACTCTCGTTCCCGCTTGCCCGGCTGTGGCGACTCCGCCGTTGTTTCCCCTAATTTTGGCCCGATGCGGAAATCGAAAGTAGACTCGGATTTGATTGCGCTGCCGTTTTTTCTTGGACTTCTGTTCGTGTCGCGGAGGAACGACGAAGACAGAGACGCGCGCGCGTGCGCAGGGAGACGCGGGGTTTGTTCGGACTGTCGCGATGTCCTTCGCCGCGTACTTGCCCGCGTTTCTGTCGCACAAGGCGGAATCTGCGCTGGACCGGGAAGAGGCGTTTCACTTCGCGCGTCTCCTCGCGGCGAGCACTGACATCAGCGACCCGCAAACCAAACCGGCGCTGGCCCTCGCCCAGAGGGTGCTCGGAAACCTTCTGGGGGCCCTGGACGATGCCACAGAGGCGGTCGCGGACGCGGAGGCTAGGGTGCAGTTCGCCGAGTCCGGTGTTCCGCGCGGGCCAGTGGACGAAACGGGTGTGGAGGACGTGGAGAACGCGGGCGACTTTGCGAATCTCGTGGCTGTTTCGAAAAAACAAGTGCCTTCCCTCGACCCCTGCCAGTGTGCCGCCGAGCTCGCGGAAGCCAAGGCTTTGACCTCGGCGGCGCACGCGGCTATTAAATTGGAGATTGAGTCGCGCCGGGTCTTCGCGAACGAGTGCGCCGCGTCCGTGCGCGCGGCGCTCGACGTGAACGAGCAGCTCGAGAAATCCCTGGACGAGGCGAACACGCGACGGAAACTGGCCGAGGGTATAGCCAAACAGGCTTTGAAAAAGGGAAACGAACTGACACGCGCGCTTCTCGTAAAGAAAGCATTCGACGCGCTGCGGGAAAAAACAGAGCGGAGACGGGACAACAAAAACGACGACGAGCTTGAAAACGACGGCGACGAGGGAGACAGAATACTCGCGGAGGTGACCGCCGAGCTCGCCTCCGCGGCGCTCGCATGTCAGCGGCGACGACGGGGTGTTTTGGGGAGACGCCATTTCGTACAAACGATACACGAAATCGTCGAGGGTGATAGGCGGGAGTGGGCGGAGGAGGACAATAACGCGTTGGCGATGGAAGGCGCGGCGACGCGCGTGCAAAGCGCGTTTCGCGGATTCGCGGCAAGGCGAGATATACACGTAAAAAACGCCGCCGAGACCGAAAACACGCGCGGCGAAGAAGATGTGCATAGCTTAGTGCAAGGCATATTGGAAAAAGAAATAGTGCACGGCTTGGTGCAAGACATGTTGAAAAAGGTTCTGGACGATGAGGAACACGAGTGGGAGGCGGACACGGCCACGGGCGATGGGGTACGGAACGACACGAACGCCGAAATCCGTGCGTTAACGCCGGCGATCGTGGAAAACGCGCTCGCGCGAAACGTGGAGCTGTGAGGTTTAACGGGTTGCTGTTTTACTAGTCTAAATACCTATTACCTGTTGTACTCCCACTCGCTCATTCTTTCTTCTTTTTCAACGAAGGCCTCTTCGCGTTCCACACCGCGCGTAACACGAACCCGGCGGTTACGTATCTCACCAAGTGCGTCGCGACTCCTATGAACCGCGCGTGCGCGAGGGACCCGGCTGGAATCGACCAAACCGCTTTCGGGCTCACAGATGCGCCGCGCGTGAGCGAAGACGCCGACCACCCACCACCCGGTAGGTCTTTGTTGTTTTTATCGGAGACTAACAACTCGTTCCGTCCGCACCGCACCAGCACCGATGGCACGTCCAAGTCCACTACGACGTACGGTCGTGGGCTGAATAAAACATCAACAAAGGCTTGAAACCAGGACAAACCTTGTGTGGAACTATTCATCGTCGCCACGGGGCCGGGGTACCGGTTGTGCAGGGGATACTCCGCAAACGCGGTGACCCCGAATTTATTTTGTTTTTTTGGTTTAGCGCCTTTTTTGTGGTGCAGCGCCCCCCTCGCCCCGGCATCCACCGTTATCGGCGTCATCACCGCGACTACCGACGCGTTACACTCGGGGGCTGCTTTTTCCGAAATCGTGAACGCGCGTTCAAACACGCGCGCGTCTGCGTTTTTTTTGTGCCGAAACAAACTCGCGAGTTCGAATCGATCGGCGTACAGATGCGCGTCCAACTGGGTCACGAAGACCGCGAAACACTTCCCCTCGGTCACGACCGGTAAAAGCGTCACGGGTAACTCCCCGGTGAACTCCACGTGAACCTTCCGGTGGAACCCCGATCCCTCAACGCGGTGGGTCAACGCGGTGGTGGTCGCTCCGAGTTTGTTGTCGGATTTGCGTCGTGGAGACGATCCACCGAACGACGACTTGAGGGATACCCCGAAGTGCACAGAAGCGGCTTCCACGGGGTCCACCACGGGCCGGGGCGCGCGTAAAATAGGAAGCGCGGTTGCGAAACTAGGCGACACGAACACCAGCGCCACGAACAGCGCGAGCCGCGCGAAACCCATGGCGGGCATGGCCGGCGCGCGCCACGTTTGTGGACGGGGACTGATGTGCTTTGCCCACTTCGCTTTTCGGCGGAACGAAAATCGTAGTCTTTTCGTGGGCGAACGAAACTTCGTGCATCGACGGTGACGCAGGCACAACGGCCTCAACCCGTCGCATCACCGCGTCACACGCGTTCCGCGTTCCTCGCGCGCGTACCCGACGCGCCGTGCCGTGTGGTGTGACTCGCACAAGTCCACGGTTACGCGTCCCCGAAAAGAAGACTCGGCAGTGTCGACGACGTCATCGGTTTTTCGGGCCGCATCTCGACGCGACCGGCAAAAAAATAAGATGTCCCCAACCGCCATCGCCTCCCCCGCGTGGCGCGCCGCGGTGCTCACGGCGATCAAGAAGAACGACAAGCACATGCCTTACACGAAGTACGTGCAGCTGGCGACGGTGAAGCCGTGTGGCAGGCCGGCGAACCGCACGGTTGTTTTCCGCGGATTCTTGGGGGAGACGGAAAAGGTGACCGTGGTGACGGATTTGCGATCGTCCAAAGTCACGGAACTGGAAAAAAACGCCGCCGGCGAGTTCGCGTGGTACTTTCCCGAAACCCGGGAGCAGTTCAGGATCGCGGGCGATTTAACAGTAGTGACCAAGGATTCGTTCAAAATGCAGAAAGAACGACGTGAGGCGTGGGGCCGGATGTCCCCGAACGGCAGGGCGCAGTTCCTGTGGCCCACGCCCGGGTTCCCACAGATGGACGACGACGGCAAGAAACCGAGCAAGCAAACATTCGACGTCGACGACGCCGCCGTCCACGACGCGAAAAACGCGGCGGATAACTTTTGCCTCGTGATAATGGACGTGGACGAAGTGGACCACCTGTCCCTGCGAAGCAACCGACGGTACGTGCACATCAAGGACGGGAACGGAGACTGGGGATGCACCGAGGTGAACCCGTGAGCGCTTTGAAATAAATGAAGAAAAAACGCCCGAAAACGAAACGGGATCTGTCGGTCGACGACGCGCTTTCGCTTCTTTTTCGCCAATCGTCTTATCCGAGGAGCCTTCACTGTCGCGTGCGCTTGATGCTCAGAAACCTCGCCTCGCGTTCATCCGCGCTGACGCGTGTGGTCCGGTGTTTCCTCGCAGCTCCACCTCGCAAAACCACCGCCACTGTCTTCGCACCGATCGGTACCATGGCCACGACTCCGATGTCGGCTGCGACTTTTCGCGTTTCGTCGGAAACCTCGGGGAAACCTCAACCTCAACGCCGTGGTGTCGCCCCCGCGCGTGCTACGCGTGGTTCCACGCGCGCGTACGCTGTGAGCGGCGGGTCTTTCCCCGCCGGGGTGATGCACCCGCACGCGGACTTGGCGGTCACCAGCTCTTCTGTTGTGTACGACGCGAAGAACGCGTCTGCGTCCGAGATGGTTGTGTTTTCGATGTGCGAAGCGGATTGCGCCGCGCTCGGCGCGAACGACGCCGTTTTCGACGGCGTCGCCCCCGGTCTCGGTTCCCTGATCAAGGAACTCGTTGATGAAAAAGAGTTCAAAGGCAAAGCGGGAACCTCGGTGTTCACGCGAGTGCCGTCTTCCGTGGGCATGCCGTTCAAGCACGTGGGTTTAGTGGGCGTCGGCGACCCGGCGAAGAGCGACATCACTCCTGAGGTTTGGATCGCGTACGGCAAGGAAGCGTCGAAGGCGGCGAGGGAGTCGAAGTGCGCGTCCCTGTATTTGCGCAAGTACTGGATTGGTGATACCCCCGAGATGTTCAAAGCCAAACTTAGCTCCATAGCGATTGGGGCGTATCTCGGAACGGACGAGGACGTTCGGTTCAAGAGTAAGAGCGACAAAGCGACGCTAACAAACGTGATCGTGTCATCCCCGAAAGAGTGCGACCCAGACTTACTTAAACAAGCCCTCCAAGAAGCCTACGCTACCGCGGCTGGCGTGACGTTGACGAAACAGCTCGTCGCGGCCCCGCCGAACGTGGTCACCCCGACCGCCCTCGCGTCAACCGCGATCGCCATCGCGGACGAGTTCCCGGAAACCATGACGGTTAAGATTTTGGAGGAGGCGGAGTGCCGCGCGCTGGGCATGGGCGCGTACCTTGGGGTCAGCGAAGCGAGCGACGAGCCCCCGAAGTTCATCCACCTGACGTACACCCCGGTTGGATCCGATGCTGGTAAGCTAAAGAAAGTAGCCATCGTGGGCAAAGGCCTTACTTTCGATTCTGGAGGGTACAACATCAAAGCCGGCGCGGGGTCGATGATCGAGATGATGAAGTTCGACATGGGCGGAAGTGGAGCTACGCTCGGGGCGGCGCGGACGGTGGCGCAAACGGCACCGCCCAACGTCCAGGCGCACTTCATCATCGCGGCGTGCGAGAACATGATCGGCTCGCGGGGTTTGCGCCCCGGGGATATACTCACCGCGAGTAACGGGAAAACAATCGAGGTGAACAACACGGACGCGGAGGGGCGGTTGACGTTGGCGGACGCGATAGTTTATGCGGAGAAGACGTGCGAGGCGAGCTCTATTGTGGACGTCGCCACACTCACCGGGGCTATTATTGTTGGATTGGGGCCGGAAGTGGCTGGGATGTTTAGCAACAACGACGCGCTCGCGGCTGAACTCGAAAAAGCGTCCCTCACGGCGGGAGAATCGTTCTGGCGCATGCCCATTCGAGACTCGTACTGGAAAGCGTGCGGCATGGAGAGCGAGTACGCGGATATGAAGAACACGGGTAGTAGGGGCGGCGGAGCGATCACCGCCGCGTTGTTTTTGCAAAAGTACGTCGAGAAGTCCACCACGCGGTGGGCACACTTGGACATCGCCGGGCCGGTGTGGGACGATAAGAAGGGAGGCGCCACCGGGTTTGGGGCGGCGACGCTCGCGAAGTGGATCGAAGGACAGGGGAAATGATTGACGGTGGAGAGAGAGAGCAGTCTAGCAGTCTAGGGCCCGCAGTCTGGCTAGGGTAAATAAGAATACCTACCCTAGTCGGGCAAGTGCATCTATAGCAGTCGGTAGGAAAGAGAGCACCTTCGGGTTGTTTTTATGACAAATCAGTTTGTTTGTTTTTTCAAATCGAAGCGCGCCCTCGTCCACAACCCCTTGTTTACGCCAGCCCCGCTAAGATGATCCCCGCGAAGAACGCTTTCTCCGCGGTCGGTGTGCTACACGCGGGTAGGACTCGCTTGACGAATTTCCAGAACCGTTTTTCCATATCTCGAACCCGGTCGTCCACGGCGGTTTCGACGGGCGCGCTGAGATCTTTTTTCCATTCCTTGGGAATCCGGGGCTTGACGTACGCCTCGTACGCCTCCCTCGCCAAGGACTCGGGTAACACGTTTGTTTTGGTTAAAATTGTCATGGTTCCGAAAAACAGCATCAACGGCGAAAACGCGGTTTTCAGGAAAAGTTTCACCCCGTAAAACCACGTGAACCCGTACAGGAAACACACGCCCAAGTCGCTGGGCGACGACGTTGTTCCGTCGTCTTTATCCCCCGCGTGTGCGGATTTTGGCATCAAGTACGACGCACCCATGGATGTCGCCAGGGCCAGGGCAACCACCCGCGGCGTCGTTCGAGGCCGTTCGTGGTGGTCGTCACCGCGCGTGTCATCGTTCAGTCCCCACCACCCCCACCGTTTCCGTCGCCGAAACCGCCGCCGCCACCGCCGCTGCCGCCGTCGCCGTTCCCGAGGGTGCATAAAAATGGTGGATTCGCGGCTTTTGGGAATCGCGATGTCAGATCCGGAAACACGGGCACGCCGACGCGAGGTACGGGCTTTGGTGAAGACGTTGCACCGCGCGCGACGCGAGCGGCTTGGCCTGACCGCGACCTGGGGGGTGTCCTGGAAAGCACGGGTCCCATTCCTAGGACACGCATGACGAACGCCATGTGTGCCTAGGGTGTGCCCAGGTTTGCTGCCCGAGAGGCGGTGATTTTGCAAAATTCCAAAAAAAAATCGGGAGGGTGCCGAGTGGGGCGGCGGTCGCAATCGTCTTCGGAAGAGCCGCGCCCGTCACTCCGTCGCGGCACGCCACGTTTCCGGCGCCCGCCGTCCGCGTCGCGGCGCACGCGTGTGGTCCACGTTTTCCCAGAGCGACTTGTTTTCTCCACGGACAAACCTCACTCGTGCGCGATGACGAAATCCCCGGTGAAGCACCCCGGGCAAACCCTCGCTATGGGATTCGAGGGCAGCGCGAACAAAGTCGCGGTCGGGGTGGTTCGTTCGGACGGGCACATCTTGAGTAACCCGCGGCGGACGTACATCACCCCCCCGGGTACCGGGTTCCTGCCACGGGAAACTGCGGAGCACCACCGGGCGGTGGTGCTTGACATCGTCAAACAAGCGCTTGAGGAAGCGAACATCACACCCGAGGATTTGGACGTCCTGACGTACACCAAAGGCCCCGGGATGGGCGCGCCCCTGGTGTCCGTCGCGGTGGTGGTTCGGATGCTGAGCCAGATTTGGAGGAAGCCAATCGTCGCAGTGAACCATTGCGTGGGGCACATAGAGATGGGAAGAGTGGTTTGCGGTGCGAAAGACCCGGTTGTTCTGTACGTGTCCGGGGGGAACACGCAGGTCATCGCGTACAACGAACGGCGGTACCGCATTTTTGGCGAAACCATCGACATCGCGGTGGGGAACTGCCTTGACCGGTTTGCGCGGGAAATAGGGTTGAGCAACGACCCAAGCCCTGGTTATAACATCGAGCAGCTCGCGAAACATGGCGGGGAGGTGTACGTAGAGATGCCGTACACGGTGAAGGGCATGGACATTTCGTTAAGCGGGATCGAGACGTTTGCAAAAACGGAGGCGCGTACGCACCTCAAGACTGGCAAATACACAAAGGCGGATTTGTGCTACTCGCTGCAGGAAACCATTTTCGCCATGCTCGTGGAGATCACGGAACGCACGATGGCGCACTGCGGGTCGGATGACGTTTTAATCGTGGGGGGCGTGGGGTGTAACGTGCGGTTACAGGAGATGATGACGCAAATGGCGAGCCAACGCGGGGGGAAAACGTACGGGATGGACGAGCGGTACTGCGTCGACAACGGCGCCATGATCGCGTACGCTGGGTTGCTGGCGTTTCAGGAAGGCCAGGTCACGCAAATGAAGGACACCACGTGCACGCAGAGGTACCGCACGGACGACGTGTTGGTGACGTGGAGGAAGGACAAGCAGTGAGTTAATTTTAAGGCGGGGGCTTCTAAGCCCGAAACGCACGAAGGGGCGTTTGAAAACAAAAAAAAAAGCCGTTCTACGTTGAACCCTATGGTGGGTATGGTGCTCACCACCGTTCCGACCCGCGACCGGTAAAAATAGTCGTCTTCCCCGCGTCGTCCAAACCAAGCACCAAAATCCGCGCCTCCCTCTCGCGAACACGTTCCACAAACGCGAGAACAAAATACCCATCTTGTTTTTACGGCTTTGGGGTTTGGGCACAAATCTGATGAGCGTAGACTACCTTACAGGGCAACAGGGTGTTGAAAACAACTGTGGGCCTGTTCTCAGTCTTCTCACACCTTTTAATATTTTTCCCTGACTGGTTGCCAAGTGCCTTTAAAATCGAATCAATATGTGGTGACAGCAGATCTCGGTTCACCCTGTTCAACATTTTAGCTTCGACGTCCGACAGTCCGAGGTTTTGGTCGGACGCTTTTTAGATCGGAAGCAGGGTATCCCCCCCCACAATAAGTCGCGTGGTTCGCCCCGCACAACATGAACCCAAACCCACGTTAGCGAGGAGGCAGCCCCCGCCCCGATCGTCCCAATGGCAGCGTCCGTCCCCGTCGCGGGTTCAGAGAAAGTCCCGCAGCAGAGCTTGTTCCTTTACAGGTTTCGCATTTTCAACGGTGTGCACGCGATTATCGAACTTCCCAACCTCGCCCTTGGGGTCTGGGTGATCGCCAGCTTGGAAAGCTCAGCGGCTGGGCTCTTCGGTCTCCTTGGCGCGATCGGAAGTGTCATCGCCCTCGTCGTCTGCATTAACATTGCGGGGCAGTTTTGCTGCTATCCGAAAGGCGACTTTCGCAAGATTGGGTCCTGCCTTAATGCCACGTTCATGCTTGTATCTCTGATCCTCAGCGCGTATTGGACGATTTGGATGATTTTTATTTCGGCATGGTGTGGTAACGTTGAAGACGGCCAGAACAGCGAGTTTCAAGACATATGCGGCAGGATCAAGGCTGCGGCGGCGTTAGCTGTCATCGGATCTGTCTTTCGACTCGTCACCGCGCTCCTCATGATCCCATTCTGCTGTTGCGGCTGGAGGGGCACGAAGGAGCCCAAGGTCGCACCCCTTGACGTCTAATTGATGTAGTGAACCGTGTGGCCTCGGAAAAGCTTGTCAATCGTCCCTTCCACTGAAGTGCCTTTCAAATTCTCCTCAAGCTTCTCGCACAAAACGCGGTTCAGCTCCTGGCCGTCGTGCTGCAGAAACGAGTCGTACGCGTCCCAGCCGAAGGAGCGCGTCAAGTCTTTGGTTGGCTAAAAATCTGTCGGCGGTGAAGTAGATATAATTAATTGTTCAATTTTGATTCATGGTTTCCGTCTTCTCATCATCTGTTCCTACCTATTGTTCCTACTAGATTACTCTGCCCTGCACACCGCCGTTCCTCCACTACCTTGTCTCCCTGGTTTTCAAACGCCCTTGCGCGTGCAACAATCGTTCTCCAAATTCCTCATTCGTCGTCGCTGGTCGTTTTTCGCCAGCTTAATTTCTCAGCAGCTGGACATCGACTCCAAAAATATAACACGCTCGCCCTGTACGTACGTTCGCCATTCGCACCCGCGCTCGGTCGTATCGCCCCTGGATTGAAGATTGAAGCAAAGTGTCACAGTGTCGCATAGACCATGTCTCTCGCCGCGCGCGCGTTGGTGCACTCACCGGCCGCCTTGGGGCGTGTTTCCCGGCGCGCGGCGAACCCGAGTGCGCCGCGTCACGCCCACCGCGATCTTCCGCGATCTGACGTCATCCGGTTCCCTTTTTCCGTTTCCGGGGTGCGCACGCGGGCGAAGAAAAGCGATGGAGACGAGGACACATCGGCTGACGGGTCGGGGGACAGGGATAGCGGCGATTCCGAGGACCAGACGGGGCAAGGTGCTGATACCCAGAAACCTTCGAACGGGACGAATCCTAGTGACGAGAGCGTGAACAAAAAAAACGAGAGTTTCAAAAAAAAGGAAAAAGCAGCTGCCAAGAAAAAAAAAAACGCCGCCGACGTCGCCGCCGCGGCGCTCGCCAGTAAAGAGGACGTCGCCCCCGCGCTGGAAGGCGATTGGCGAGACTTTCGTGCCAGGCTGGTTTCCATGGAATCAACAAGTGGCGATTCGGATTCCAAAACGGACGGGGACGAGACCTCAAAAAAGGTGGCGTCCGCGAGCGGCTCAAACCTGGCGCTTTTGAAAAAGCAAAAGCACACGCTTTCGGGGGAAACGCCGTGGGCGCACGTCATCGGTGCCCCCGAACGAGGGTGTTTGCTCATCGCGAGGGGCGAGAGCTTCACGGGCGGGCAGCAGTATTTCCACCAGGCCGTGATTCTTGTGCTAGAGCACAACGAAAAAGGATCCATGGGGGTTATTTTGAACCGCCCCACGCAGTACACGATGGTAAGTATTTCCCAATCACCACATTCCGCTGACTGATTGCCCATACGAGACTGACATTTCTTTTTACAATCTCAGGGGTACGTCAGCGGGGACGACGCGTCGCCGTTTTCGCAAAACGCGCTGTACTTCGGCGGCGACGTCGGGGACGGCACGGTTTCGTTTCTGCACGGCAGCGCGGTTGTTTCCGGGTCGGTGGAAGTAACCCCGGGGGTGTTTCTGGGAGGGTACGACTCCGCGTGCGACCTTGTGAACCAAGGTGACGTGAAACCGAACGAGTGCAAGTTCTTCGCGCGCTACTGCGGGTGGGGCGCCGGGCAGGTACGGCCGGAGGGCGATTCCCAAATCCGACACACCTACGTTTTACCTCTAACGTGCCTGTGACTGGTGACCAGGCCATCGCGATACACAACACGTTAACCACTTTTCGGTTACATTCGCAGCTCACGGGGGAGTGTTCACGGGGGGTGTGGTACCCGGTGGCGTGCGCGAAGCAGGTGGTTTTGAAACAGGTGCTGCAGCTGCCGAAGCCGCTTTGGCGGGAGGTCAGCGAGCTGGTGGGGGACAAGGTGGGGTTCGAGAGCCGGCTGGCGTACGGTGAGGCGACGGAGGAGGACGTGGAGCGGTGGGGGGACGACGAATGAACCACGGGTAGGTCGATGCTTGAGATGCTTGAATGTGAACGCTGTGTAATAAAAGACTTCACGTGTACTGTTTACCAGTCTAGCTATTGTACTCCTTTTTGTTGCTGATACTGTTTAGGTGTGATCCTTTGTCACCATACTACTGTTAATCGTCACCCTGTTACTGTTTACGGGTGTGTTCCTTTACCAAAATGCTACCACGTCGGTGGGTCCAATTGACACATCAAGCCGAGTCCCCCTAGCGCGACCGCGGCATACGCGACGAATAGGGGTTGGTACGCCAGCAACGCGACGCACGTCAATCCTTGCGCGACGAAAAAAACCCGAAGGAAGGTTTGTAACACAAAGGGAACGCTCCCGCCCGACGCGCTCCACTCGCTCACGCCCTGAAACTGCCCAAACTCTGCGCAGCTTCTCAGAAGAGCCGCCTTTTTACGCCACCGCTCAAGGACCCACTCGTTGCACGTCTCGTCTCCCGTTGGTACGGAACCCGGGTCGAACACGTCGAAGTGGACGTGGCACGTGCGCACGGGTAACGACCCTTTCGCGAGCTGCCCGAAACACCGCGTGCCGAGCGCGCTGCCCTTGACCGGTTCGTGTTGCGGGTCGGTGTACTGGATGGTCATGTCGACGATGACTCCGAAGGAAGTGTTTTTAGGAGTACCCTTTACTGCCTTCTGAGTACCCTTCACTGCCGTACCGTCACTTTCCTTTTCCCTTTCCCTTTGCTTTTCGTTTTCCCGAAGCAACAGCGCAAGGCCTTTAGTTTTCGGTCGCAGAATTTCCCCGCTCAACGACCCAACGTCGATCCCGTCGCGCGCGCAGGACACGTCGCTGCGTTGTTTGTTCGCCTCTGTGTACCTGGTGCCTTCGGGAAAAATAACCACCCAGCCGGGTGCGTTTTTCGCGAACTGTGTGTTGGCCCACGTCTTCAGGTGTTCCGAGTCAGCCGACCACTTCCGAGAGATGTACGCGAACCCGTTGAGTTTGCACCCCCACCCGAAAAAAGGAATCACACGAAGCTCGCGTTTCGCCACGGCTGGAGTTTTCAGTTTTGCCAGAAAAGTGTCAGCCTTGTCAGAGGTTGAACGTCTACAATCACCTCTGGTCTTGTATGGCCAAACAGTCGGAGGGATTTGGGAAACGCAAGACGTACCTCGGAACAACCCGACGTGCCATATCGACCCAGTGCGTACCGCCGCGGACCACAGGAACATCCAGTCCAGGTTACACTTGTGGTTGGCAATGATCAGTAACGGGGTGTTCCGTGGCAGGGCGTCGCCGGTGATGCGGACCCCAACGCCGTTCAAGCGCTCGGTGATGAACAAACACGAGGTCCACCAACACGCGAAGACCAACGATGTGACCCGGGCGTACGCGCCGTGCGACACCGGGCGAACCAGGCAAACGGCGGGAATTAGCAGCATCAGCGTCGCGGTAGTCGCGGTGAACAGCACGTAACCCAGCGACCACCACACGTTGAACCACTGAAGGAAACCCATGGCACGTGCGAAACGCCCGCGCGCGTGTACCCGGAATGCCTTCATCCGTTGTGGTGTCCGACGAAACCTTTCACGAAAACGAAAACGAAAATGCAGTATTAACATGCAGTGTCAAGGCAGTCGTGAAACGCGCTCTCTGCGCGTCGCGCGCACATGTTCCGCTCTCCAATTGTCCAACGACTATAACTCTCTTGTGTTGCTCACGCCGAGACCTTCCCGTGGTACGTCACCACCGCTCTTAGGCAATCCCCGGAGTGCAACGCGTCGATCGCGGCGTTCGTGGCGTTCGCGACGTCGCCTTTCTCGACGAAAATGCTGTGCGTCACGTAGTGGTCCACCGGCAGCTCACCCGATAAGCACCGCTCCACCAGTTTCGGGACCGCGGACCGGCTTTTCCACCCCCCGAACGCGGTGCCTTTCCACACGCGGCCGGTGACTAACTGGAACGGCCGCGTGCTGAGTTCCTTTCCCGCGGACGCCACGCCAATCACACAGCTCTCGCCCCACCCGCGGTGCGCGCACTCCAGCGCGCTGCGCATCACGTCCACGTTCCCGGTACAGTCGAAGGAGTAGTCCACGCCCCACTTCGTCATGTCTTGTGCGATGACTTGCTGGATGGGTTTGGCGTGATCGCTGGGGCACACCACGTCCGTGCACCCGATTTGCGACGCCACGACAAACTTGTCTTTGTTCAAGTCGATCCCGATAATGCGCCCCGCCCCCGCCATCTTCGCCGCCTGATTGTAAAAAAATAAATGTCAGTCTTGTATGGGCAATCAGTCGGCGGAATGTGGTGATTGGGAAATACTTACCTGCACCACCGCCAAGCCAACCGCGCCTAGCCCGAACACCGCAACGGAAGCACCGGCTTCGACTTTGCACGTGTTCCACACCGCGCCCAAACCGGTGCTCACGCCGCACCCGAACAAGCACGCTTTGTTTAGAGGCATGCGCTTGTTGATTTTCGCCGCGCTTATTTCGGCAATGACGGTGTACTCGGAGAAGGTTGAGCAGCCCATGAAGTGGAAAATGGGCGTGCCGTCCTTGGTGGTGAACCGGGACGTGCCGTCGGGCATGTGCCCGGCGCCTTGCGTGCTCCGAATGGTGGGGCACAAATTTGTCTTTGGCGACGCGCAGAAAATGCACGACGGCGCGTTGCACTGGGGGGTGTAGCACGGAATGACGTGGTCGCCAACCGCGACGCTGGTCACGCCTTCCCCGACGCTCTCCACGATCGTCCCGGCTTCGTGGCCGAGAATACACGGGAACAACCCTTCCGGGTCGTGGCCGTCCAGGGTGTACAGATCCGTGTGACAAAGCGCGTTTGAAATAACCTTCACCCTGATTTCCCCGCGCTTGGGAGGCGCCACGACGATCAGCTCGTTCGTCAGGGGCTGTTTCGGGCCCCACGCCACCGCGGCGTAGCACTCGATGGGCTTCCCGGTAGTTTGCGCGAATTGAGCGAGCAACTCCGGGTCGACGGTATCCACGGAGGTCAAAGCGGCGGCCGCCGCTTTCGTGGAAAGCGCGTCGGCGTGGAAATCGATGTGCGTCTCCATGAACGAGCTTATGAAGAAATAGGAGTGGTCGTGGCCTTTGTGTCTTCTTACCGAGACCTTCTGCCCGACGGCGGCGCACGCGCCTTCCAGGGTTTCCGGACGCAGCTGTTCCACGAGGAACTGGTCGTCCAGGCCGACGTCTATGAGGATATCGGGAAACTCGTGGAAGGCTTCGCCTCGGGATTTTAAAATTTCCACGGGGTCGAATTGCTTTCCTTTTTCCTCAGCGTCGGCGCCGAAATAAGCCCCGAACGCTTTCTTGCCCCACGGCGTCTGCGACGGGTTGCAAACAGGCGCGAAGGCGGAAACCGAGGCGTACGCGCTGGGGTTCAAAAAGGCTGTGATTGTGAACGAAAAGTGGTTAACGTCTTGAGTCTTGAGTTTTGAGTATTTAGTGCACTTCCTTTTAATGACTAGCGTAGTCACGAACGGGGCTGTACACCGTGTTTGGATTTGGGAAAGGCCAACACGTACCGACGTTGAGCGCGCCCATTCCGCCCATGGAGTGCCCCGTGATGGATTTCAGATCAGACGCGTTGAAGTTTTTTTCAATCAACCCCGGGAGCTCTTTCGTGACATAACTGTACATGTTGTAGTTCGTTTTCCACGGCTCACAAGTCGCGTCCACGTAGAAACCAGCCCCGGTGCCGAGATCGTACGACTCGTCCTCGCCGGCAACCCCCGCGCCCCTCGGCGACGTGTCGGGGAAAACAAGCATCACGCCCCTTTTCGCCGCGATTTTAAACGCCCCTCCTTTCGTAACCGCGTTGTCATCCGTGCACGTCAGCCCGCTAAGGTAGTACACAACAGGCACCGCGTGCAGCTTCGCCGCGGGGGGGACGAACACGGAAAAGGTCATCGTCGTGCCCGTGCTAACCGACAAATGCGTGTACTTTTTTACCTCACCGCCGAACGCGACGTTGCTGGATTTCAGGTTCATGGCGATTGCGTTCGTATCGGCCGAGGCAGAGGCGTGGACGGCGCGAAGAACGGCTCTTCGGTGCGGGGAGGGAGGTACGCGGGACGCGAGACGGACGAATTGACCGGTAGCGACTCGAGCGGCTGCGAACATGCGTGTTGTGCGCGATCGCGACGAAAACCCCGTCGTTTCGTGAAAGGAGAAGGCGTTGTTGGTTTTTGCAGGTTATTTTTGGAGCAAAAGACAAAATGATGACGAGGCGAAGTACCAGTGGTCCGCGCGCGCCCGGGCCTTCGACCGGAGGGGCCGCGGCGCGGTTTGGCCGTTGCCGTCCCGCCTAGGTGGCCTCTTTTCGGAGGATGCAGCGGCACCCCGCGTTGTTCGCCCGTGACGCAAACAGTGACGCGTTTTTGGAAAGCGCGGTTCGGGATCGGCTGGGGGACCCGCTTTGGCGCACGGGGCCGAACCGCCGTGCGCTCGCGGGGCTGTGCGTGTTGACCACGCTTCGGTGCGAGCTCGCGGGCCGGGCGCAGGCCCGGGATACGGGTACGCGCACCGGAAACACTGGAACCGGAAACATAACAAGCGCATCCATCTCACCGTTCGACGGCGCTCCCGGATTGGCGTTGGCCGAGACGGTCAAGAAACTTTGTGGACGCGATGGAAGAGGCGACGGAACGCAACGAAAGGCTATTAACAACGACCCTCTGCACACCTTAAAGTCCCTGGGCTTAATCGACCTGTTTCCGCACATGGAGTCCCTCCCCCGGGTGGGGACGAAAAACGTGCAGCACGCCCCCCGGGGACGGAAATCCCCGGTTTGGGAGTACTTCGACAGCGTGGGGAAGATGCAGCAGCTGGTTTCCGTGGCGGACGGTTTGGCGAAACAGGGCGGCGGCGCGCGGTCCCCGAAAAACGCAAAGTACGTAGCGCACCAAATCGCGCTACTGTACCAAGGCGTCGCTAGCGTTAGAGGAGAGCTTAAGCAGTTCAAGCCTGTGATTGAACGAAGGTTCGACGAGATCAAAAACGAAACGGAGAACGGAGAACGTGGGGAATACGCCGGCGGGACTAAACACGGCGGCGAAGAAACTCGAGTCCTTTCCAAAAAAAAGAACGCTTCCAAAAAAAAACCAAATCGCCCGGCGCTCACGGAAGCCTCCATGGCTTGGACGGAAGCCATCGCGGGTGAAATAGCCGCGATGACCCGGTCGTTTCCACCGCAAGCCAGTGAGAAGTTACGGGCGGTTATTAAAGCGGCGAGTGGGGTGGGTAGCGAAAAGGGGTGATGACGAAACCGAAAACGCATCTGTCGATGATTCGAATGACCTCTTGCGTGCCGCGCGCCTCAGCACTTTTTTCTGTACTACACCTGCAACTTGGTTCCACCCATCTCCACCGCCGCGCGCGTTCGACCGACGACGTTCCACCAGAGGTAATAGTCCCTTAACTACCACCTCTGGTTCCACTTGACACTCGGTTTGGCATCCTTCCCCCATGCCTTCCTCCGAGACCGATGCGTTGTTGCCTTCTCGGCGGCGTCCCAACGGCCCGTCTTGGGGCGCCACGCTTTCGGTGGGGATCATCGGTTTGGTGAGCGTCGCGTCGGGCGCGAGGTTCGGGTGGAAGGCGTATGACAACTACCGGTGGAAGCAGCTTCTGGGTACCTGGGAAGAGCGCACGAGCGCGCAGCACACGGAACGCACGAGGTGTAACTCGTGCGCGGTGGTGATTCCGTCGGACCGCTTGGCAGGCAAAGGCATGGGTTCCGCGATTGACGCGCACGACTGCGTGGTGCGTTTCAACACGCACGACCCGGCGGACGCGCCCGCCGAGGACTGGGGAAGCAAGGATGACATCAGGGTGGTGAACGCGTATCAAGTCGAGGCCCTGGGTCCGGAAACCGGGTCGTGTATCGACCCGCAAAACCCGACCTGCCGCAGAGTGATCATCACATGGGAAACCCCATCCGTGGAAGGCTTCATGGGCGACCACGCAAACGCCGAGCTGTTGCCACAGATGGGCGCGGAGTATTTCCCAGGTGCCAAAGACGTGCACGAGACGCTTCGCGAGTTCGCCAACCAAAACGGCCTCGGCGTGCCGATGTTCGGAAGCAGCGCGTACTGCGCCGTGAGTATCATTCGGCACCCCGACATTTGCGGCGAGAGGTTGACGCTTTTCGGAATCCCGTCATCCATGGCGGTGGAAACAACCGGGTACATCGACCCGCACGGGCCGCCAAGCGCGGCGCACTGCTACGAAACCGAACACGAGTTCTTTCGGAAAACCGCGGGGAGCGCGGGGTGGGAAAACGTCTTGGTGCAGGACATGGGAGACGCGCCGGTGCCGGAGCCAACGCCGGTTGAGGAAGCGCCGGATGAGGAAGCGCCGGCGGAGGAAGCGCCGCAGGAGGAGCAGCCGCAGTTCGGAACAGCCGCGGGAGGAACAGCCCGAAGAGGAACGGTAGAGTATTTGAAGCTTTGAAGTAACACAACTCGAGTGCAAAGCCAAAAGCTTCTTCTCTTGACCAAGCGTTGGCACTTTTTGAGAATGTAGTCTGCTTTAGGCGGAGATGTTCAGGATCAGCACGTCAACCACGTTTTCCAAAAGGTGGATCAAACATAAACCTGTACAAGTACATACAGGTTTATGTTGTAACCGTACCTTTTGAAACCATGGAACACATGATGATTTCGAACGTCTCCACCTAAAGCAACTACATGCTCTAAAAAGTGCCAACGCTTGGTCAAGAGAAGAAGGTAACGTCAACTCATTTCTCTCGTATCTCTTCCCACGAATCGTACCGTGAATGTGTGTTGTTAGATCACGCGACCTCCTGGAAGATTGCGAAGAGTACCATCAGTTCACGCAGCGCTTGCTCTGGACGCCGCGTGGCGGATACATTCAACGTATCCAGGACTTCTGCGCGAAAACTTCGTCGGTGCTTGTTCGAGAGCACGTTTATGCGCCATCGCTACGAAACCCGTCATCAGGTGCCGCCACTCATAAACGTGCTTCGTAACTCACCCCCGACGAAGTTTTCGAGAGAAGCCAAGGAGAAAGAAAATACCCGCGACACGGCGTCGGCGAAAAGCGAGTGCGTCAACTTATCGCGCTCTTCGCAATCTTCTTGAGATCGCGTGCGCTAACAACACACGAAGCAGTTGTGTTCCCACATCACACGTACTCGCCTCGTACGATTTTCCCAACCACAAACTCCGCGAACGAGGTTTGCTCGGTCCCGTCCACCGGGTACAGGGATTCGATCTCGGCTTTTTTGTCCAGCCGGGTCATCTCACGCAGCTCTTTTCCTAACACCCGTCCGGCTTCGTCCCCCGCGGCGTCCGTCACCACTAGCAAGTTGCGAATCTTCGACCGGTCTCGTTCTGTCAAGGGAATGGACGCCACCGCGTTGCGGCTCGCCAGATCCGCGAAGCACACGCCGAGCCACTTCACGTGCAGCGCGTACTGCGCGGATTCGAGCGCGGACCGCGCGCTGCCGTGGCGGTACGCCTTCAGAATCAAAACCCCGGACGGGTTCCAGTCCACCAGCCCGAGCGTGGGGACCTGAGGTTGGGAAAGAAAAGGGTCAGTCTTCCCGTAACTTGCGTGAGTAACTGCTCTGGACAATCGGCAAACAGGTGTAGGATTCGGGCCGAACAGTGCACTTGTGCTGTATGTAGTAACTTCCTTTGAATGACAGTGTAGTCAGAGCAAGAGAGGGGCATCATCAAACAGTGTTGTGATTTGGGAAAGCCCCGATACGCACGTTCGGGAACTCGGTTTGCAGGCGTTTCACAAACGCCCTGGTGGGCAAGTCGGGGAACCCCTTCGCGGTGATCAACACGATACCCAGTCTTCCCCAAATGCGCTCGCGCTTCAGCTTGTCGAACACGGAGTGCTTTTCCACGATGAGGAAGTACGACGCGTCGCATCGGATTTGGATTTGGGAGTCGCCGTCCACGACGGCGTTGATGTCCCCCGGTACTTCAAAGTCGGGGGAGTCGGGCGTTGAGTAGTCCCTCCAAACCCCGTCGACGCCTTTGATTTTTATCTTGCCGCACACCAAGCCCCGGCCGGAGGTGGTGATTCCCATGGCCCTTCGTGAGCACCGAAGCAGACGCACCACGTCCTGCAGCGATGCCGTGACGGACGCGGGCGAGGGGAACAAGGAAGGGTGCGACGTCGCGAGCAGGTAGTACAACCCGCGGTTCGTCACCACCCTGTTTTCGGTTAAGTGACAGTGGATGTGGTTCAACAACGCGGTGATTCGTGGGTACCGAAACGGTGCCCTCGGGTCGTGCAAACGGACGATCGTCGGAGCCGAGGTGGGAAGACGGTACCCGGCGAGGGGAGCTTGAGGGGCGGCGCGGCGGCTCCAGCTCCGGCTCCTGCGGCGGCTCCGGCTCCAGCTCCGGGCAACGCCGTGAGCACCGCGGCGCGGGTATCGGCGGCGAGTTCGTACTCAAACGCGCCGGGAAGAGGCTGCGGCGAGAGCTCGATGGTCATGGGGTCGAAGTCCGCGGCCCAGGGTCCATCAGGTACGTCCATGCCAAGCACGGCGAAGAAGGGGCAGATGGCTATGGCGGTTATTTTGGCGCAAACCTCTTCCGGCGTCGACGAAGCGGCGAAGTCCTCGAACTCGACGTCCTCCGCGTCGCCCGCATCGTCGCGGTCGAAGTCATCTTGCCCCCAAGCAAACACGTCACCACCCTCGCCGTCCTGCGAATACGCGCGCATGGTGAAGTGGCGTCCTCGCAACGTGGTCGGCTCTGAACCCGACGCAGGTTTTTGAAAAGTCGTTGCTTTTTCGTTCCAGTCGTAACGCTTTTCTTGGAAGCCCCGAAAACGCGTTTGCTCAGTCACACTCGCCTGCGCAACGACGCAACATGCTCACCTCCAACCCCGACACTCTTGAATTCAGTAATATCGCGCACCGGCACGACGCTGGTGACGCCTTCTCGGCTCTGCCCGTCCACATCCTCATCACGCACGTCCTAAGTTCGCGCAATCTGCCCGATCCCTCAGATCTCGCACGGCTCCGAGCGGTGAGTCGTGAGATGCGCGATGCGGTGGCGGCGACGGGGCGTTTAGTGTACGAGCTGGGAGCTGAGAAAGCCATACAGCTCGGAGACGTAAGCGGGATGCAGCTCTTGCATCAGCGACGTGACCTTGATGACGACCCCGATAGCTTGTGCATGTGGGCGGCGGGGGAGGGACAACTCGAAATACTGAAGTGGTTGCACGAGAATGACTTCTCGTGGGACGAAGAAGAGACGTGCTCGTCCGCGGCGTTGGGTGGACACCTCGAGGTGCTGCAGTGGTTGCGCGCGAACAGCTGTCCGTGGAACGAGAATACGTACTAAGGGGCGGCGAGGCGCGGGCACCTCGAGGTACTGCAGTGGGCGCGCGCAAACGGATGCCCGTGGGACGAGAATACGTGCTAATCGGCGGCTTACGGCGGGCACCTCGAGGTGCTGCAGAGGGCACGCGCGAACGGCTGTCCGTGGGACGAGATGACGTGCGAAAAGGCGGCGTTGGGCGGGCATTTCGAGGTGCTGCAGTGGGGGCGCGCAAACGGCTGTCCGTGGGACGAGACGACGTGCGAAAAGGCGGCGTTGACAGGAAACCTCGAGATGCTACAGTGGTTGCGCGCGAACGGCTGCCCGTGGAGCGAGTTTACGTGCACGTTGGCGGCGTTGAAGGGGCGTCTCAAGGTGATGCAGTGGGCGCGTGCGAACGGCTGCCCGTGGAATCAGCAGACGTGCGCGTTCGCAGCGTGGGGCGGGCAGCTCGAGGCCTTGCAGTGGTTGCGCGCGAACGGCTGCCCGTGGAATGAGCAGACGTGCGCGTCGGCGGCGGATCGCGGACACCTCGAGATACTGCAGTGGGCGCGTGCGAACGGCTGCCCGTGGGACAAGTTGACGTGCACAAACGCGGCGATGGGCGGGTACCTCGAGGTGCTGCAGTGGGTGCGCGCGAACGGCTGTCCGTGGGACCATCTGACGTGCGCGTACGCGGCAAGGCGCGGCGGGCACTCCGAGTTGTTATCTTGGGCTCAGGCGAACGGCGCACCCGAGGAGGCGGAAGAAGAAGAAGAAGAAGA
>Ga0115003_10000070_pt1 | contig 72934 bp, 70 predicted proteins | sample ArcticOcean_MG_C_7_FD_88736 | JGI IMG/M metagenome (GOLD analysis project Ga0115003, IMG submission 88736) | Marine microbial communities from western Arctic Ocean - ArcticOcean_MG_CB11_88 | ecosystem: Environmental > Aquatic > Marine > Oceanic | place: Arctic Ocean: Canada Basin | collected...
ACATTAAAGATTTTCCATCATTAACACTTAAGCTATATCTTCCACGAAATTGTCGCTCATCACCACCAAAAGTAGGAATTCTCCAAAAATTATCATTTTTACCTAATGAATATTTTAGTAATTGGTGGTCTGCTAGGTCATCAATTTTTTCTGGCTTCCCATGAATTTTAAAGTAATCCTCTGACCCAACAATTGCAAATTGCGTAGTGGCAATTTTTCTTGCCTGCAGAGAACTATCTGGGAGATCTCCAATTCGAATAGCCACATCAAAACCCTCAGAAACTAGATCCACAAACTGATTATCTAAAGTCATATGGACTTTAATTTTTGGGTGTAATTTTAAAAAGGGGGTTAGGGCACCAACTAAATGATTTGAGCCAAAGTCTCCTGCAGCTGATAGTTTTAGTATTCCTTGGGGTGTTGATTGCATTGAAGTAACTGTTAAATCAGCCTCACGTACACCAGTTAAAATTTGTATGCATTTTTCATAATAATTTAAACCAATATCTGTAGGTCTAACATTTCTTGTAGTACGGTTTAACAACGTAACACCTAATCGTGATTCCAGAGCCATAATATGTTTTGATACTGAGGATTTAGAAAGCTTCAACTTATTTGCGGCGCCTGTAAAGCCATCATTGTCAATTATAGCAACAAATACTTCAATTTCAGTCATACGGCCCAACTAAAGGTCCCCATCTGCAGAGAGCATAACAGCCAATGGTTTAGTTCCTCCATTTGCTGCCAGTATAATTACTAATACTGAGGTCAATGGAACTGATAAAATTGCACCAGGTAAGCCCCATAATGCAGTCCAAAAAACTAAAGCCACTAAAACTACAAAGCTTGATAAATTTACAGATTTACCAATCATTTTGGGCTCTAAAACATTTCCAACATAAGTCTGAACCGCCATAAGTAATCCAAAAGCAAGGATTGCCCAGGATACTGAGCCAAACTGGGCTAGAGTTAAAACAACAGGAAATCCCACACCTATTGCAGAGCCTACGAAAGGAATATAATTCAACAACCCAATCATAACTGCCCAAAATAAGGCACTATCGATATTCATTAGCCACATAATTACAAATGATACGCACGCTAAAATAATATTAATTGCTGTTTTTACTGTTAAATAAACACCAATACGTTTGTTTACTTCTGCCATTAGACCTAGGGCTTGGTCTGCACCTCCACCTAGTGCTTTTAGCATTTTTTCTCGAAAATTCCCTACTTCTGAAAAAAGAAACCCCGCATAAAGTATCGACATAAATAAAACAGACCCTACTGACGAGATAGAGCCCACCGCACGTAAAGCAAACGATTGTATATCTAATTTAGACCACCAGTTTGTTATTATTTTATCCAAACTAGGTACACTTTCTAATTCAAATTTTTCAGCAAGGCTGTCAGCAAGAGTTTGAAGGTTCATTTGATATAATGGCAGTTGTGATAAAATATATTCAATATTATTTGAAATCATCAGCACAATTAATAACACAATAATAACAAAAATTAATAAAACCATTAATCGATGCACAATAGATGGTAATGAGCCCATTAAAGGCCATCGAGCCACTGCCGTTGATGCAGTAACCAAAATATAAACTGTTAAAACACCTAATACGATTGGTAGTAAAATTGTTTGGCCAATAAAAAGCAACCAAACAACCATAATTGAAAAACCAGTGGCGTAAAATAGTGTTGAAATGCGTGTGTCCATGATGCTCTTTCAGTTTGTGTGCCATCAATTTAGGCCTATAAAATAAAACTTTCTAGGTTTGTTCTAAATCAATGCGAGTGTAAATCACAATTCGAATCCACTTGCACTTAATAAAAAAACTGCCTATGTGGACATTAATTGCGGAAAGACTGGCTTCCACCCTAGTCTTCCATCGAAATTTACGACGGGCCGTGTGCCCGTTTTTTTATGTGAGAGACATGTCAGATTTAATTGCAAAATCAGCGATAGACAAACGAATGGCTAGTATTGTTCAACCCATTATAGAAGATTTGGGTTATGAACTGGTTCGCATTCGCTTACTGTCAGGGAAATCAACAACATTACAAATCATGGCAGAACGCCCTGATGGTGGAATTGACGTAAATGATTGTTCTAAGATTTCAACAGAGGTTAGTGCAGTCCTTGATGTTGAAGATCCAATTGAAGTTGAATATGCATTAGAGGTTTCAAGCCCTGGTATGGATCGTCCCCTTACACGTTTAAAGGATTTTATTGCTTGGGAAGATTTTGAAATCAAGGTTGAGACATCTGAATTAATTGATGGCCAGCGCCGCTTTAAGGGCGTGCTGCGTGGCGTTGAAGGTAATGATGTGTTAATTGAAATTCAACAAGGTATAATTGGTTTGAATTTTGAGTGGTTGTCAGAAGCTAAATTAGTCCTGACAGATGAGTTGGTCGCAGCTGCGCAAAAAAGCCGCGTGAATATAGTCGAAAGTGATTTTGACGACATAGAAACAGAAGAGGAATAAACCATGGCTATAACTAGTGCTAATCGCCTAGAGCTTTTACAAATTGCAGACTCAGTTGCTCGTGAAAAAATGATTGACCCTGATCTTGTTCTAAAAGCAATGGAGGAATCTTATGCTAAAGCGGCCAAATCAAAATATGGTGCTGAACTTGATATCCGTGCATTTATTGATCGCAAATCTGGCGAATTAGAAATGACGCGTGTTCGCGTAGTTGTTGAAGGTGACGAAGCTGAGAATATGTACACAGAAATGACTGTGGAAGAGGCTAAAGCGCACAAGGAAAGTCCATCTGTTGGAGATTTAATAATAGACCGATTACCACCAATGGATTTTGGTCGTATTGGTGCGCAATCCGCAAAGCAAGTTATTTTACAAAAAGTCCGCGAAGCAGAGCGTGATCGTCAATATGAAGAATTTAAGGATCGCGAAGGTGAAATTATTAATGGCCTAGTTAAACGTGTTGAATATGGAAACGTTATTGTTGATGTAGGTCGTGGTGAAGCAGTATGTCGTCGTGACCAGCTCGTTAACCGCGAAATGTTTCGTAATGGAGACCGTATTAGGGCAATTATTAAAGAAGTTCGCTCTGAAATGCGTGGCCCACAGGTATTTCTTTCACGGACAGCCCCAGAATTTATGGCTGAATTATTTAAAATGGAAGTTCCTGAAATCTATGATGGTATAATTGACATTAAAGCTGTTGCCCGTGATCCAGGCTCACGTGCTAAAATTGGTGTAATATCATATGATAACTCTATTGATCCAGTTGGTGCATGTGTAGGTATGCGGGGGTCTCGCGTTCAGGCGGTTGTAAATGAATTGGGTGGCGAGAAAATTGATATTATTCCTTGGAATGAGGATGCTCCAACATTCTTAGTCAACGCATTACAGCCTGCTGAAGTAACAAAGGTTGTTTTAGATGAAGAAGCTGAACGTATTGAGGTAGTGGTGCCTGACGAACAATTGTCATTAGCAATTGGTCGTCGTGGTCAAAATGTGCGATTAGCCTCTCAGTTAACAGGCTTAGATATTGACATAATGACAGAATCAGATGAATCAGAACGTCGTCAAAAAGAGTTTGAAGAACGTTCAAAATTATTCATGGATACAATGAATGTTGATGAAGTTGTGGCACAACTTTTAGTTTCAGAAGGTTTCTCAAGCTTAGAAGAGGTTGCTTATGTTGAAGCTGATGAATTATTAACGATCGAAGGCTTTGATGAAGACACAGTAGGTGAACTTCAAGCACGCGCACGAGAAAGCTTGGATGAAATTAATGCTAAATCAATTGCCGAAGCTCGTGAGATCGGCGTAGCCCAAGACTTGATTGACTTCGAAGGGTTATCGCCACAAATGTTAGTTGCCCTTGGTAAGGATGATGTAAAATCTTTAGAAGATTTTGCAACTTGCGCTGATTGGGAATTAGCCGGTGGTTTCACAACTGTAAATGGTGAGCGTCATAAAGATATCGGTGTATTGGAAAGCTTTGATGTAAACATTCAAGAAGCCCAAGACTTGATTATGCGGGCACGCCTACAAATTGGTTGGGTTACAGAGGAGCAAATGGCAGAAGATGCCGCAGCCGCCGAGGCCGCAGAAGCGGGCACTGGCGTAGAGGGGGCTGAGGCCTGATGTTTCAGGTCTCAGGTATTGCTCGTGACACGAGGTTCTCAACCCAAACGTAACACAGACCCTGAGCGCAAATGTATTGCGCTTGGTAGTTCTCACTTAAAAGAAGAGCTTATTCGCTTTGTTCTAAGCCCTGAAGGCGTGGTTACTCCTGATCTTTCAGAGAAATTACCAGGCCGGGGTATTTGGGTTTCTGCTAAACGTGATGTATTATTGAGTGCCATTACTAAGAATCTATTCTCACGCGCGGCAAAGGCACCAGCTAAAATACCTGAAGCTTTTTTGGACTTAATTGAACGTCTGTTAGTAAAGCGTGTAATAGAAACTATATCTTTAGCACGTCGTGGTGGAGAAGTTGTTAGTGGTTTTGAGGTTGTTAAAGGCGCTTTAATTTCTCAACGAGCAAGAATTTTAATTCAAGCAAGTGATGGGTCAGAGCGTCAACTAGGCAAACTCCGCTCTCCTGAAGGTAAGAATGTATATTTTAACTGTCTGAACCAAGCAGAATTGGGTTTGGCATTTGGACGAGACTATGCGATACACGCGGCGCTGACAGGTGGTGGACTTACAAAAAAAGTCCGCGCCGAGGCTACCCGCCTTGCTGGTATTCGCAAAATGGGCAAAAGCTGATTAAATCAGCACAGAAAGGTGATTACGAATGAGCGACGATAAAAAACCATTAGGACTGCGCAGTAGTTCTGGCCCAGGCCACGTAAAGCAAAGCTTTTCACATGGGCGCAGCAAGTCTGTAGTCGTAGAAAAGAAACGCAAACGTGTGATAGTGCCAGGCAAAGGCGGCGCAGGAGCTTCAGGTGGACCGCGTCCAGCTGGTGTATCTGATGGAGAACTCGATCGCCGTAGAAAAGCATTAATGGCAGCGGCCGCTCAAGAAAATGATCGTAAAGCGCGAGAAGAAGCTGATACAAAAGAGCGCGAAGTAGAGCGTGCTGAACGCCGCCGTTTACGTGATGAAAAAGAGCGTGTCGAAGAAGAGCGTGTTGAAAAAATACGTGTGCGCGACGAAGAAAAAAATAAACCCGCTGAAGCTCCTAAAAAAGTTAAAGTTGAAAAATCTGCTCCTGCAGATGATCCTGCCGCTTCTCAAGCAGCAGCTCTTAAAGCAGAGGCCGGTGATCGCATAGCGCCAAAGCGCGATGATGCTCCTCGAAAAGACACTAAGCAGGAGCCAAAGAAGCAAAAAGGTGGGGACGATCGTCGACGATCTGGTAAATTAACAATTAATCAAGCCTTAGGTGGCGGTGGTAATCGCCAACGTTCACTAGCATCCATTAAACGTAAGCAAGACCGTGAACGCCGCAAAATGGCTGGCGCAAACATGGGCGAGCGCGAAAAAGTTGTACGTGATGTTCAGGTTCCAGAAGCTATTACTGTACAAGAATTAGCTAATCGTATGGCTGAAAAAACTGCAGCAGTGGTAAAAGCCTTGATGACAAACGGCATTATGGCCACACAAAATCAAACAATTGACGCAGATACTGCAGAGTTGATTGTTGAGGAATTTGGTCACAAAGTTGTACGTGTTTCTGATGCTGATGTAGAAGACGCAATTAAGCTAGTGGCCGATGATGTGGCAGATTTAAAACCGCGAGCTCCAGTAATAACAATTATGGGACACGTCGATCATGGTAAAACATCTGTTTTAGACGCATTACGCAAAACAAACGTTGTATCGGGCGAGGCTGGTGGCATTACACAACATATTGGAGCTTATCAAGTTACAACAGACGGTGGTACACTATTATCTTTTCTTGATACACCTGGACACGCTGCCTTCACATCAATGCGTGCTCGTGGCGCACAAGTAACAGATATCGTTGTCTTGGTTGTCGCTGCAAACGATGGCGTTATGCCTCAGACTATTGAAGCTATTGCACACGCAAAGGCAGCAAACGTTCCGTTAATCATTGCTATTAATAAAATGGACCACGAAGCTGCTGACCCAATTCGTGTTCGAACAGATCTATTACAACACTCAGTTGTAGTAGAAGCTATGTCAGGTGACGTACAGGACGTTGAAATATCAGCGCTTAAAGGTACAGGTCTTGATGATTTGTTAGAAGCGATAGCATTGCAGTCAGAATTATTGGAACTGAATGCAAATCCAGATCGTGCAGCACATGGTGCAGTAATCGAAGCTAAACTAGATACTGGTCGTGGACCAGTTGCAACTGTTCTTGTCAAAAATGGTACTCTTCGTAAGAGTGATATTTTTGTTGTAGGTGAACAATGGGGTAAAGTTCGCGCCTTAATAAATGATAAAGGTGAGACAGTACTCGAAGCAGGACCATCAGTTCCAGTAGAAGTTCTAGGCCTAAACGGAACGCCCGCAGCAGGTGATGTACTGAATGTAGTAACCTCAGAAGCAGAGGCGCGTGAAATTTCTAATTATCGCCAACAGGCCGCTAAAGATAAGAAAGCCACTGCTGGATCTGCAACAACATTAGATCAATTGATGGCTAAAGCTAAAGCAGATCAAAATGTATCTGAATTACCAATTGTAGTTAAAGCGGATGTTCAAGGTTCAACCGAAGCAATTGTTCAGGCTATGGAAAAAATTGGTAACGATGAAGTTCGCGTTAGAGTTCTACACTCAGGCGTTGGAGCAATTACAGAATCTGACGTTACATTAGCAGAGGCTTCTGGAGCACCAATCATAGGCTTTAATGTCCGTGCCAACGCACCCGCACGTGCATCAGCCAATCAAAAGAGCGTAGAACTTCGTTACTACTCTATTATCTATGATTTAGTTGACGATATAAAAGCTGCAGCATCTGGGTTACTATCAGCAGAGGTTAGAGAAACCTTTATTGGTTATGCAAAGATTAAAGAAGTTTTCAAAATTACTGGTGTTGGTAAAATTGGTGGTTGTGAAATTACTGAAGGTATTGCAAGGCGTGCAGCTGGTGTACGTCTACTGCGTGACGACGTGGTTATCCACGAAGGCCGCCTAAAAACTTTGAAGCGCTTCAAAGATGAAGTCAAAGACGTTCACATGGGTCAAGAATGTGGTATGGCATTTGAAAAGTACGAAGATATTCGTGTAGGTGACGTAATTGAAATCTTTGAAACAGAAGAGATTGAACGTAAATTAGAGTAAAAATTATTACTATTATTAAATACAAATGCCACATTTAAAAATAAGTGTGGCATTTTTCATTGAAAATGAGTTTAGACATACATTTTAGATTAATACATAAATCCGCCTGCACTTTATTAATTCATCAGAAATGTTGTCATTCAGTTAGTAGATTCGTATATCTACACTTAACGAAAGGCAGTTTATTATGGAAAATACTAAATTTCCGGGTTGGCACGGAACTACAATCATAGGTGTACGTAAAGGAAACGAAGTTGTCGTCGCAGGTGATGGTCAGGTTAGTCTTGGTAATACTGTTATCAAAGGCTCAGCTCGTAAGGTTAGGCGTATTTCACCTGGTGGTCACGATGTAGTGTGTGGCTTTGCGGGCTCTACTGCAGATGCTTTTACATTGCTTGAGAGATTAGAGGCCAAACTGGAGGCATCCCCTGGTCAATTGGCAAAAGCATCAATCTCATTAGCTAAAGATTGGCGAATGGACAAGTATCTCAAAAACCTTGAAGCAATGTTAATTGTTACAGATGGCACTGACCTATTTGTGATTACAGGGGCTGGTGACGTATTAGAGCCTGAGCATGGAATTGCAGCAATTGGATCTGGCGGAAATTTTGCCTTAGCTGCAGCCCGCGCAATAATTGATAGCGATCAAGACGCAGAAACAATCGCTCGTAAATCTTTAACCATAGCTGCAGAGATATGCGTGTTTACTAATGGCAATATGACAGTGGAAAAAATATCTAAATGACAGACCTTACTCCCCGCGAAATTGTATCAGAATTAGATCGATATATAATTGGACAGAACGATGCCAAAAGATCTGTAGCAGTTGCCTTACGCAATAGGTGGCGCCACAAACAATTAAGTGATGACATTCGTGATGAAGTTTACCCTAAAAACATTTTAATGATTGGCCCAACAGGTGTTGGTAAAACTGAAATAAGCAGACGCTTAGCAAAGTTAGCCAAAGCACCGTTTTTAAAAGTAGAAGCAACTAAATTTACAGAGGTTGGATATGTTGGTCGCGATGTTGAGCAAATAGTTCGTGATCTTGTAGATAGCGCAATTGTAATGGTGCGCGATGATAAGCGCGAAAAGGTTAAAACTGGTGCATATGAAAGCGCAGAAAATCGCGTATTGGATGCACTCTGTGGTACAGATGCACGTGAGCAAACTCGTGAAATGTTTCGTAAAAAGCTACGCGAAGGCTTGCTCGATGACAAAGAAATTGAATTAGAACTTGCCGATACATCTAATCCAATGGGCGGTATGATGGATATACCTGGCCAACCTGGAATGGGTATGATGAACATTGGAGAAATGTTTGGCAAGGCTATGGGTGAGAGAACAACAAAACGCAAAATGCGAATAGCTGATAGTTACAAGATTTTGATAAGTGAAGAAGCTGATAAGCTAGTTGATCAAGAAGCCGTAACTAAAGAAGCGGTAATGGCTGTTGAAGAAAGTGGTATCGTATTTTTAGATGAAATAGACAAAGTCTGTGCAAAATCAGATGCGCGTGGAGGGGATGTATCACGTGAAGGTGTTCAACGTGATTTACTTCCCTTGATTGAAGGAACAACCGTATCTACAAAACATGGGCCAGTTAAAACTGACCACATTTTATTCATTGCATCAGGTGCATTTCATACCGCAAAGCCTTCTGATCTTCTTCCAGAACTACAGGGAAGACTACCTATTCGAGTAGAGCTTCGCGCATTAACAGAAAAAGATTTTGTACGGATATTGACTGAAACAGATAATGCTCTGACACGCCAATATTCTGCTCTTATGGCAACTGAAGGTGTTAACGTTACCTTTACAGTCGATGGTATAGCCGCACTGGCAAAAATTGCAGCTGAAGTAAACGAGAGCATCGAAAATATTGGCGCACGCCGCTTACACACGATCATTGAACGCGTATTCGAAGAACTTAGCTTCACTGCGCCAGATCGATCCGGCGAAGCGGTTGTGGTTAGCGCTGATTTTGTTGAACAGCACCTCGGAGAATTAGCAAGGAGTAGCGATATATCACGTTATGTACTTTAGAATTTAACAACAAAAGGTTTTTAAAGATATTTAAATCATCATAGCTTTATTTATGAGTTTTTCTTTACTAGTATAATTGGATACATTTACACCCTGCTCTATGAGAGCCTGTTTAAGCTCATGTTCTGTGAGAGATTCTATTGCTTCTTTTGACATTTTAAGAAAATTAATTTTCTGTTTGTATGGTGGATTGGTATTTTTAAAAAACCCTATATTTTTAAATTTAAAATCTTCTGAGTATTTTGCCATAAAGTGATTTAAAAACGTGTTAATGCTTATCCTGATACGTGGATCACTTGAGATATGCTTATTTGAATAATCTAGGGTCTCAAGCATTAGCTCTGACCAACGTAGTGCGCCCTTTTCATTCATTAATTGGATTGCATTGTGTTTATGGTGAAAGTTTAGTCTAAAGTCTGCCCCATGATAATATGGGCCACCACCCATTATATCTAACCACATTGAGGCTTGCGTGTTAATATGGTGTCCAACATCCCCAACTTTAGCAAAACCGGAAGTAAACCAAGTTTCGTTTTCATAGACACGACCATAAAAATTTTCGATAATATTAACAATAGTATCTTGACCAAGCACAGAATATAATTGCCAAAATTGAATAGGTTTAGATTTATTATTAGACGCGTTTAATGAAATTATGTCTGGTATGCGATGTGCGTCAACTGGAAGGATTTCTTTAGAAACCGCTGATAAAATATATTCGCCCTGTATTTTTTCAGACATATATCCATGCCTTGTTGGGTGATTTGGATACGTAAATTTTATCATCAGTTTTACCGTTTAGTACTCAATTCTGGATGTTTGTATGCTAATGGATAGGGCATGGGCTTTATAGGTCCCGCTGGTATTGTTTTATTCCATGTTCGACCAAAATACCCTTGCTTACAATGTGTTAATGCATTGCTTTCTGCAACACCTGGGAGAGCGTAGACTCTGCAAAGCCACCGCCATAAGTGAGGATAATCTAAAATTTTTGCCCCGTTTAGTTTCATTCGCAAATAGTAGACTGGATCATGTCTATACAGCGTTGGAAATAGACGTAGATCAGCCTCTGTGAAATTGTCACCCGTAAGGAATGGGCGGTCGTCTCCTGCTAATTTTTTTTCTAGTTCTCTCAAGGTTTGAAAATAATCATGAAATGCTGTGGCATAAATTTGTTGGTCAGATGAAAAACCTGCTTTGTAAGCACCATTGTTGATAGTCGTATATATTGTTTTATTTAATATATCGATTTCATTTTGCACTGTTTCGTCTTCTGGATAAAGGTGCATATTTTCTGTCATATTAGCACCCAATTTTCTTGCATTTGCATCTAACATACGGATGATTTCAGCACTTTCATTATTAACAATCCGCTTTTCTTTTTTATCATAAAGGATGGGCACCGATTGTTCAGCAGACCCTTCAGCGGCATAAATTTCTTTTATTAACCTATAGGATTTGTCTGTTGCAGTTTCTGATGTGCATTCAGGTAATGGCGAACCAGTTGCGATTGAAATACGTTCAGGCGCAAATTGCCATAAGTTAGGTCCAGCACTATCATCTGTTTCTGTACGGCTAGGGAATGCCACATCCATAGTAATACTGCTTTGCAGACCAAGAACATTACGAGCGAGGGTTGCACGGTGGCACCACGGACAATTAAATGCAACAAATAAATGGTATCGATTTTCTTCAGGTGGAAAATTAGGATCACCAATTGCATGGCGAAAACCACTAACACCACGCACAAACTCTCCACTAGCGCGCCTTTTTGCGGCGTCGGTTTGTACTACTTCAATTGAACTACTTTGGTATGATTTTATCATTTTATTTCCTTTGGCCGTACTACTAGGTTATTTGTTAAACCCCGCGAATTTCACGCCACTTAGGTCTGCCATTTCCCGCTTCCACGTTGTGATGTCCAAATGTCGGAAATCAGATAAATTCGAATGGCCACATGCACGCGCGAGCACCTGCATCAATTCTACACTCGAATGAAAATAACGCGCCAATTTTTCTGCACCTATTTGTACATCCAACCGCTTTCGTAATTCAGGTTTTTGAGTTGCCACGCCAACGGGGCAATTATTGGAATTGCACATTCGGGCAGCGATACATCCTACCGCCTGCATGGCAGAATTTGATACTGCTATAGCATCTGCACCAAGTGCCATTGCTTTAGAAAAATCTTCAGCCATTCGCAACCCGCCAGTGATCACAAGCGTAACATCACGGCCAATTTTTGCGTCCAAATGCCGGCGCGCGCGCGCCAGTGCTGGGATTGTTGGCACTGATATATGATCACGGAAGATTAAAGGTGCTGCACCCGTTCCACCACCACGGCCATCAAGAATGATATAATCTGCACTGGCGGCCAGTGCAAAATCAATATCATCTTCGATGTGATTTGCTGACAATTTAAATCCGATCGGAATCCCGCCAGAACGTTCGCGTACTTCATCGGCTACTTTCTTGAAATCAGCAGGCGTATGGAGGTCAATAAAGGTTGCAGGTGAAATAGCACTTTGGCCTGGCTCTAACCCACGTACCTCTGCGATTTTATCTTGAACTTTTTCGCCAGGAAGGTGCCCACCGGTTCCAGTTTTTGCACCTTGGCCGCCTTTGAAGTGAAACGCTTGCACGCGTTCTACCAATTCAGGCTTCCAACCAAATTTAGCAGAAGCAAGTTCATAGAAATATCGTGCATTTTCGGCCTGTTCTTCGGGCAACATCCCGCCTTCGCCTGAGCAAATTCCGGTGCCTGCCAACTGTGCGCCACGTGCAAGGGCTATTTTTGCCTCTTCTGACAAAGCACCGTAACTCATGTCAGAAACAAATAAAGGAATATCAAGCATCAAGGGTTTTGCTGCACGTGGGCCAATAGTTACTGATGTTTTAACAGATATATTGTCCAATAGAGGTTTTCTTGCCATTTGAGCAGTTAGAATTTGAATATCATCCCAATGAGGCAAATCCTTACGTGGGACACCCATTGATCCCATTTCTCCATGATGTCCGAGTTTCGATAAACCATTACGTGCCAGTTCATGAATGCGTGCAACTGTGGGTTCTTCAGGGGTTGCTATTGCTACTGGTAGTTCAGATTTTGGTGCTGGAGCGGGATCACCAGCACTCAAATTACCTAAAGTGGCATGTGATCCATCACAAAATGGCGCATTTGCGGTCGATTTACACTGACACAACCCCGCAGCCCCAGTTATTTCGGCTGTAAACCTCAGGGGCTTAATATCTGTGCCAGCATGTGAACCATCACAAAATGGTTGGCTTTGGGAGAGACCACACTTGCACCAAAAATAATTTTTACCTGCCTCTAGGTCTACTTTGATCGGCTTAATATTTGCGATGATTGGAACTGTTTGCGCCATTGTCTATCCTAATTTTGTGCGGTTGTGTGGTAATGTAAAATCGATTACTGGCCCGATAGGGATCACGCGAGATGGGTTGATTGTTTCATGGCTGGCATAGTAGTGATTTTTAATATGCTCCATATTCACAGTCTTTGCCACACCAGGCTGTTGATATAGATCACGCACATATCCAGATAGGTTTGCATAGTCAGAGATGCGCCGAATGTTACATTTGAAATGCCCTACATAAACAGGATCAAACCGTACCAGAGTAGTGAACAAACGCCAGTCAGCCTCAGTAACTGTAGAACCCGTCAGATACCGCTGGTCTGCAAGGCGTGCATCAAGCCAGTCGAGCGTTTCAAACAAAGGCACAACTGCCTCTTCATAAGCATTTTGTGTTGTTGCAAAACCAGCTTTGTAAACACCATTATTCAGCGTGTTGTAGATTCTATCGTTTAGCGCGTCTATTTCTATTCGTTTTGGTCCAGCATAATAATCGCCCGCAGTTGCACCAATTTTGTCAAAGGCAGAATTAAACATCCGAATAATTTCAGAGGATTCATTTGATACAATAGTTTTAGTTTTTTTGTCCCATAAAACTGGAATTGTAACCCGGCCAGAATAATTTGCCTTCGCTTTGGTATAGATCTCATACATATAATTTGAGCCACTAACAGTATCTGGAACCGTCCCATTCCCCGGTTCAAATGTCCAACCTTTGTCAGCCATGTACCAATGTACAACTGACACCGAAATCATTTTTTCTAATCCTTTTAATGCTCGAAAGATCAATGTACGATGCGCCCATGGGCAGGCATGTGATACATATAGATGATAACGATTTACCTCTGCCTTGAAACCAGCGTCTCCACTTGAGCCTGCTGAACCATCTGAAGTAATCCAGTTACGAAATTCTGGCGCTTTACGCACGAAACGTCCGCCTGTTTCTTTGGTGTCGTACCACTTATCAACCCAAAGTCCGTCCCGTAATAAACCCATGCAATTGCCTTTCTGTTAGCGTCTGGATGACCTTCGGCCACCCAGAACTTCTGGAATTTGGGTGCGGTAAATATATAGAACCGCAGCACATAGAAGCCCGAGTACGATTGCAGGAACTGCAGATGAACCAAGAATGAACCAATGGGTCAAGACGGCACATACCATAGTGCCACCAAGAACTGCTGCGCCGATGACCTGAAGGCGTGGCAGCCACAAAAGACAATCACCAAAGCATCCTGCGCAAAGTGCGGTCTTTGTCCAAAAAATGGTGTTTTAACGCCCCACCTGCGTGTACGAAAACCACCCCAGCTATTCCGTATGAGGCATAAATATGGAATTCGATTGCCAAGTCACGGATTTTTTCTGAAGTCACGAAGACAGCAGGAATGTTAAAGGTATTGAATATTGAAACATTTTGACCAGTAAATGTTGTGAATATATAACCAGAAATTGGGATCGTAAGCACGCTCGCAAAGAGGAGAAAATGCGCAAACTTTGAGGCTAGTTTTTCTAAATTAGTGTGACCTGCCAGTGTAGGCGGACGCTTTCGGAATTTATTAAGTAGAAGGAGCAAACCAATAAGGAAAACCACAGCTCCAAAAGACTTGTGCAGACTTGGAGCATAATAATACCAGCTGGAATAAAAGGAAAGATCTACAATCCACCAACCAGAAACGATCAGACCAATCATATGCCCAGCAATCAACCAGTGCAGCAGTTTTGTACTGAGAGAATATGATTTTTTTTTAATTTCGGAAGTCATCCCAGATCTCCATGCAACTGATGTTTGAAACTGTCCCGATCATCTGCCGGGACAGCTTAAGATTCTATTTGTCTTTTATTGCTTCGATCTGCAGGGTTACATTCACTAACTCAGCTGCCGGGCCAAGATTAAAGTCCATGCCGAAGTCTTTTCGTGTCATCTTATAGATTCCTTCAAATCCGACGCGATAACCGCCCCATGGATCCTTACCTTCTCCAATCTTCGTAATCGGAAACTCTATATTTTTACTGACACCCAAAAAAGTTAATATACCTGTCAAAGTTCCACCAGAAGCGTCACCGTTAAATTTAGTGCTTTTAAAAGTAGCGTTTGAAAATTTTGCCACATTGAAGAAATCGCCACTGCGCAAATGCTTATCGCGATCAGCCCAATTTGTATCAAGGCTACTGGTGTCAATGCTGACTTCGACGCTTTGACTTTCTTCTCCCACGGCTGGGTCATACCTCAATTTTCCTGCGATGTTGTTGAAACGGCCTGACAGCTTTGAAACACCCAAATGGCTGGTTTCAAATTTCACAAAGGAATGTGAGGGATCGATCGTATAACTCTCTGCCTGCGCCAATACGGGCATTGTTAGCAATAAAGATACTCCAAGCGCGGTCGTTTTTAAAATAGTGTTCAAGTTATTTCTCCAATTTAAAAGGATAATTCTTAGGATTTGGCTTACCTTAAGATAGATCTGGGAATCCTAGTCAAAGCATTGGCTGGGTAGTTACCATTGCGCAGTCACCCAGAAATTATTCATTTTCAAGATTTTTGAGCCTGACGCGCTTCATAGGCAGTTTTCTTTTCTTGATACTCTTCCTCAGAGAGAGCATGCCACCCGATACAGTTGCCTGTTGGGGAACGGCCACATCCACATTTTGGTGATTCAGTCATTTTTATAACTCCTTTTTTTGCTTGCCCCTATTTATGTATTGCATCATTACTAGACACAATGAGCGTATATGCACATGAAATGCGCGTAAAATAGGTATAAGTAATATGGACAAATGGGCTGAACTTCGAACAGCATACCAAGTGGCAAAGCTTGGCACTGTAAGTGCAGCGGCGACTACACTTGGTTTCCACCGCGCGACTGTAAACCGTCACATTGACGTGCTTGAAGAAGAGTTTGGCGCTCGCATTTTTATCCGACACGCACGAGGCTATACGCTTACAGAGTTAGGTGAAGATGTACTTCGAGTAGCACAAAAGACGGAGGAGCTTATCGAAGATTTAGCGGGTCGAGTAGAGGGTAAAAAAGCTACGCTCGAAGGTGAGCTAAAACTGACAATTCTAGCAGGTTTTGCTGAGCTAATTATGAAACCAATCTCAAATTTTAGAGCAGAAAATCCAAATTGTATTGTACATCTTGACGCTGGTGAAAACCTCGCACGACTTGAATATGGTGAAGCGCATATCGCATTGCGTGCTGGTCCAAAACCAGATCATCCTGATTACGTTGTGAGTAAATTTGCGCAGATCAACTTTAACCTTTACGCCCACGAAAGCTATATCCAAAGGTTTGGGATGCCAAAAGATACTGGTGACTTTGATAACCATCAGTTTGTCCTGCCACCAAGATTTGGAGGAAATCTCTCAGTCCGACAATGGATAAAAAACATTGTACGCCCTGACATGATTGCGATGTCAACCCAACACGTAAATGTCAACTTTAAGGCAGTTTTAGCCGGAATAGGTATTGGTTGTATAGAAGATTATAAAGCAAAAATTTATGGAGGATTTCACCGTGTTCTTACCCCAAATCAGGAGTGGTCCGTGCCAATATGGCTGGTCACACATGTTGACCTCCACCGTACTGAAAAAGTCCAAGCGATGCTAAGGTGCATAAAGTTAGCAGATCAGAAAAACTGATCTAAGGCTATATGATCAAATGCAAAAAATATACCAGATTCTCGACACACAACTACAGCAGTCAAAAAAGTAACTAATAATTCGAAAAAATATTTACCGCTTTCGACGTAGATAGACATAATATGCGCCTGATCCACCGTGTTTTGGCTGTGCTTGTGAAACCTGTAAAACCTTTTGCGATAATGCTGGTCCACTTAACCAATCTGGCAGGTTTTGTCTAAGTATGCCCTTAATTGGTCTATTAAACTCATCGTATCCCTTATGCTTACCTTTACCAGTAATAACTATAATTAGCCTTTTACCCATAGCATGAGAATGCGTAATATATGCCATTAATTGTGCTTTAGCTTGGTCAGCAGTTAACCCATGTAAATCTAAAGTTCCCTCAACCTCTAATTGTCCCCTAACCAATCTTTGAAAGTTTTTACCGTCCATATTTGGTGAGGTTCTCTGTCTTTCTTGATAAAAATTTGGTGGCTGGCTAATTTTGCTTTCCATTACTTTTTCACCAACCATAAATGATCGAATGGTTGGTATACTAGGCAAAGGCTGCACTGCTTTGTGAATTCTAGTTCCTTTAATTGATGACATCATTGGGATTTCTGGTTTATCACGCTTAAGTTGTGCGGCAACCTGCCGCCAAATCTCTAAATCCTCTTGAGTGAGCCCTCTTGGCTTACGGCCTACCATTTACGTAAGCCCGATAGCTTGTAGGTTTGCAGTTATAAATATAATATACAAAAAAATCATAAAACCATTAATACACACAAATTAAAGACAGATCACTTAGTTATTCACCAGTGGCAATTAAAGTCCAATTTGGATTATCATTTCCCATAACTCGAGAGAATGTCCAAACATCTTTTTGGCGTTTTATAACATTTTTATCGCCTTCAATGATCTTACCTTTAGCATTTTTCACAACAGTTGTAAGTTCAGCTATTAATGTCAGGGTAACTTCACCCTCTTTAGTCCGCCAATCATATTCAGCGTCTGTAAGTTTAATTTCACGTAGTCCAATAAACGTAGCATCAATATTTAACCCAGCATCTTCACGCTTTTTGATAACTGATTCAAAACTATCGTACACATCATCCGCTAAGAAGGGGCGAAGACCATCGCGATCACCCTCCTCAAATGCTATTAGAATCATTTCATATGCTTCTCTTGCACCACCGATGAACTCTGTTGCAGAGAAAGATGGTTCAGCTTTTTTCATTTGAGCCAATGCTTTGCCTGAAGGGCTATCAATTGGAACGTAATCTGCAATATCACGATCAATAGTATTTTTAACTTCTTCAGGTTTTAATTTATCATTTACTTGAGGTGGGGATGGATTAGTTACATTCGTTGGCTCAAATCCTGTACGCGTTCCCAAAACACTACGGAGGCGCAAAATTACAAAAAGCGCTATAACGCCTAAGATAGCTAGTTGGAACATTGGGTCACTCATTTCAAACCTTTTTAAATTTATTTATAACAGGACTGGTCATACTGTTGTTTGTCCCATATCTAAGTCACCCAAGGGTGATAGTCCACTGAAAGACTAAACCAATTTGCGAGGACACAAAATGTTGATGTTATTTATATTTATTGCAGTTCCAATTATTGAAATTGCACTCTTTATCAAAGTGGGTGGCTTTATTGGCTTATATCCTACTTTGGCAATAGTATTACTTACAGCTTTCATTGGAACATCCCTATTACGCTCTCAGGGTATGTCAGCCTTTAGCGGCCTCCAGAATTCGATAATGGCTGGTCAGAATCCAATGAGTCAAATAGCTCATGGTGCCATGATTTTAATTGCAGGTGTAGTTTTGCTTACGCCAGGTTTCTTTACAGATGCAGTTGGACTTGCTTTATTAATACCTGGGGTTAGGACTGTTATAATAAAAGCTGGAGCTGCAAAAATTGCAAGCAAAGCCAATATGAATGCCTTTAATAGTAATACTGCAGAAAAGACTACGCAATCAGATGTATATGATGCTGATTTCACAGTTGTTAATGAAGAAAATGAGTCTAACAAAAAAGGTAAACACACTAATAACCAAATAGATAAAGAATGATTGTAGCTAAGTGCAATAATTGTTAAGCCAATTACCGATAGTAAATGGAGCATTCAAATGGCTAAAGAAGAAGAAGCTGCAAAATCAGCACCACAACCACCAGTAATGAAGTGCCTACATCAATATATTCGTGATCTTTCATTTGAAAATATTGCTGCACAAAAGAACCTTGGTAATTCAGCATCGCCTGAAATCAACGTACAGGTAAATCTTGATGCTCGTAAAGGCGACAATGATAATTATGAAGTCATATTAAAACTAACTATAAATGCCGATGCAGATGAAAAAAAGGTATTCTTATTAGAAATTGATTATGCGGGCGTCTTCCATGTTGAAAACGTGCCAGAAGATCAATTACATCCTTTTTTAATGATAGAATGTCCAAGGATGTTATTTCCATTTGTTCGCCAAATTGTGCGTAATACAACTGCTGATGGTGGGTATCCGCCATTAAATGTTGATCCAATTGACTTCATGGCACTTTATCGGAGTGAACTTCAACGTCAGGCAGACGCAAAAGAAACCGTAAACTAAAAATAGCGGCCTTAGGGTCGCTGTTTATTTTTATTTAAGGAAAAATAACCAAATTTTTGTCCTTAAATAGAAAAATTTGTTGAAAAATGCTTAATGTATAATTGTGCCTAATCTAGAACGTAGTTTTGGATAATAATTTATAATACATCTAAAAACCTAAGACCCTCAGGCTATAGTTAAATCGTTTATTTCAATAATTTACGGATCACCATAATAACTAAGCCTATAGCTGCGCCATTTTGTTAATATCAAACTGAATAATTAACAGCCAGACTTACTAAACATATTAAGATGCACTCAGCTATTGTGAAAGATACAGGCTATATGATCAAATCTTAACAGTTCGATTTGACGTTTTTAAAATTTTGAGTAATCTTGAGTCATGAAACAAATAACCTTTATTTTATCAGCATTCATTTTTTTATATAGGCCCTTCAAACGATGAAAATTTCTATTGAATCTATGGATAATCATTTATGCCTATAGCAACAAGGTTACTAGATCATCCAATAATCACACCTAAAACACATCCTTCGATTGGTCTTAATATTCAAGGACCTTCCTTAATCCGAGTACCGGACTGGGTGGTGAATCCATTGGGTCGTTACTATTTATATTTTGCTGACCATAAGGGCAGCTACATACGACTTGCATATGCCGATGAGTTAACAGGACCATGGCTCATCTATGAGCCAGGCAGCCTCCATCTCTGCAATTCTTTGTTTCCGACAAATTCTCCAAAAACACCGCGTGAAGCCATAACAGATTTTGAACTAGCGTATTCTCCATCAGTGGGCCGGTCACACAGCTTTCATACGGATGCCAGCACGCCTCATATTGCCTCGCCTGATGTACATGTTGATAATAAATCAAAGCGCATCGTGATGTATTTTCATGGTCTTGAAAGTTATGCCAAACAAACAACACGCGTTGCGACTTCAGCTGATGGGATCAACTTCACTGTGCTACCAGAAATTCTTGGTAGTTCCTATTTTCGAGTATTTCAACATGACCAATGGAGCTACGCATTAGCTATGCCAGGCCAACTTTACCGTTCGCATGATGGACTTCGTGGGTTTGAGCGAGGACCAATGTTATTCAACCCGAATATGCGGCATTCTGCATTATTTATATACAACAGCGTACTGCAAGTTTTTTGGACCGAGGTAGGCCATGCTCCAGAAATTATATTGCATAGTAGTATAGACCTTTCCAGTGACTGGATGGATTGGAAGGAAAGCCGTTCAGTAGAAATTTTGCGTCCAGAGTTTAGCTGGGAAGGTGCTGATGCACCTCTAACTTCTTCAGTTCGAAGTACAGCCTATGGCTACGTTAATCAACTCCGTGATCCAGCAGTGTATATAGAAAATGGGACGTTTTATCTACTATATGCAGTTGCAGGTGAGAGCGGTATTGCCATCGCTCAGTTAGATATGAATATTTAAATATTTTATTGGCCTTGATAATGCTAAAAAATTTATAATGACTAGTGATGGCAGCAAAACACAAATTGAAATTTAGGTGTATATTTCAATTTCAGCAAATAAAGCTTTAGTTACTCCATAGTACTTGTTTAATGCACATTTCTGGAACTAGAAAGAAATTATCCAATATGTTGAAAATATTATCAATCACTTTAACTTTTCTCCTTACCTGTGGAACAATTGTAAATGCTGAACCTGCTAGCACCTTAATATCGGCAATTTCCCAGATCAATGCTAATGTTGTGTTTATGCGGCATGCACTTGCACCAGGTTTTGGAGATCCAGCTAATTTTCAATTAAATGATTGCAAAACTCAGAGAAATTTGGATGAAAAAGGAAAGCAACAAGCCAAGTTAATTGGTAGAGAGTTACTAAACAGTAGCATCGAGTTTAGTGAAATATTATCCAGCGAGTGGTGTCGCTGTAAGGAAACTGTATCTTTGCTAAATATTGGAAAATGGAAAACATTTTCTGGTCTCAATTCATTTTTCCAAAATTATGTTGGTAAAGAGGAAACTCTCACGAACCTTCGTCGTAAATTATCCAACTTAAATGAAGGGGTTACTCTGATGGTAACTCATCAAGTTGTGATTAGCGCTATCACTGGTAGTACAAGTAGAAGCGGCGAGTTGATTGCATTTAACACTAAAACCAAGGCTTCAATAAATGTTATTCTAAATTAAATCCTGAACAGGAAATTTTATTTTATAGTTAAAGATGTACAAATGCTGAAAGGTTATTAGCGGTTGCGCAGCGCTATATTGAGAGCGATAGCAAAGTGAGGTGGAAGATCGTCAAAAGGCTCCATTGCAGATTTTGTCAATAGTGGAACCTTAGAGCCTGAATGTATTAGTATTTTTAAAGATAAATGGGGATCAACGGATTAATTAGATTCCAGCCTAAAATTGCGCGAGCGCTAAAATCAAATTATCAGCTTTACTGAAAAACATCAGAGCTATGTCGTAACATCGGGTACTTTGTTTAGCGCTTAGGGCAATCACGTAATTGATTTAATGAATGCGCACTGCACAGCTATTGCTTCATGAAAGAGTGGGGTGTGAGGATAGATTGCACCAAAGTGACCGCCATCAATTTCATAATACTGTTTTTTACTTTGAATTCGGTTGAATACCTCTAATTGAACATCCCGCACGATCTGTGGCATTTCATCTTCCTTACCCGTCATCATCAAAACTGGCGCCTGGATGAATGGTGCAGTAAGCAAGGGTGAGAAGGGGACCTCTGTCTTCGGTATCACACGGGTAACTCTATTCTCCCAACCACTGTTCCATTGTCCACCTTGATCGATGAACCAACGAAACGCTTGGATTGGGATCAATAAAGATGGGTTAGATTCTTGATCTGAAGAAACAACGGGCATTGGTCCCTCTCGTACCAAGTCCTCAAGTTGATCAAATCCACCTTTATAAAAGATTTCCTTCAGGGTGCTGACGCTTTTTTCCGGATCTTCAAAATCTAGGACAGTTACTCCACAGGAAGCAGTGAAGGAAACAACACCTGCTAAATTCTCAACTAATCCAGCTACTACCAAAACTATCATTCCAGCAAAGCTGTCGCCCCACAGAACTATTTTTCCGTTATGCAAACCTTTTTGTGATTTTACGAACTTGACTGCATCCGCCACGCCTCGTCCTTGAACCCATGGGTTTATAGTTTGTCGAATTTTTCCATCACTTCTGCCAAAACCTGAATGATCATAAAGAAAAACGTTAAACCCTTTATTTTGAAACTCTATTGCATAGCTTGAGAGTGCCATAGGAACGGTTGCAGAAGTTCCATGACACATAACTATGCAGGGCGCATTTTCTGAATCCTCAGTAGTATACAATCGGCCTCTTAAGATTGAGCCTTCTGATGTAAATTCTTTTTCAATAAACATATTAGTTACTCACTTTTAGGGGGTTGCCTAAACTTTCAAATAGCTAATCATTTTACAAAGTGAAATTCTATAGCATAATCTAAAGCAGTCATACGTTAATGGAGCTGAAGGCATCGACACATATCAGATAGCGTTGCGGGCAATTCAAACATTGCTCTTGATCAAGTGGCATTATAACCAACATACTCAAATCAGAATTATAATTATTAGCGCCAAAAAAATTTATAGCCGTTTATAACTTTAAGTTGTACATAAAAATAAAGCTTTAAGGATCGAACCTACGAACAATTGATTAACGGTCAACTGCTTTACCGCTTAACTATTCCGAACTTCTATACTTGATAAAACTGATGAAAAATAGAAAGATAAAAAGGTAAAAATGACAGTCTCAAGACTGATAGAATAGTTAATGCTAAATAAACCAAGCCTTATAATAAATTTTTATTCAGCTCACCTTTTTCATTTTTTTTAAACAGTATTCCTATTTAAACTTCCAGACAGCAGCCTCACCAAGAGACTCAACAAAAGCATTATGCGCTTTAGTTTCTTCTTCTGTTAATAAACTTTTTAGAGCTATTGGACGAGAAATTGCTACCCACGTATTGTCGGATATTATACCTGAATTATCACTGCCAACTACACTAAGAGAAAAATCAGGTTGTCGCCCACCTATTAACTCTAAATAAACTTCAGCTAATATTTCACTATCTAATAATGCTCCGTGCTTTAGACGCGCAGAATTATCGATACCAAATCTGCGGCATAAAGCATCTAAAGAATTTTGAGCTCCAGGGAATTTTTTTCGTGCTATTTCTAAAGTATCTAATGCTTGATTAGCAGGAACCTGAGGTAAGCCTGCCCAATTCAATTCAGCATTAATAAACCGCATGTCAAAGCTTGCATTGTGTGCAATTAAGGTCGCATCGCCCACAAAGTCTAAAAATTCTTGAGCGACTGTTTTAAAGACTGGGTAGTCCTTGAGAAAATCAATTGATAGACCATGCACTTCGAATGCACCCGTTGGTATATCTCGTTCAGGATTAATATATTGATGATATACACGTCCAGTTGGTATATGTTGTTCTAATTCAACAGCACCTATTTCAACCAATCGATCACCAGCTTTAGGATCAAACCCTGTTGTTTCCGTGTCCCAAACAATTTCACGCATTTGGCAAACTACCTTTTATTTCTTTTATAATCTTATGAACTTCATTACTCACATGTTCAAATGATTTAGTCTCTATTATATATTTTGCGTATTGGCGTTTATCTGTATCAGGTATTTGGCGGGATAATATCATTTGAAAAATATCCTCGGTCATTCCAGATCGCGCCATCACTCTTTGGCGCTGTATGTTAGGATCTATGGTTACTACTAAGACAGCATCAAGCCAATCATTTGCACTTGTTTCATATAGCAAAGGGATATCTAACACAGCTAACTTTTGATTAGTTAATCTACATGCTTCAATGAAAGCTAATCTGTGGTCCTTAATAGCTGGATGTACTATAGCCTCTATTTTGGGAAATAACGCCTTATTTGCCTGTAAAATATTACCTAGTTTTTTACGGTCAACACCGTCACCAGATACACAAGCTGGCGCTACATCAAAAACTTTTTCAATTGTAGGAGTATCACTTGTATACAGTTCATGTACTGCTGCGTCAGCATCCCACACTGCAATTAAAGCATCACGAAATATCTCTGCGGTAGTGGTTTTTCCCATACCTATTGAACCTGTTAATCCCAAAAGAAATAAATCACTCATAGCTTTAACAATACCTTTGATCGTAAAACGTTATCAACTTTAGGACGAACGCCAAACCAGGCCTCAAATCCAGACACAGCTTGATGTAACAACATTCCTAAACCATCAACCGTCACACAGCCACGGGCTTGAGCGTTTAAAAGAAGCTCTGTTTCTAGTGGGTTATAAACTATATCTGTAACTAAAGTAGAATGATGCAGTCTTGAACAGTCAAACTTTAAAGGATCTTTTCCAATCATACCAAGTGCAGTTGTATTTATTAGTATTTTTACGTTTGAACTTATTAAAAATGCTTCTTTCCAGTCAGCAACAACAACACGAGGTCCAAATACATTAGCTAAATTTTCCGCTCTACTCCTCGTCCTATTTATCAAAATAATTTCTGGAACCCCAAAATCTATCAATGATGATAAAATAGCTCGAGCAGCGCCCCCAGCACCCAATACTAATGCTGGACCCATTCCGGCATTCCAGTCAGGCGCACCATGCATCAAGTTATTAATAAAACCTTCTCCATCAGTATTATCTGCGTGAACTTTTCCACTTTTGAAAACCAAAGTATTTGCAGCACCAATAGTGGCAGCTCTATCTGTCATAGTATCAGCTAAAAAAAGGGCAGCTTCCTTATGTGGGATGGTTACGTTAACCCCCGCATATCCTTTTTGTATTAATTCTATTATTTTATTTGAAAAATTTTCTGGTGATACACATATCTTATCATATGATCCCATTATATCATGTGCTTCTAGCCAATGTGTATGAATAATGGGAGATTTGCTTTGTTCAATAGGCCAACCAATAACTCCTGCTTTAATCATGACGGTATAACCCCTCGGTTTCGTAAAAATTCAAGTACATCAAGTAAAGGAAACCCTAAAACAGTAAAATAATCCCCTTGAACTCTGCTGAATAAATTAACACCTTTATCTTCAAGAAAGTAACACCCTACTGACGACAATATATCTGATCCACAATACTTTAAGTAATCGTCTAAATATTCATCAGAATAATTACGCATAAATAGTTGGGCCCGTGAAACAGTTCGCCAAACTGGTTTGCCATCTTCAAATATTACAGCTGCTGATAAAAGTTGATGTGATTTTCCTCTAAGCTCTTTTAATGTGGTTTTAGCTTGCTCTAAATTTTGAGCTTTAGAGTAAATTTTTTTTTCGCAGACTAATATTTGGTCACTCCCAATAATTAATCCATCAGGATGACTTCCTGCCACTCTTAAAGCTTTATACTCTGCTAAGGCGTCTACTATATCATTTGTAGTTGCTCCATCAGCAAGTAAGGATTTAATAATAGCTTCTTCGTCAATTCGAGCGGGCTTTACTTCAAATTCAACTCCTGCCTGTCGTAACATATTTTGGCGAGCCATGGATTGTGATGCTAATACTATTCTTTTTTTCATATATTTCAGCTTATATCTTTGATGTGAGTATCGCTAACATTTAACATATTACCTGTGTGAATCATGTGGATAATATAGGAAGTTTTTAAACTTATTAACATAAAGGTCTTAAATTAATATTTTTGTCACCGACAAATTTTTCCAATTAACAATCTATCCCATGTGTCTTAAATAAAAACTTATTTTTGATTTCTGTGGATAAAACTTAGTATTGTTTTTTGATAGTCTTTAATTCACAAAAATAATTATTATTTATTTATATATATTAATAGGTTATAATTTTTACACAGGCTGTGGATCATTTTATTTACATTTTATTACCTTTATAATTTTTGTGAGTAAAATTGTTAGTTAAATTTAATCCTCGATATCCACAATACCCACTACAAACAACTATTCTTTCTTAATATATTTATTATAGTTATAGAGTATGTATAAAAATAAAGGTTTAAATAATGGATTTACTAATATCGCTTTATCCTTGGATAAAAACAGTACATATTCTTGCAGTTATATCTTGGATGGCTGGAATGTTATATTTGCCTAGATTGTTTGTCTATCATGTTGAAACTGATTCAAAAAATCTCAATTATAGTGAAACTATAGTTAGATGGGAATTTCTTTTAATAAAAAGAATAATGGGTCCAGCTATGATTGTTACTTGGTTATTTGGTCTTTTATTAATAATAGTGCCTGGTATTATCGATTGGTCTCAAGGTTGGATTTGGGTAAAATTTTTGTGTGTAATTGGTATGACTGGTTTCCATGGATTTTTATCCAAGCAACGAAAGTTATTAGAAAAAAATGAACGCCCATATACTGGACGACAATATAGATTTTTAAATGAAGTACCCACATTATTAATGATAATAATTGTTATTATGGTAGTTGTGCGTCCCTTTTGAAATTGACAGAACTCATTATTTTATTATAGATAATAAATGAACGATCTGGTGACACACACTACTATAGGTCGCAGCCAATATATAAATAAATCTTATACTCCGCCAATGGTGGGTTAATTCTGTGGTGATATTATGGAAACTGAAAAAGTTAATCTTTCTGAATTGAAAGCAAAGTCAGCTGCTGATTTATTAAAAATGGCAGAAATTCTAGAGATCGAAAATGCGTCTACAATGCGCAAAGGCGAAATGATGTTTGCCATTCTTAAAGAAAAATCTGAAGATGGTGCAGAAGTTTCAGGTGAAGGTGTTATGGAAGTAATGTCAGATGGCTTTGGTTTTTTACGCTCTTCTCAAGCAAATTATTTACCTGGACCTGAAGACATTTATGTATCTCCAGAGATGATACGTAAGCACTCGTTAAGAACTGGAGACACAGTCGAGGGTTGGATATCGCAACCACAGGATGGGGAACGATATTTTGCAATGACTAATGTAACACTTATTAACTTTGCTGATCCTGAGCATGCAAAACATAAAGTACATTTTGATAATTTAACACCACTTTATCCAGACGAACGCCTTAAAATGGAAATAGAAGACCCTACAATAAAAGATAAATCAGCTCGATTAATAGATTTAGTTTCGCCTATAGGAAAAGGGCAACGATCATTGATTGTTGCTCCGCCTCGAACAGGTAAAACAGTTGTACTTCAAAATATAGCAAAATCATTAGAAGCAAATCATCCAGAATGCTTCTTAATTGTATTGTTGATTGATGAACGACCAGAAGAAGTTACAGATATGCAACGAACTGTTAAAGGTGAAGTTGTATCTTCTACGTTTGATGAGCCCGCAACCCGACACGTTGCAGTTTCTGAAATGGTAATTGAAAAAGCTAAGCGATTAGTAGAGCATGGAAGAGATGTTGTTATATTACTAGACTCAATTACACGTCTAGGACGCGCTTTTAATACTGTTGTACCGTCCTCAGGCAAGGTTCTGACAGGTGGTGTAGATGCAAATGCTTTACAGCGTCCAAAGCGCTTCTTTGGAGCTGCACGTAATATTGAGGAAGGCGGTTCTTTAACAATAATTGCTACAGCTCTAATTGAAACAGGCTCTCGTATGGATGAGGTAATTTTTGAAGAATTTAAAGGTACTGGTAATTCTGAAATAGTATTAGACAGAAAAATTGCTGATAAGCGAGTTTTCCCAGCTATAGATATTTTAAAATCTGGTACACGTAAGGAAGAGTTATTGGTCGATCCAACAGATCTGGCAAAAACATTTGTATTACGTCGTATATTAAACCCAATGGGAACCACAGATGCAGTTGAATTTCTCCTCGGTAAACTTAAAGGTACAAAAACAAATTCAGAGTTTTTTGACTCTATGAATACGTAAATAATTATTTAATTTCAAAGGCTTAGGCATGTCTAATCTTATCTTTGCACTTGCTAGCGCAAAGGGTCGAGCGGGTGTATCCGTAATTCGTATTTCTGGGCCAAACGCAATTCTTACAATCGAGAATTTTGTTGGACCTAAATTACCCATGGCAGGCCGTAGCTTGCGAAAAATTCGTGACTTAAACAGTGTTTTCATAGACGAAGTTCTAGTTTTAACCTTTCAAAAAAATTCTAGTTTTACTGGGGAAGAAGTTGTTGAAATTCATTGCCATGGAAGTGTCGCTGTTGTTGCATATATCCTCAAAATACTGGATGAACTAGAGCATGTAAGACTAGCAGAACCTGGTGAATTCACGAAGCGAGCGTTAGAGAATGGTAAGCTCGATTTAGTGCAAGTAGAAGGACTAGCAGATTTAATTGAAGCAGAAACAGAAGCGCAACGTCGTTTGGCTGCTCGGGCAATGGAGGGTGCTCTATCAGCTAAGGTTGCAATATGGCGTTCAGACTTAATACGTGCTGTGAGCTTAATAGAGGCCACTATTGATTTCGCAGATGAAGATATACCAACAAACGTTACTCCAGAAGTATTAGAATTAGTAAATAGGACACAGACCGATTTAGAAGCTGAAATTGCTGGCACTTTTGCAGCTGAACGTATCAGAGAAGGCTTTGAGGTTGCTATTGTTGGGCCACCAAATATTGGAAAATCTACACTTCTTAATGCATTGGCTGGGCGCGAAGCATCAATTATATCAGAAATTGCAGGAACAACACGCGATATAATTGAAGTAAGGATGGATATTGGTGGGTTGGCAGTTACTCTGCTTGATACAGCTGGACTGCGTGAAACTATTGATACAGTTGAAAAAATTGGTGTTGATCGTGCTCGATCTCGCGCTGAATCAGCAGATTTAAGAGTTTTTCTTACAGAAAGTGGCGTTGTTACAGATGTAAAAATGAAGCCAAAATTAGAAGATATTATTTTAATTGGAAAGTCTGATTTAATAGAATTTAATAAGATTTCGTCTATATCGGGTAAATCAGGTGCTGGATTAGATGAACTTATTTCCAAAATATCGTCAACATTAGAATTACGTTCTCAAGGGACACAAACAGCAACTCGCGAGCGGCACCGAATCGCAATGGTACAGGCTCAGAAATATCTAAATGCAGGAAAAAATCTAATGCTGGAGAAATCTGAGGTATCAGAGCTGGCATCAGCAGAGTTTCACCAAGGAATTTCAATGTTAAGCTCTTTAATCGGCGTGGTGGGGGTAGAAGACTTGCTTGATGAAATTTTTTCTAGTTTTTGCCTTGGAAAGTAAATTAGATATATGTATGTTTAAAAAGAATTCTAACTAAAAATTCTAAGCTTCCCCTTTCCTAGTTAATTAAAGTATAAGTGGTTAAATTGTTAAACTGGAATGTTTCACGTGAAACACTATGATGTAATAGTAATTGGTGGTGGGCATGCAGGCGCTGATGCAGCGCAGGCGGCATGGCGTGTGGGCGCTAGAACAGCACTTGTTACTCATAAATTTGAAACTATTGGTGAAATGTCATGTAACCCAGCAATAGGCGGTCTTGGTAAAGGGCATTTGGTACGAGAAATTGATGCGCTAGACGGTGTTATGGGTAGGGTTGCTGATAAGTCCGGAATACAATTTCGACTTCTCAACCGAAAAAAAGGTCCTGCAGTACAGGGGCCAAGAACCCAAGCTGATCGAGCACTATATCGATCAGCTATGCATGCTGAATTTAGAAACTGTGATGGCTTAGATGTGATTGAAGCTGAAGTATCAGACTTAATCATGGATGGTGACAAGGTTAACGGGGTAATTCTCTTAGACTCCAGTAAAATAAAGGCATCAAGTGTTGTTTTAACCACAGGAACGTTTCTTCGTGGTATCATTCATATAGGAAATGTAAGTCGACCTGGTGGACGTATGGGCGATAAACCTGCTGTACCCTTGGCAGAAAGATTAGATAGTTTTGGTTTACCTTTGGGTCGGCTAAAAACAGGTACTCCCCCAAGGTTAGATGGTCGAACTATAAATTGGGATATTCTTGAAACGCAGGCAGCAGATTCTGAACCAAGTTTGTTTTCATTCCTGTCCTCACAGTCAGTAATCCCGCAGCAAATTGAGTGTGGAATCACGCATACTAACGCTAAAACGCATGAAATAATTCAAAATAATCTATCACGTTCAGCAATGTATGGTGGGAAAATTGATGGTGTTGGGCCAAGGTATTGTCCTTCGATTGAAGATAAAATTGTTAGGTTTGCTGAAAAAGATAGCCATCAAGTTTTTTTAGAGCCTGAAGGTTTAAATGATCACACAATTTACCCAAATGGCATATCAACAAGTTTACCTGAAGATGTCCAGCGTGAGTATGTCCACTCAATGCTTGGTCTTGAAGAGGCTAAAATTTTACAACCTGGATATGCTATCGAATATGATTACGTTGATCCACGCGCGCTTCGTCACACTTTAGAGCTAAAAGACATCAAAGGCTTATACCTTGCAGGACAAATAAATGGAACAACAGGATATGAGGAAGCTGCTGCACAAGGTTTAGTTGCTGGATTAAACTCTGCTAAAGCTGCGCTAGGGCAAGAAATGGTTATTTTCGATCGTGCGCAAGCCTATATAGGCGTAATGATTGATGATTTAGTAACTCGTGGTGTGAGTGAACCTTACAGAATGTTCACGAGTCGAGCAGAATATAGATTATCACTTCGCGCAGATAATGCTGATCAGCGCTTAACTCCGCTTGGGATTTCCTGTGGTTTAGTTGGACTGAAAAGAAAAAGAATATTTGAGGCTAAAATTGAAAAATTAGAAACAGCAAAAACACTTCTTCGCTCGCTTAAGATCACACCATCAGAAGCAAAAAAGACTGGTATTTCAATAAAACAAGACGGAGTGCGTCGTTCAGCCATGGATTTGTTGTCTCATAAGGATGTAACAACATCAAAATTGGTTGATATATGGCCAGAGCTTTCAGTGTTAAACAGTGAAATACGTGAGCAAGTTGAAAAAGATGCAGTTTATGTAAATTATATAGATCGCCAGCAATCGGCAGTGAACGCTATGCGTAAAGACGAAAAACTAGCAATACCAGATAGCTTTAATTTTACCAATATTTCAGGACTTTCTAATGAAATTCAACAAAAACTTTTGCAGGCGAGACCCACGACCTTGGCCCAAGCTGGTCGTATAGAGGGTATGACACCTGCAGCTTTAGCTTTAATTTTAACGACAATTAGACGTTTTGATGCAAAGAAAAGCGCATGAATGAAGTTATCGCAAAACAAAAAATAGAAACACTATGTTTTGTTTCACGTGAAACAATTTCTAGATTAGAGATTTATGCTGATTTACTTGAGAAGTGGAATCCAAAAATAAATCTAGTGTCTAAGTCAACGCTTGGCTCAAAATGGGAACGGCATTTTTTAGACTCTGCTCAAGTTTGGCCATTAATACCAAAGAGTGTAAAGAGTTTGGTAGACATAGGCTCTGGAGCAGGATTTGCGGGTCTAGTTATAGCTTTGATTGGAATGGAGAAGAGACCCGAGTTATTGGTTACTCTAATTGAAAGCGACGCAAGAAAGTGTGCGTTTATGCGTAATGTTTCACGTGAAACGGGCCTGCGTATAGATATTCAAACAAAAAGAATAGAAGATGTGAAAAATTTTAGTGCGGATATTGTTACTGCACGTGCATTAGCTACAGTTTCACAACTTTTAAAATATGCTGAAAGTTTATTAGCAAAAAATGGGTCTTGTTTGTTTTTGAAAGGCGATGCTTGTGGTATTGAGTTGGCAGAAGCGCAAAAATCATGGACATTCAGCGTAAAAGAAACACAGAGCGTAACACATTCAACGGGACGCTTATTATACCTTACAGGAATTAAACGTGCCAACTAATATCAAGCGAATTGTTTCTATAGCCAACCAAAAAGGCGGTGTTGGTAAAACTACAACTGCTATAAATATGGCTGCGGCAATAGCTAAAAAGGGCCACAAAGTATTACTTATTGACCTTGATCCACAGGGAAATGCCTCTACTGGACTTGGGATTGAGCCTGAGGCGCGAGAAATTACGGCATATGATGTGTTAGTTGATGGTTCCAGTATAAAGGATGCTGCGGTTAAAACGCAGGTACAAAACTTATCAGTTTTACCATCAAATACTGATTTAAGTTCTGCAGATGCAGAATTGATGTCTGACAAAGGAAGACTACTTAGGTTGCGAAACGCTTTAGCTTCTACTGAAGGTTATAAATATGTTTTTATCGATTGTCCGCCGTCATTAAATTTACTTACTATTAATGCCTTTGCTGCAAGTGACTCTGTATTAGTTCCATTACAATCCGAATTTTATGCTTTAGAGGGTTTGTCACAATTAATATTGACAGTGCGTGAGGTCCGTGAGGCTTTGGATACTGAGTTATTTATTGATGGTGTGGTTTTAACGATGTTTGATCGCCGGGTTAAGTTGGCACAACAAGTGGAGGCTGATGTACGGGAAAATTTGGGTAATCTAGTTTATAAAACAATAATTCCTCGTAGTGTTCGCCTCTCTGAAGCGCCATCGTATGGGGAGACTATACTTCAGTATGATGCATCAGGGCGAGGAGCCCAAGCATACCTAGATCTTGGAAGTGAATTTTTAAAACGTGATAAATCAAAAAAAAATAAAAGCTAAACCATTGGAAAATAAGTAAAATGAGCAAAAAAAAGGATCGAAAGGGTTTGGGCCGCGGACTATCAGCTTTGATGGCAGATATTGATAGTGGACCAAGTAAATCTTCTGAGGTAGAAGTAATTTCTTCTAAAACTGTTCTGCCAATCGAAAAAATCATCGCTAACCTAGACCAGCCACGACAAGATTTTAATAAAGAAGAATTAGATGATTTAGCAAAATCAATCGCTGCGCGTGGAATCATTCAACCTATTATTGTTCGAGCTGCACCCGATCAAAATGGTTTCTTTCAAATCGTAGCAGGTGAACGACGTTGGCGTGCCGCGCAACAAGCCAAGTTACATGAAGTCCCAGTAGTTATACGTGAATTTAATGATGAAGAATTGCTAGAAGTTGCTATTATTGAAAATGTTCAACGTGCAAATCTAAATGCAGTAGAAGAGGCGTTGGGTTACAAAGCTCTGATGGATCAGTTTGGTCATACACAAGAACAAGTATCATCTGGATTAGGTAAAAGCCGTAGTTATATAGCTAACATTCTGCGTTTATTAAACCTCCCTGTCTCAGTACAAAATTTTATCCGTGATGGAATTTTATCAGCTGGTCATGCTCGCACTTTAATAGGAAATGATCGAGCATTGGAACTTGCAAAGATAATGATTAAAGAAAAAATGTCTGTTAGGCAGGCGGAAATTCTCACAAAACAAGGAGTTATAAGAAATAATCTACAAAGTGTGAAGGCCTCTTCAAAAGATTCAGATACTCGTGCAATTGAAGCTGATTTATCCGCAAACTTAGCTTTAGGAGTCTCAATAGAACACAAAGATGTCGCTGGTTCAGGAAAGGTCATTATTTCATATAAAAATCTTGATGACTTAGACCGAATTTGCTCTATTTTGACGGGCGCGTCCAAATAAAAAACATTACACAAGATAAAACAACTGCTTGAATTAGTAAAATTTTCCAACCTAAGTCTAGCATAAGTGATAAAGAAAAGGCAGCAGCTATACAAACTGTAGCCATTTTCTTTGCTTGTGAGTTAATGGCACCATTATTTTGCCAATCTTTTATGGGGGGCCCCAACTGCGGATGATTTATTAACCACTTATGGGCCCGTTCAGATGATCGAGCAAAACAAAATGCAGCGAGTAGTAAAAAAGGAACTGTAGGTAGTAGTGGTAAAATTACTCCCAAACAAGCCAACGTTAGGGTAATAGATCCAGAGATAAACCATATTATTTTCATTGGATAAACCTATTCGATGTTGATTGTTATACTAATAAATCTTTTAGAAGTGTATTTAATATAATGCGCCCGCGCGGTGTTGCTATTAAATGATTTTTATTAATAGTAAGTAATTTATTTTCTATATTGTTATCAATGACTTGACTATTTAATTGTTTACCTGATAGGCTTTGATACCTTCTCATGTCACTGCCCTCTGTCAATCTTAATGACATCATCAGATACTCTGAGGCTTGATCAATTGGTGCAATTATTTCATCGTCAGATGTCGCTGTCCCATGAAGCTCAACATTACGGAGCCAGTCTTCTGGGTTTTGTGTCGTTGAGGTAGCTATTCTCTGCTCATTAAAACTAATTCGCCCGTGAGCACCAGGACCAACACCAACATAGTCACCGTAACGCCAATAAATTAGATTGTGCTGTGATTGCGCCCCCTTACGCGCATGATTTGAGACTTCATAGGCAGGCATATCGTAAAGCATCCCCAGATCTTGCGTTACATCATACATGTCAGCAGCTAAACCATCGTCAGGTAAGTCTCGAAGATTACCGCGGTCATAGAGTTCACCAAAACGGGTCCCAGCTTCAATTGTTAGTTGATATAGAGATAGGTGGTCTACAGCCATTGCAGCAGCTTCGTGTAATTCAGCTTTCCAACTTTCAATTGACTGGCCTTGTCGAGCATAAATTAAGTCAAAACTGACTTTTTTAAAGGAATCCTTGGCAATTTCAAACGCCTCACGTGCTTCTGAGACGGAATGCATGCGTCCCAGTGCCTTAAGGTCGACGTCTCGCAACGACTGAATGCCCATCGAGACACGATTTATGCCTGCTTCTCCAAAATTTGAAAACTTTTTTGCCTCTACAGATGTTGGATTAGCTTCCAATGTTATTTCTGCATTTGGTGCTAGAGTCCACAACTTGGCAATTTCTTCAACTATTCCTGCTACTGTTTCAGGATTCATCAAGCTTGGAGTGCCACCTCCAAAAAATATTGTATTTACTATCCGACCTGAAGTTCGTTTTGCGTTATTCTGTAGTTCAAACTTTAATGCAGACAACCATCTACTTTGATCTACAGATTTACGAACGTGAGAGTTGAAATCACAGTATGGGCATTTTGCCGCGCAGAATGGCCAGTGAATATATATTCCAAACCCACCATTTTTCCAATCTTCCATTAATGCTTAAACACTGTTAATTTAATCTGCAACTTTGGTTTAATTAAGTTTGCAATAATATTTATAGCAGAGCAAATATCTACTATTTTTTTCTTAAAGCACGAAATATTCGAAATTGCTTGAAGTTCATACATGTCAACTACCAAGGCAATATTTTGTAAATTTGTTAAATGCACTCGCTCGGTGACTTATTAGATGTTTTTCTCGAGGTTCTATTTCAGCAAATGTTTGCGCCATCCCATCAGCTGTAAACATTGGATCATATCCAAAGCCAAGAGTTCCTCGAGGAGGCCATACTATCTCACCTGCTACCGATCCTTCAAAAATTTCATCATGCCCATCAGGCCAAGCAATGCAAAGCGTGCAGCAAAATTTTGCTTTACGAGGAATAGGAGAGTGTTGAATTTTATTCCAAACCTTTGTCATGGCCTTAGGAAAATCCCGACCATTAGCCGTCTCTGCCCAGTTAGCACTATATACACCTGGTGCCCCATCTAACGCATAAACAGAAAATCCACTATCATCAGATAATGCAGGTAAATTAGAACTTTTTGCAGCAAAATGTGCTTTAATGCGTGCATTCCCCACATAGGTATTCTCAGTTTCCTCCGGCTCTTCTATGCCTAAGGCACCCGCTGATACTACTGAAATACCAAAGGGGTCTAATAGTTCAGCTATTTCACTTAATTTGCCTTCGTTATGGCTGGCCAGAACAATTTTTCTTTCAGTTAGTTTTCGCATTATAAGATGGCTGCTTTTTGTGCTAATACTAGTTCAGCAATGCCTTTCTCTGCTAAATCCATTAATTTATCAAATTCAGAACGACTAAAGGTCGCGCCTTCAGCAGATCCTTGAAGTTCAATTAAGCTTCCACACCCAGTCATTACAAAATTTGCATCTGTTCCTGCTTCGCTATCTTCTGCATAATCTAAATCTAAAATAGGCTGGCCCCCATAAATGCCGCAAGAAACTGCAGCAACGTGATCAACTAACGGATCCTCTTTTACATCACCTGCTTTTATCATAGCATTGATTGCTAACCTTAACGCAATCCAGCCGCCTGTGATTGAAGCGCAACGTGTTCCACCATCTGCTTGCAATACATCACAATCTACTGTGATTTGACGTTCACCTAGTGCTACACGATCTACTCCTGCACGAAGTGACCTTCCTATAAGCCTTTGGATTTCCTGTGTTCTACCAGATTGCTTACCAGAAGCCGCTTCACGTCGGTTACGAGAGCCTGTTGCTCTTGGCAACATTCCATATTCTGCAGTTACCCAACCCAAACCAGTGTTGCGTAACCAAGGTGGAGTACGATCTTCTACACTTGCTGTGCACAAAATGTGTGTATCGCCACACTTTATTAAGCAAGAACCCTCCGCGTGCTTTGTAAAACCAACTTCAACTTGAATGGAACGCATTGTGTCAATAGCTCTGCCTGATGGGCGCATGTGAATTCTCCTGTTTGATTGTAATGGTGATACAAGTATTGCGCATTATGCGCAAACCAAGATTGACCCCACTGTGAAAGGTTTTTAAAGTGTTCCCTGACCAAAGGAAAAGGTGAACGTGGAACAACCTAAGCCACACACTATTGATGATCTAACTGGGCGTAGTAAAGAAGTATTTCGCTTGCTGGTTGAATCATACCTTAATACTGGCGATCCTGTTGGGTCGCGAACCTTGACGCGTAGCTTATCGGAAAATGTTTCAGCGGCAACAATTCGAAATGTTATGAATGATTTAGAATTTTTAGGCCTTTTAAATGCACCACATATTTCTGCAGGGCGAATTCCAACAGAAAGTGGTTTGAGGCTTTTTGTTGATGGTTTGTTGGAGGTTGGAGATATAAATACGCAAGAGCGAAAAGAAATTGATGCATCTCTAGATCACCCAGATGACATGTCTGCAGTCTTAAATAAGGCTGGAGCTATGTTATCAGGCCTAACCCAGAGTGCTAGTGTCGTATTGGCACCTAAATCTGAAGCTCCAATAAAACATATTGAATTTGTCTCTTTAGCACCTGATCGTGCTTTAGTAGTTTTGGTCACAGAAGATGGTAATGTAGAAAACCGTATGTTTACTCCGCCCCTAGGACAGACACCATCATCTATGAGGGAAGCTGCAAATTTTCTAAATGCAATTGTAGCTGGTCATACTATTAGTGATTTACGACATGTAGTTGAAATGCACGTTGAAAAACATCAGCGTGATCTTGATGTTCTTTCTCAGCAAATGATTAAAGATGGTGTAGCTGTTTGGGCTAAAGATCAAGCATCTGAAGCGCGGTTAATAGTACGTGGACGATCAAACCTATTAGATGATGGACAGTCTGATGAGGATATGGAGCGTATTAAGTCATTATTTGATGATTTAGAACAAAAAAAGGATATTAGCGAATTTTTAGGTCTTGCAGAGCAAGGAGAAGGCGTAAAGATATTTATTGGGTCAGAAAATAAATTATTTTCACTTTCGGGGTCGTCATTAGTTGTTTCCCCGTATATGAACGCTGATCGAAAAGTAATTGGTGCAGTCGGTGTTATTGGACCAAAAAGATTAAATTATGGGCGTGTTGTGCCCATTGTAGATTATACAGCCCAGCTTATTGGGCGCATACTAAGGACCTGAATGAATGTCAGATGAAGAAAAGCCAAAAGTATCCCTTTCAGAACCTGTGGTTCTGATTAATGATGAAGAGTTGGTTGATATTGAAGAATTAAGTGGTGAGTTAGAAGTTGAGATTAGCGAAGAAGAAGAGCTGCGCACTGAAAACGCAGCACTTAATGATCGTTTAATGCGAGCACTGGCTGAAGCTGAAAATCAACGTAAGCGTGGTGAGCGTGATCGTAGGGATGCTGAAATTTACGGTGGACGCAAACTGGCGCGTGATTTGTTGTCTGTTTATGACAATATGAAGCGGGCATTAGAAATGGCAACTGATGAACAGCGAGAAACAAATAAAAGTTTGTTCGAGGGAATTGATTTGACCCAGCGGGAACTTATTAATACATTTGCTAAACATCACATCACGCCAATTGTACCAGAAATTGGCGATAAGTTTGATCCAGAATTGCATCAAGCTATGTTTGAAGCCCCTATGCCAACAGTTAAGGCTGGTCATATCCTGCAAGTTATGGATGAAGGATTTATGATCTCAGACCGCTTATTACGCCCAGCTAGTGTTGGGGTTTCTTCTGGAGGATAAGTTTAATATTTAATGATGGCAGGATTAATTTTGCCATCATTAAAATTGATTATGCTGACTGATTTATGAATTATATTCGTTTAACTTAGCCTTGAGCTCATAAATTATAGCTAAAGCATCTTTAGGTGTTAGTTCATCTGGATAAATATCTGCTAATGCGACTTCTATATTTGAGGGACTTTTTACTAGAACCGGTGGTGTTTGTATTGCATTAAATAGCGGCAATTCATTGATTAATGCTTGGGTTTTCCCACCCTGATCATTACTTTCTAGCTTTTCTAATACCTCAGTAGCACGGGCTATAACTGTGTTAGGTAAGCCAGCTAATTTGGCAACCTGTACGCCATAGCTTCGATCTGCCGCTCCCTTTTTAACTTCATGAAGAAAGATAATATCTCCATCCCATTCACGAACGCAAACTGTTGCGTTAACCAAGCCAGCTAAATTCTCAGTTAATCCAGTTAGTTCATGATAATGCGTAGCAAATAAAGTCCGACACTTATTTACATCATGCAAGTTTTCTAAAGTTGCCCATGCAATTGATAAACCATCATATGTTGCCGTTCCTCGACCAATTTCATCTAGAATTACTAATGCATGTTCACCAGCCTGATTTAAGATGGCTGCTGTCTCCACCATCTCCACCATAAATGTTGAACGACCCCTTGCTAAATCATCTGATGCACCAACTCTTGAGAATAATTGCGTGACAATACCAATGTCTGCACTTGTTGCAGGCACAAAACTTCCAATTTGCGCTAGGAGGGCTATTAATGCATTTTGACGTAAGAACGTTGATTTACCAGCCATGTTTGGCCCAGTTAGTAACCAAACAGGTTTATCTTTATCGGTTCCTGCAGATAGATCACAATCATTTGCAATAAAGGTGCCTGATGCTTCTTTTCTTAATGCAGCCTCTACTACTGGATGGCGACCACCAATTATTTTAAATTTTCGAGAGTTATCTAATTTAGGCCTACACCAGTTTTCTGACATTGCAATGTCTGCAAGACTAACTGCTAAATCAATTTCAGCTAATGCTTTGGCAGCAGCTGAAATTGCGGCAGCTACTTTTAGAATCTCCGTGCTGATTTCACTAAATATATTACTTTCTATCGTTAATGCTCTTCCACCAGCATTTAAGATTTTAGTCTCCATTTCAGAGAGTTCTATTGTTGTAAAGCGAACCGCGTTTGCAGTTGTTTGGCGATGAATAAATGTTTTGGAATAAGGCTCATCTAACATCTTCTTAGCGTGTGTGGCAGGCGTTTCAATAAAGTAGCCCAATACGTTATTATGCTTAATCTTTAATGATGGAATTCCTGTTATTGAAACAAAGTTTGTTTGCATGTTGGAAATTACTTTTCGACCTTCATCACGTAGTTTTCTAGCCTCGTCTAAAGGTTGATTAAATCCAGGACGCACAAAGCCACCGTCTCGCGCCAATAATGGAACTTCATCTGCTAACACACTAAGCAAAAACTCAGAAATTTCGTAATTACCCTCGAGGCTATTTTTGGCTGATTGTATTAAAATCGCATCCATATTAGAAATTAAACTAGCTAAATCGCGACCTTTATCTAGGCCTTGGCGAATGGCTAAAAAATCACGAGGTCCTGCGCGGTCTAGTGAAATTCGAGATAATGCGCGATCCATATCAGCTGTTTGGCGTAAAATATCTTGGGCATTAGTCCGTAAAGAATTGTCAAATTTGAATGTCTCAACTGCATCTAAACGCTCTGTAATTACACCTAAACGTGTTGAGGGGCTGTTTAACCTAGTCTCTAATAACCTAGCGCCCGCACCTGTAACGGTATTGTCAATAACGCGTAATAATGAGCCATTTTTTGCACCAGACAAAGTTTGAGTTAGCTCAAGATTTCGCCGGGTTGATGCATCAATTTGCATAAAACTTTCAGTGGCTTCTTTAATGGGTGCTTTTAATAGTGGTAGCTTTCCTTTTTGGGTAATTTCTAAGTAATCAATAATTGCACCTAATGCTGCAGTCTCGGCAAGCGTAAAGGTACCAAATCCATCAAGTGATTTTACTTTGAATAGCCGGCATAATCTGTCTAATCCAGCCGCACTGTCAAAGCTAGCTGGGGAAAGAGGTGTTAGTGTTGCATTGGCTTCTTGTGTTTGCTCAATGCATTCTTCATAATTTGCTTCAGTAACTAATACCTCTGCTGGATTAAGACGTGCAAGCATTGGCCCAAATGTAACACGTGGACAACTTTGAACGTGAAAATCACCCGTGGAGACATCAACCCAAGCAAAAGCAGAATCAGAACGCAATGTTGAAAAAGCGCCTAAGTAGTTGTGTTCTCTTGCAGATAGAAGGGTGTCTTCAGTTAATGTTCCAGATGTAACCAACCGTACGACACCACGGTTGACTACAGATTTTGATCCTCGGGCTCGGGCTTCTGCAGGTGTCTCTAGTTGTTCACAAACGGCTACACGGAAACCCTTACGAATTAATGTTAATAAATAATTTTCTGCAGCATGATGAGGAACACCACACATTGGTATATCTTGCCCTAGATGCTTACCACGTTTAGTTAGTGAAATATCTAATGCTGCAGCTGCTGCAACAGCGTCATCAAAAAACAATTCGTAAAAATCACCCATACGGTAAAAAAGTAATGCATTGGGGTATTCAGATTTTATTTCTAAAAATTGAACCATCATGGGCGTTACAGAAGATTTTGATACGGACATATTATTTTCCAATAGATTTGGTAAAGATAGCCGTCATATCCAAACAGGAAAAGCAAAAACGACAAGTTTGTTGCCTACTAACTTTAAAGAGGATACCAAGCTATACTAAATTAGTAATAGCTTAAAATATAAGTGTGAGAACAGCTATCGAGACAAGTTTATCAATAGTAGCATTTTGGCTAACTATAGTGGCAACAGCCGTTATGGCTGTTACGGCTGCAATTCAAGGTGTGCGACAAGGGTTTGACCCCTTTGGTGTAGTTGTTCTAGCAATTGTTACTTCAATTGGGGGTGGAACATTGCGTGACTTACTAATGGGAACAACACCCGTTTTCTGGCTCACAGATATGACGTATTTGGTAACCGCTGTACCCGTAGCCTTGATAACATATTTTTTGTCAAAAACTTATGGCCAAAGAGATGGTAAAAGATTGCGGTTCTTGCTGTATTTAGATGGTATTGGGTTGGCATTATTTACGCTTGTTGGCATTCAAAGTGCTTTGGTGGGTAGTTTACCAATGTTGAGTGTTATTGTTTTAGGATGCCTAACGGGCGTTGCGGGGGGTATGTTTCGTGACATGCTTTGTGGGTTGCAGCCCGCTATATTAAAGCAAGATTTATATGCAACAGTATCTTTAATTGGAGGCACTATCTACATTGTTTCGAGAGAATGGATTGATGAGACTACAAGTCTTATTATAGCATTTATATTTATGATAACATTACGTTCGTTTGTAGTTTTTAAAAATGGTCAAAGAAAAAATTGATCCCAGCCTAAACTGGAACCAACACTAAGCTTTCAAAAATGCTTTAACTATATCAAAGAAATTTTTAGCTCCTGGATTACTATCTTCTGATAATTCGTCAAACTCTTTTAATAGTTCTTTTTGTTTAGCTGATAAATTAATAGGTGTTTCAACAGCAATTTCTAAATATAAATCACCTTTCCCACTGCCACGAAGTGCTGGCATACCTTTACCTTTTAGGCGCATTTGCTTACCTGCTTGTGCGCCCATAGGAATTTTTACTCTAGAGGTATTACCGTCAATATTTGGTACATCAATTTCACCTCCAAGAGCTGCAGTTGCCATGGATACTGGTACGCGTAAAAATAAGTTATTTGCTTCGCGCTCAAATAATTCGTGATCTTCAACATCAATAAATATGTAAAGATCACCTGACGGTCCGCCACGTTGACCTGCTTCACCCTCACCAGTCAACCGTATTCGTGTGCCTTGTTCAACTCCCGCTGGAATATTTACGGATAAAGACCTATCGCGTTGTGTTGCGCCAGATCCATTACATATATCACACGGGTTAGTAATTGTTTCACCGCGTCCTGAACATGTTGGACATGCACGTTCTACAGTAAAGAAGCCCTGCTGTGCACGAACCTTACCCATACCTGAACATGTTGGACACCTAGCAGGTTTAGATCCTGCTGCTGCACCTGTCCCAGAGCAACCATCACAAGAGACAGATGAATTGACAGAAACTTTTTCTTGTTTGCCATTATAGGCATCATTTAAAGAAACTTTGAGATTATAGCGTAGATCTGAACCGCGAGATGCACTAGCCGGACCACCTCGCTGACTGCCTCCAAAATTTCCAAATAAGTCATCAAATACATCTGAGAACGCAGAGTTAAAATCACCACCTCCGCCTCCACCAAATGGGCTACGAGCGCCGCCGCCTCCCATACCACCTTCAAATGCAGCATGACCATACTGGTCATACGCAGCTTTCTTATCACCATCTTTTAAGACATCATAAGCTTCATTTGCTTCTTTAAACTTATCTTCTGCAGTGGGATCGTCTTGATTGCGATCTGGATGCAGTTCCATAGCTTTTTTTCTAAAGCCTTTTTTAATATCGGCCTCAGATGCACCTTTAGATAAACCTAAGGTTTCGTAATAATCACGTTTTGACATTAGTATCTCCTGCGCGAAGCGGATTAACCCCACATTCCTGTGGGGTTAAGTTTAGATAAAGTAAGAGGACCGCTTTTATTGGCCGTCTTTGCCTAAGTCTTCAAAATCAGCATCGACAATGTCTTCATCTACACCGCGAGGCTCCCCAGCATCGTCATCACCCATTCCTTCAGGTGCTTCAGGTGCTTCTGCTTGTGCCTTGTAGATGGCTTCACCGAGCTTCATGGCTGCTTCTGTTAAATCTTGCGCGCGTGCATTAATTTTAGAAGCATCTTCTGTTTCCAAGCTTTCAGTTAAGTTAGCCATTGCCATTTCAATAACTTCGACTGTGGTTGGGTCAACTTTATCACTATGTTCGGCAACAGACTTTTCTGTGCTGTGTAATAAGCTCTCAGCACTATTTTTTGCTTCAACTAACTCTTTACGCTCTTTGTCTGACTCAGCATTTTCTTCTGCGTCTTTAACCATTTGCTCAATATCGTCGTCACTCAAGCCTCCAGAGGCCTGGATCGTGATTTTGTGCTCTTTATTTGTACCTTTATCTTTAGCTGATACGGAAACAATTCCGTTAGCATCGATATCAAAGGCTACTTCGATTTGTGGCAAACCACGGGGTGCTGGTGGAATATCTTCTAAATTAAATTGTCCCAATACTTTATTATCAGCAGCCATTTCGCGTTCACCTTGGAAAACACGAATTGTAACAGCATTCTGATTATCTTCTGCAGTCGAGAAAACTTGTGATTTTTTTGTTGGAATTGTTGTGTTGCGATCAATCAGGCGTGTAAATACACCACCTAATGTTTCGATACCTAAAGATAGTGGCGTAACGTCTAATAAAACAACGTCTTTAATATCACCTTGTAAAACGCCAGCTTGAATTGCTGCACCTAAAGCAACAACTTCATCTGGATTCACACCTTTATGTGGCTCCTTACCAAAAAACTCAGTTACCGCTTCAATAACTTTTGGCATACGCGTCATGCCACCAACTAAAACAATCTCATCAATGTCTGATTTTGATAAACCAGCATCTTTTAAGGCTGCAGCACATGGTTTTAAAGAGCGCTTAATTAAGTCAATAACCAGACTTTCTAACTTTGCACGCGTCAGCTTTAATACAAGGTGCAATGGTTGCCCACCATTTGGGTCCATAGAAATAAACGGTTGGTTAATCTCTGTTTGTGCAGCAGAAGATAATTCGATTTTCGCCTTTTCAGCGGCCTCTTTTAAGCGCTGAAGAGCCATTTTATCTTTAGTTAGATCTACACCGTTTTCTTTTTTGAATTCGTTTGCTAAATATTCAACAATACGCATATCGAAATCTTCGCCACCAAGAGCTGTATCACCGTTCGTTGACTTAACTTCAAACAAGCCATCATCTATTTCCATGACTGATACATCAAACGTTCCGCCGCCAAGATCATAAACAGCAATAGTTTTGCCACCTTCTTTATCTAAGCCATAAGCTAAAGCAGCAGCAGTTGGTTCGTTAATAATTCGTAGGACATTTAAGCCTGCAATTTTACCTGCATCTTTTGTAGCTTGGCGCTGTGCATCGTTAAAATACGCAGGAACTGTAATTACAGCTTCTGTTACAGTTTCACCTAGATAACTTTCAGCAGTTTCTTTCATTTTTTGCAAAATAAAAGCAGAGATTTGAGAAGGAGAGTATTTTTCACCCTCAACTTGTACCCATGCAGCACCATTGCCACCATCTACTACGTTAAATGGAAGATGCTTCATTTCTTTTTTGATTAGGGGGTCATTTATTGAACGACCTATCAAACGCTTTACAGCGAATAATGTGTTTTCTGGATTTGTAACCGCTTGCCGCTTTGCTGCTTGGCCAACTAAACGTTCATCATTTTTAAATGCAACAAGTGATGGCGTTGTACGCGCGCCTTCTGCGTTTTCTACGATCTTTGGTTGAGAACCATCCATGATGGCAACGCAAGAGTTCGTTGTTCCTAAATCAATACCAATGACTTTAGCCATAATTTTCTTCCTTCTGTGGCGATGTTAAGGTCAAGCCCATAAGGCGCTTAACCAAGATCCCGTATCCGCCCACGCGAATACTCAATTGGGTATATAAAGCTGAATTTAAAAGCCTGCAAGAGCCAGTTATGTGTATTTACTTACTCTTTTTCACAGCTATTTTAATAATATGTATAAATTTAACACACCAACCTTAACTGTTCGTAACTTTAAAATCTTTAAAGGGATGATAGAGCCTGCACAGCAAAGCGAAATAGTTAATAATTTACGTGAAGTGGTACGGCAGGCCCCTATGTTTTCACCTATAACGCCAAGTGGGTATAAGATGACTGTAAAAATGACCTCTGCTGGAAAGTATGGGTGGTATTCAGATGTATCGGGATATCGATATGTTGATTGTCATCCGGGGGGAAAGCCTTGGCCTAATATACCACCATTAATATTAGGTTTATGGCGTAAACTAATCTCTGATACACGAGACCCAGACTGTTGTTTGGTTAACTATTACCAAGATGGTGCAAAAATGGGGTTGCACCAAGATAAAGATGAAGCTGATTTTAAATGGCCAGTTTTATCTATTTCTTTAGGTGATGATGCACTTTTTAGAATTGGTAATATTGAACGTACCGGAAAAACAGAATCAGTTTGGCTAAATTCAGGGGACGTTGTGATCATGGGTGAGAGTGCTAGGCTAGCACATCATGGAATAGATCGTATTAAAACTGGTACCTCTAGATTATTAGATAAAGGTGGCCGAATAAATCTAACTTTGCGGGTTGTCGATGCTTAAGGATAGGATTTAACAACTCTTTAGTTTGAAAAAGTAATTGTTGTTTTATACATTTAAACATAACCCTTAATTAATTAGTGTCATGCAATAAATATTATAAGGAACTATTTATGAATAAAGCAAAGGTTTGTACTGTTATTCGAAAGCTTGCAATTGAAGCTGGCAGGGAAATCATGGAAATTTATGATAATAATAATATTGAAGTGAAATTCAAAAATGATGAAAGCCCTGTAACGCATGCCGATGAAGTGGCCGATAGGCTAATATTTTTTGGTTTACGTGAAGCATTTCCCAACATACCAATTGTGACTGAAGAGCAAGCCGAAACGCACAATGAGCAAGCAAATACATTTTTTATTGTTGATCCACTTGATGGTACCAAAGAGTTTATTCACCGTCGGGGTGAATTCACAGTAAATATTGCATATGTTGTTGATGGCCAACCATTGTTTGGTGTAGTTTATGCACCAGCTAAAGGCCGTTTATTTTATACAGACGGAGAAGGTAGATCTATTGAGGAGCTGGGAACTCATAATATAAATCAGATTGGTGATATTAAATATATTTCTGTATCTGCTCCCAGCGTAGATGGATTAATTGTCGTCGCATCTAAATCTCACCGAGACCAAGCGTTAGAGGATTACATTGCAAAATATACTGTTTTGGATAGTCGTGCAGCAGGATCATCTCTAAAGTTTTGCTTAATAGCTACTGGTGAGGCTGATTTTTACCCCCGCGTTGGTCGAACCATGGAGTGGGACACTGCTGCAGGGCATGCTATTTTAAATGGAGCTGGTGGACACGTTGTTCGCTTTGATAATCATGAGCCATTAATTTATGGTAAGCCGCTTTTTGAAAACCCATTCTTTATTGCCTCAGTTCCAGGCGTTAACTTACAAAAGGCATAAGCTATGAAAACTTTAATCGTTGTTCCGGCGCGTTATGAATCGTCTAGGTTTCCTGGAAAGCCATTAATTCAATTAACTGGTGCAGATGGAAAAACAAAATCTTTAATTCAACGAAGTTGGGAAGCTGCAATAGCAGTTAAAAATGTAGATGTAATTGTTGCTACTGATGATGATAGAATTAGAGTTGTTGCTGAGGGGTTTGGTGCAAAAGTTGTTATGACATCTCAAAAATGTGCAAACGGTACAGAGCGTTGTGCTGATGCAATTGCAAATATTGATATAAAATATGATTTGATTGTTAACCTTCAGGGTGATGCGCCATTAAGTCCTGCATGGTTTGTTCAGGATTTGATTGACAGCTTTGAAAATAACTTGATTACAGATATGGCAACGCCTGTTTTGCGGTGTGACTCAGATACAATATTAGCGTTTAAGAGTGATAGAGCCGCAGGCCGTGTTGGTGGGACAACTGCTGTTTTTGATCATAATAATAAAGCTTTGTATTTTTCTAAAGAGGTGCTTCCTTATTCTAATAAAATTGATGCGCCTATTTATCATCATGTTGGGATATATGCATATCGCCCAGAGTCACTCGCTAAATATATAACGTGGGAAGAGGGACCACTTGAAGCAGAGGAGGGTCTAGAGCAGCTACGTTTTTTAGAAAATGGATGCCACATACAATGTGTTGAAGTTAATGGTAAAGGGCGAGCATTTTGGGAGGTCAATAATCCTTCAGACATACCGCGCGTGAATATGATGCTCCAGAAGCTTAAAATTTCGTAATTAATAAAAAATTATGCAGCTTGAATTGTATCTAGGTGCGTTAAAAGAGCATAAAGTGTTGAAGTATCTACATTAGCGCGTAACTTAGCGCACGTTGTTTCTGATCTTAATGTTCTTGATACTAATGCGAGAGCCTTTAAGTGTTCTGCACCTTCTTTCTGAGGGGCAAGTATAGTAAAAATAAGATCAACGGGCTGGCGATCCATAGCGTCAAAATCAACAGGTTTTTCTAAACGTGTAAAAAAGCCATATACGCGATCCAAACATTTAAATCTTGCATGTGGGATAGCAACGCCACGCCCAACACCTGTGGAACCAAGCTTTTCACGTTCAATTAATGCTGATAATACTTCTGCTGATTCTAGCCCATACACTGAAGCTGCTTGTTCGGATATTTCCTGTAACAAACGCTTTTTACTACTCGTATGTAATGAAAATCGCACAGCAGCGGAATTCATTATGTCTTTGAGATCCATTTCACTATCCATAGCTTTGGTTGCCCTATCTCATATTTTTAGGATCAATCCAACCAATATTTCCATCTTTGCGTCTATAGACAACATTTAGCTCATTATGGCTTTCATTTTTAAATACAAGCACAGCTTCATCAGCAAGTTCCATTTGCATAACTGCTTCGCCAACTGATAGAATCTTAATTCCCATTTCCATTTCTGCAATAATAATTGGAGTTAATGTTTTAGTTTCTATTGCAGCATTATCATTATGTTCTGCAGCAATAACATAGGATGACGCACCAAAGGTTTCAATGGGGGTTGTACGGACATTTGCATGATCTTTTAGACGGCGTTTGTAGCGGCGCAATTGGTTTTCAATCTTTTTTGCAGATTTATCAAAGCTTATATAAATATCACTAGCTTTAGCTCTAGAATTTACAGTTATACCAGTGGAAAGATGTATTGCTGTTTCACAAACGTATTCATGGGCTTCTTTTGAAAATGTAATTAATGCATCTGTCGGTCGTTCTGCATATTTTCCAAGTATTTCAGAAATTTCAGTTTGAACATGAATTTGTAGGCTTTCACCAACATTGATTTGTTGCCCACTGATTTTATAGCGCATATTTTCTCCTTTTTTGTTATTTAAAAAAATATAGTACGGATCACCTGAAATTATTTTCCCTGGTAACGTACAGATTTTTATAAACATGCATAAATTTAGAATAGGATGAGAAATCTATTCTGACAATCTTGATTATTTTAATAATTTAGTCACAATGTCTTTAAAATTGTGACTAAATTATTAAAATGATTCTATAAAATGTCATATTTTAAAATCATCTCCTAGATATACGCGGCGGACGTCTTTGTTTGCTACTACTTGTTGAGGTGTACCACTCATAAGTACTTTTCCGTCATGTAAAATATAAGCGCGATCAACAATCTCTAATGTTTCGCGTACATTATGATCAGTAATTAACACTCCAATTTCACGATCTTTGAGCTGAGCAACTAAAGTGCGAATATCATTAACAGCAATTGGATCAACACCTGCAAATGGTTCGTCTAACAATATGTATTTAGGGTCTGCGGCAAGACATCGTGCTATTTCAACACGACGGCGTTCACCTCCAGACAATGCAACTGCAGGTGATTTGCGTATATGAGTAATTGAAAACTCTTCTAATAGTTTTTCAACACGTAGCTTAGATTCTTTTTTATTTTTAGACCACAATTCAGAAACAGCAGAAATATTTTGCTCTACGTTAAGGCCTCGAAAAATACTTGCTTCTTGTGGTAAATATCCTAATCCTAATTGTGCTCGCCGGTACATTGGTAACTTTGTGGCATTGTAGCCATCTACTGTGACTGATCCCCTATTGGGGCTGACCAGACCAGCTATTGAATAGAAACACGTTGTTTTCCCTGCTCCATTTGGGCCCAATAATGCAACAACCTCACCTTTTTGAAGCTCCAGAGTCACATCATGCAAAATAATATGCTTTTTGTAGGCTTTGCCTAAACCTTGAACAATTAAGCCACCAGTATTAATTTCAGTATGTTTCATGATATTATTTTGGAGCCAATACAGTTTTCACATTTCCCGTTAGCTTAGCAACGTTTGTTAAAATATTTAGATCTAATTTATCACCTGAAATAGTGCTCCTACCCTGAACCAGCAGTACGTTTCCATTCATATATAATAATCCAGAATTTATTGTGTAAAATGCATTTTCCGCTTCTGCTACATCGGCACCATTTGTAAATATAACATTTCCCACCGCATCTATAGATGCAATTTCTCCATCAGTTTTGCTATAATTAACTGTAATTTTATCGGCACTTAGGCGTAATAAGCCCTGACCAACATATGCTGATCCTTCAAATATAGCAGTGTTAGACGATTGACTTATTGATAGGCTATCAGCCGTTACTTCAATGGGTAAATTGATATTATGGCTAGCCCCAGCCAAAGATAATGAAGAGCTTTGAGAAAATACTTCTGTACCTACAAAGGTTAGGAAAAAAGTTAATAATTTTAAGTATAGTTTCATATTAATCACTTTGCGGGTTTGGGTGAAGAAGGCAAGTAGATCAGCCTAATACCAGCTGTGAACTTTAAACTTCCTGTGGGTTTAGACAAGGTGCTATTATTAGTTTTAGTTAACACCATAGAACCAGCAGTAATTGATCCAAGCGGCCCTTTCGCGCTTACTGGCCCTGGACTGGCAGCATGGCCATTTTTTAAATCTAAACGAACCTTTTCACTAAAAGCTTCATAGCCGTTACTCATGTTAAATTGTACTTTTCCTTCAAGCTGAGCAGATTGTTCAAAAAAATTGATAGAACCGTTTATCGAATTTACTTTAAACCCAATCCCTCGAGTTGTATTAAATTCAAAATTTGGGCTAATTAAGTCAATGCGTTTTGGTTGGGACCCATCTGGCAATGCTTCAATAGCCTCTAAGGTAAAAGCGTCTCCAAAATCTGTAAAACCTGAAAATTGTGGATTTGTGATTTTCTGCCCTGTTGATAGGTAAATCATTTCAGCGTCTGTAATAATAGCTCCTGATCTAATGGCATCCTTTTTTCCAAATGCGAATATACTTATAAACAATCCAATAGCTATTATAGGAAATATGTATTTTGCACATTTTATAATTTTTGAATATAATTTAAAATACTTATGCATCACGAGTGAGAAAAAATATCATGATCTGGCCAGCCAGCCAGATCAAGTGTTGCGCGGGTTGGCAAAAAGTCGAAACAAGCTTTTGCTATTTCTGTACGACCTTCGCGCTGCAGATTTACATCTAGTTTTTCCATTAATCGGTGCAAATATAAAACATCACTAGCTGCATAATTTATTTGTGCAGTTGTTAATTTGATAGCACCCCAATCTGAAGATTGCTGATGTTTGGAAATATCAATTGATAACATTTCACTCAATAGGTTTTTTAGTCCATGTCGATCAGTATAAGTGCGTATAAGTTTTGATGCAATTTTTGTGCAATATACAGGCAATGTAATAACGCCAAAATGATTTTGCAGAACTGCAATATCAAATCTTGCAAAATGAAACAGTTTTGTTTGTTTGGGATTACTCAGTATCCTACATAAATTTGGTGCAGTAGTATTGCCTGGCTCTATTTGAATTATATGTGCGTGCCCATCACCAGAAGATAGTTGAACAACACAAAGGCGGTCCCTATTGGGATTTAAACCCATAGTTTCTGTATCAATTGCGATAATGGGGCCTAGATCTAAATTATCTGGCAAATCATTTTTATAAATAAAATTTGTCATATGGCACATATAAACACTGTAACCCTATTGGGGAAGAGGTTTTAGATTAACAATTATTTTTATAAAATTAATTAAACTTAAAGTTGAGGCTTAATTTAACGCCATAAAAAATATTTATTTTGGTAAAGTGAGATTTGATGTAAGCACTGCGGTAGTTGCAAGTATAACTAAAATTATTTACTATAATGATAACAAATTCTCATGTATAAATCACATTCTAACATCAAAAACTTTAAGTCAGTGAGTCAAAGTAACGATCTTAATTAATTAATCCTTAACATATGCGTGTATTTATATTTATTTTATTGTTTATTAGGGTTTAAATAATTCCCTAAAAAGGTGCTTTATGTCTTAAATTAACTTTAAAAAGTATAAGTTTTTATATATTTACCAATATATAAATATCAATAATGGTCCGAAGATATTATAAAATTTTATTTTTTTAAAAAGTATTACTTATATTAAGTAAAAAAACAATTACTAAATATAAAGTTTTTTATTCTTAACCTATTGTAAATAAACATTAATTTGTAATATAATAAATTTATTAGCATAAATTCTTGAAATTTATAGTAAATGTACTATGGGATTTTTTTCTTGAAATATTCTTTTTTTTCTAGATACGTTTTAATTGCATATATCAATATGTGATAAATAATCCATCGTGATGAAGATTATTCTTACGGTGATATTGAATAATCAGGAGGAATATTCATGAAGATTTTAAATATTAAAGGCTTTAAAACAGCTTTGACTACAGCTGTGGTTGGATTTTTACCGGCAGCAGCTAATGCCGCAACACTTGATCCTAACGATTTTGTAGGTATCTCGTTTTGGCTAATTTCAATGGCGCTTGTCGCTGCAACAGCTTTCTTCTTTATTGAGACAACAAGAGTTGAAGGTAAGTGGAAGACATCATTAACAGTTTCCGGTTTGGTTACTTTAGTGGCAGCAGTTCACTATTTCTACATGCGTGAAGTATGGGTAACAACTGGTGAATCACCAACTGTGTTCCGTTACATTGATTGGTTGATTACTGTTCCATTATTGATGGTTGAATTTTACCTTATCTTGCGTGCGATCACTAAAGTTTCAATCGGCATTTTCTGGCGTTTGATGATTGGTACACTTGTAATGCTTGTTGGCGGTTACGCTGGTGAAGTTGGTTACATTAATGCCACGCTTGGTTTCATCATTGGTATGCTCGGTTGGGCGTACATCTTATATGAAATCTTTGCTGGTGAAGCAAGTAAAGTTGCTGCAACAAAAGCTTCAGCTTCTGTACAATCTGCTTTCTCAACAATGCGTTGGATTGTAACAATTGGTTGGGCTATTTACCCACTTGGTTACTTTATGGGTTACATGAACGGTGCAGTAAGCAGTGATTCACTTAACATCATTTATAACATTGCTGATGTTTGGAACAAAATTGCGTTTGGTGTAATTATCTGGAACGTTGCTGTTACTGAATCAGAAGCAAAATCTAAGTAAATAATTTTAGAGGAGCGGCTGGATGACTTAGCCGCTCCTTTTTTATAGCTTTTATTCATAACATTTATTTATAACATTTATTTGTAATCATAAAACCCAAGTATGAGGAGGCACTCAATGGATGAATTATCGACATTATCCAGGAATGCTTTTGAGATAAAAAATATTTTACCTAATGCTGATTTTTCAAAAATTGACCATGTTCATAATTTAATTCTTAGCCGGCTTACTGATGTTGATCCATCACTTTCTGGTGCTGCCTCTTATCACTTCAAAACGCCTGGTAAAATGTTACGTGCAAAAATGGCTATGGGTAGCGCTTCATCCACCAATATAAGTTTTACTGCAGCCTTACACTGGGCCACAGCAATTGAAATTCTTCATAATGCTTCTTTAATACATGATGATATTTGTGATAGCGATAAACAGCGACGTGGACAGCCTTCAGTCTGGATGAAATTTGGACGCAATATGGCCTTAACTTTAGGTGATTGGTTGATTGCGCTTTCTTTTGAATTAGCGGCCGAAGCGGCGGAATTATCCAATACACCTCGTCTAGTAAGTATTCTGGCTAAGCATATGGCGACGACTACTGCTGGGGAGGCAATGGAATTTCAATGGAATAGTACCCAAACTTGGGATGCTTACCTTAGAATTGCTGCTGATAAGACGGCACCGTTACTAACTGCACCAATTCATGGTGTTACGGCTATGGTTGGTGATAATAATTCAGAGGCAGCTATTTCAAACTATTTTCGGGATCTTGGCAAAGCTTATCAAATTTCCAATGATATTTTAAATTTTAAGGGTACTGACGGTGCAAAATTGATTGCAGGTGACCTTGCTCGTCGTGCACCAAATGCAGTTACAGTATGTTATGTTGAAACACTTAATATATACGATCGAATTGAATTTTCTCGATGGTATAATAGTGTTGATAGTGACGAATTAGCGGTATGGCAAAATAGAATTATAAATTCAGGCGCAATTGGTATCGCTGGAGCTCGCATGCTAAATGTACTTGATAATGCTGAAAAAAATGTAAGTTTGCTTCCGCTTAATGCATCAGAAGTAATAACACCGGTTCATACTATAATTAAGCGTGCATGTGCGTTGTCTGTTTAAATTCTAGAACTATATATATACCGCCAATGTAAATTTATTACATTTTACTGATATAATTAGGAAATAAAATATTGTTAAAATTAAGTGGCAAGGTTTTAGTGATTGGAGCTGGATTTGGTGGTATTGCTGCAGCCCTTAGAATGCGTGCACGTGGGTATGATGTAACACTGGTTGATAGGCTGTCATCTATTGGAGGTCGTGCCCAAGTGTTTCACCGCGGTGGGTTTAAGCACGACGCTGGCCCAACGGTTATTACGGCACCATTTCTATTTGATGAACTATTTGAATTATTCGATGAAAAACGAGAAGATCATGTTGAATTTAGGGCACTTGATCCTTGGTACAGGTTTTACTTTCATACTGGTGATCAATTTGATTATAGGCCTTCAATAGAAGATACTAATGATGAGATACGGCGATTTGCACCAGGCGATGTAAAGGGCTACGCTCGATTGCTGAAAGCATCCCAAGACATATTTGAAATCGGCTTTGAAAAGCTTGCAGATAAGCCCTTTTCAAAGTTTTGGGAAATGATGAAACAAGTCCCAAGCTTAATGCGATTGCAAAGTTACTTTTCAGTTTCTGGTATTGTTAATAAATATATCAAGCACCCACTTTTGCGACAGGCTTTTTCTATTCATCCATTACTCGTTGGTGGGAATCCATTTAGCACCACATCTATTTATGCGCTAATTCACTATTTAGAACGCAGATGGGGCGTATTTTTTACAATGGGGGGTACTGGAAGGCTTGTCCAAGCATTAGAAGATTTGATGTGTCGAGTTGGCATTAAGATTATATTAGATACCGATATAGCTCAAATTGAAATGAAAAAAGACAAAGCTGTTGGTGCAACTAGTACAGATGGAATTTTTTACCCCGCAGACAGGGTTATATGCAATGGAGATCCACCAACCGTATATGCTCAAATGATGCCAGATGGTTATAACCGCCGCAAACGACTGTTCCCAGAGTCGATGACACATTACTCAATGGGGCTTTACGTTTTATTCTTTGGCACAAAAAAAACTTATGATGATATTGCGCACCATACTATTTGGATGGGACCACGATATAAAGAACTGCTTGCTGATATTTTTGACCGCAAAATTCTAGCAAAAGACTTTTCATTATATGTCCACCGGCCAACGGCTACTGACCCTAGTTTTGCACCTGAGGGTTGCGATAGTTTTTACGTATTGTGTCCGGTCCCAAATTTGCGTGCTGATATAGATTGGGATGTGACTGGTCCAATCTTACAAGAACGTATTATAACGGCACTATCAAACACTATTATGCCTGATTTAGAAAAAGTAATAACAGACGATTTTTACATGACGCCTGTAGATTTCAAAAATGATTATAGATCGATGCACGGAGCAGGGTTTTCAATTGCTCCAATTTTTTTACAATCAGCTTGGTTCCGTTTTCACAACCGGGATCCACATATTTCCAATCTTTATTTCGCTTCTGCTGGTGCACATCCTGGTGCTGGCATACCAGGTGTATTATCCTCTGCAAAGGTAGTTGAAAAATTAGTAGCTGAAGACGAAGTAAAAGAGGCAGATTTGCTGAAGAAAATGAGTTAATAATAGAATAGTTTAATTAGGACATTATATTTTGACTTTTTCAGAGAGTGAATCATTGGACCCAAAAGCTGCTCTAGCAGCTTATGGTAAGAGCTTTAATTGGGCTCGGCGATTTCTTGGCCACAAAATGGGCTCAGATGCTGCGGTTTTATACCGTTTCTGTCGAGTACTTGATGATATGGCTGATGGTGATATTATCGATGGCCCGAAACGATTAGAATATATCCGTGAAGATTTGTTAGCAAAGCGTCCTGCTAATGATCCGCTGCTCTCAGGTTTCCAATATTTTATAGAAGCAAGACAACTTCCAATCACAGTAATTATAGCTCTTATTGATGGCCTTCTAGGAGATCAAAAAGTTGTTCAAATAAAAGATGAAACTGAACTGTTACGGTATTGCTATCGAGTTGCTGGTACTGTTGGTGTTTTAATGTGCAGTATTTTGAACTGTGATGATGGAAAAGCAAAAGACTATGCTATTGATCTGGGAATTGCGATGCAGCTAACTAACATTGCGCGAGATGTGCTTGAAGATGCTCAAATGGGACGCCGTTATTTACCAGAAAGTTGGGTAGGAGATATTACACCAAAACGCATTGTTGAAATAAGTAAATCACCAGAATTAGAATCATCAAAACTTATATGTAGTGGTACGCAAAAACTGCTTGAACTTGCAGATAAATATTATGAAAGTGGGTTGGTTGGGTGTTCATATTTACCAATAAGGGCACATATTTCAATCTCTACAGCTGCAGTAGTTTATAAAAAAATTGGAATCAAAATCGTTGATAAAAAATTTGCATGGTATGAAGGCCGGACATTCACTAAAAAAAGCGAAAAAATAAAATGCAGCATCCAAGCATTTATTTTTGTACACAGGCGCCTACTCCAAGTGAAGCCTCACAATCAAAAGTTACATGATACGTTGAGGGGGTTTCCCTATGTCAGATGACAGCTTGGTAATTAGTGAGGTTTCATTGCTTGGCGCTGGGTGTGCTACACTTTCTTTGGGGGCTAGAGCAAATGAATTTAAGGCGCATAATTTTACCATTGTAGATTCAAGAAAACATTTACCTAAAGACCATGTTTGGGGATTTTGGTTTATGCCTTGGCTGGCAAAAACAGATAAGGTAATTCGTAAGCGTTGGTCCAATTGGCAGATTATTAGTCAAGAAAAATGCATTAGGCATTCATCAGAACTACACCCTTATTGTGCACTAAATCGAAATGAATGGATTGATACTTGTAGTAAGCAAGCTAAAAAAAATGAAGTAAAATTCACGCAAACACTTAGCTCTAAAAAACAATTTCAAGTTATTGATAGTAGGCCCCCACCAATTCCTAAGGGTACTATGTTGCAACATTTTTCTGGGTTTGAAATTGAAACAACAGTTGATATTTTCGATGACAAAACTGCAACTTTAATGGATTTTAGATGTGACCAAAGCCTTGGAATGCATTTTATTTATTGTTTGCCATTTTCTAAAAGACATGCACTTGTTGAATCAACCCTTTTTTCACCAACAATTGCTCCACAAGAATTCTATGAAAAAGCTATCAAGAATTATTTAAACGATATAATGAAATTAGATGATTTTTCTATTATACGCAGTGAGGCTGGTGCAATTCCTCTGGCTGTTTTAAAGCAACGGGATATTTCATTTACTGGAATTGGTGGTAATGGTGGGGCAATTAGGCCATCAAGTGGCTATGCTTTTAGTTTTATTCAAAAACAAGTTGAACAAATTGTTAATATGCAAGTACCTAACCAGCCTCTCAAAGTAGAAGTACCTCATAGTCAATTTGAAATATCGATGGATAAAATATTTCTTTCAGTGATAAGAAAAAACCCATTACTTGCTCCACTTATTTTTACGAATATGGCGCAAAGCTTAAACGGCGATAACTTCGCTTGCTTCTTAAGTGGGCAAGCAAATTTAAAGATATGGTGTAAAGTAGTACTCTCCATGCCAAAAATTCCATTTATATTGGCACTATTCGGTATAATTTTTAAAAGAATATTGAAATGATAGGAATGGTAACAACACTAGATACCTCCAGTATTGTTGCATTACTAATGATTGTTATAATTGGTTTGCCACATGGCGCTTTTGATGGAGCCGTAGCTAATTATCTTGGTGCTGGAAAAACAGTTTTTTCTGGAGTGCGTTTTTTTACAACCTATATGGCGTCTGCCATTGTTGTAGTTGTTTTATGGGTATTGTTACCAAGTCTATCACTTGTGGTGTTCTTAATTATTTCAATGGTTCACTTCGGTTGGGGTGATGCAAATGCTAAAACTAACTTTCAATTTATTTTGCAGGTTGTGATTCATGGTGGCTTAGTAGTCTTTGGTACCGTTAATTTTCATATCACTGAAGTTACGCGATTATTTAATTTGCTTACTAATGGGGATTCTAGTGCAGCTATTCAAGTCTCACAGATTATGTTTTTTGGAATACTATTTTTAACAATTATTTATTTATTTTTAGCAATTAAAAATTATGAACTAATGTCTCGTCTCATTGAACTTATTGTAATTGCATTAATATTAGTACTTTTACCGCCACTTCTTGGTTTTGCTGTTTATTTTTGTTTTGTTCATACAGGTAGGCATATGATGCATATCTGGAAAAAGCTACAAATAGCTATGAATTCACGTGTAATATTCATTCAAGCTATTGGACTTACTGCGGCAAGCTGGCTTTTAGGATTAGGCGCATTTTACTTTCTTGATAGTGGAGATTTCGATGCTGATATTTTGCGTGTTGTTTTTATTGGACTGGCTGCACTAACGGTACCTCACATGATACTAGTAGATGGATTTTTTAGGAATAAACAAACTTAAACGTCATGAAAATATAGGTGGGAACATTTCTGGATTACTAATCCACCGTGATATTAACATTATTAAAAAAATTAAAACAAACAGTACTGAACCAATTAAAACTATTTTTCCAAGTTTATCTTGTTTTGAGGGCTTCAGAGGCATTAAAAATTCCAATTTATTGAAAAGCCCATACAAATTTTGTAATAATAGATTGTTGGCTTTGGTTTAATCAACTTCAATTTTGAAGCATAAGATAACAATAAAAGAGAATAACTGTTTGGTCTATTATTATTTATATTTTTTCAATATAAATATTTTATTTTTTAATTCAATTAAGAAGACTTATATCTTGTTATATTAGCTTTAGATGGACTTGAAGCTAACTATGAAAAGCATAAATATCTTGTCAGTTTATTTCTGCTAAATAAAATTACTTAGTGCCTAATAAATCGCGAGCTATACGTTCAAATATAGCACTTCCAATAGGTATCAAGTCATCTAAAAAATCATAATTAGGATTATGTAGCGCAGGATATTTTTCTCCCAGGCCTAAGCATAACATGGCAGCTTTAGCGCTCTTGCCAAAAACTCCAAAATCTTCAGACGCTTTCATTGGTAGGCCTAGGTTACCATTTAAAACACCAATTGCATTCATTGCGTTAACCGCAATTTGGTAAGCATCTTGATCATTTATTGATGCAGCAAAAATATCAGATAGAACAAACTCAACGTCCAACCCATATTCTTTTGCTATCAAAAGAGCTAGTTTGCGTACACTACCCTCGATCTTAATTACTTGTTCATCCCTGGCTGCACGAATTGTAATGTAAATAATACCATCACCTGGAGCTATTCCAAAAGAAGGGTCACCAATTTGAATGTGAGTGATTGTGGCTAATTGAAAATTTTCATCGAGCTCTCTACTGTGACTAAGTGCTTCAATTGCAGGAGCTAACTTGGTTATAGCTTGTGTTGGAGATATCCCGTCCTCAGGATTTGCGGCATGGGCTGTCTTTCCTGTAAGTTTGACTATTAAGCCTAGAGATGCACAGTTTATAAGCCCAGGGCAAGTTGCAACATAACCAAACGGGCTTCCTGGTTTGGCATGAATTGCAAATGCCCAATCAGCTTGAATTTGATTATATTTTGGATCTTCTATAACAGCCTTTGCTCCACTGCCAGTTTCTTCAGAAGGTTGAAACATTAGAATGATGCGTCCTTTAGAAATGGGATTGCGAGCAATCATTCGACCTAAGGCGAGAAGTATTGTCATGTGGCCATCATGTCCGCACGCGTGACTTTTTCCAGCTATTAGTGAACGCCAGTCAATATCATTGCACTCCTCAATTGGTAGGGCGTCAAGTTCTGCGCGAAATAATATTGTAGGGCCAGAAACCCTACTATCAAAAATTGCAGCAACACCATGCCCGCCTATTTTAGTTATGATTTCAGTTGGTGATATTAATTTAAGTGCAGAGATTATTGTGCGTGCTGTCTCAACTTCTTCACCGGATAGTTCTGGGTGGCGATGTAATTGTTGGCGAAACTCAGTCAGTTCAATAAGGTCAGTATTTGTTAACATCTCACTAGCAGCACCTTTAAGTATTAAAAATATATTATCAGTTGAATTTAGTGTGTCCAGTTTCATTGTTTCTATAATAAACATTAAAACTAATGAGTCTGATAACTTTGGTTGAAAAGGTAAACTCTACCTAATTTAGACTTGTTCAGCAGGTAAGAGCCCTATAGTTATATCGCAATATATTTGTACGGAGAGTTGAAATGTCTGCTACCCCTAAATTAGTAACAATCTTTGGCGGCTCTGGCTTTGTTGGGCGCTATATTGTGCGCCGAATGGCAAAAGAGGGTTGGCGAGTTCGTGTTGCAGTCCGACGCCCTAATGAAGCCATTTTTGTCAAAACATACGGTGATGTAGGGCAGATAGAGCCTTTACTTGCAAATATACGTGATGAAGCTTCAACTCGTGCGGCAATTATAGGTTCAGATGCGGTGGTAAATTGTGTTGGCATTTTAAATGAAACTAGCCGCCAAAAATTCAACACAGTGCAGACCGAAGGTGCAGGGCGCATTGCTCGCATTGCTGCAGAGTGTGGAGTGATAAATTTTGTACATTTTTCTGCAATTGGCGCTGATAGCAATAGTGAAAGTAATTACTCTAAATCAAAAGCTGAAGGTGAAAGTTTAGTGAGGGCGGCGTTTAAATCCGCAATTATTTTACGTCCTTCAATTGTATTTGGAAATGAAGATCAATTTTTTAATCGCTTTGCTACAATGGCTAAGTTGTCTCCAATAGTGCCCTTAGTTGGGTCTGAAACTAAATTTCAGCCAGTTTATGTAGATGATTTAGCTGCTGCAGCTGTTAAAGCTATTACCGAAAATGTTAAGCCAGGTATTTATGAATTGGGTGGACCTGAGGTTGCTACATTTAAGGAATTAATCGTTAAGTTAATGGGAATTATTAGACGTAAACGTTTAATTGTAAATGTGCCTTTCTTTGCAGCATTAATTCAAGCTTACGCATTTGATATGGCCCAGAAACTTTCACTAGGCCTTTTTACAAATAGTATTCTTACACGTGACCAAGTGCGCTCCCTAAAATCTGACAATGTAGTTTCTTCAAGGGGAAAAGGTTTTAAAGAATTAAATATTGAACCTATAGCAATGGATGCAATCTTAGAAGAGTACCTTTACCGTCATCGACCTTACGGGCAATATACTGAATTGACGGAAACTGCTGGTAATTTGAAACCTTAAGTATACGCAATCCACAGTAAAAATAATCCAAAGAAAATTCGGTAGATTACATATGGCGTGTAGCTTACGAATTTAAGTAACCGCATCATCAAAGTTAATGCAAGAATACCGGCAAAAAATGAAAATATTGCTGCAATTATTCCAACTTTTGCAGCCTGCCAATTAGCATCTATGATTACTTCTGCCCCTAATAGTGTGCCTGAGGCAATTATTGTCGGGATTGACATGAGCATTGAAATTTTAGCGCTATCTATTCTCGTGTAACCCAATCTACGAGCACCTGTGATAGTCATGCCTGATCTTGATGAGCCAGGAATAAGGGCAATTGCCTGCCAGATTCCTAACTTGATTGCGTCCATAGTATTCCAATTTTGTTCAATCTTATTTTGAGCTGAATTTTGATCTACCCAATAAAGTAGTACCCCAAACATTAGCATGGCCCACCCAATAACTTTGATGGACCGCAAGTTATCATCGTAACCTGAAATTTTTAGAATTAGACCAAATATAATTACTGGTATTGTTGCTATGATTAATAAAATTGCTAATTTAGAGCCTCTGCTTGACCGGTCCCCAACTAGTAATTTAAAAAATCCAAAAAATGCAGACTTTACATCCGTCCAAAAATATAAAATTACGGCACCTAAAGTGCCAACATGTACCGCAACATCAACAAATTGACCTTGATCTGTTTGGTCTGCAATAATTGGAATTATTGCTAGATGCCCTGAGGATGACACAGGCAAAAATTCAGTAAGCCCCTGAATAAGTGCTAGAAGTAAAATATAGTAAATTGACATTTGTAACTTTTGATTCGTTTAAATAACCCTAAAACTGATTGGTGCAAAAGGGAATCCCCTTAATAGGGATCAAGTATTGACCTTTATTAAGGGGATTATTTAAAAAAAAAAAAATTATCTGTCACATTATTGAATATAGGTCAGTATAGATTACTTTTCTTTTTAAACCTAATCCTTTATGAAGAGCCTCCATTGATGATTTAAAGGACAATGTAATGGCTATAAATAAGATGCTAAAATTTGTAGACTTAGGGCGTGATATGCCTTCAAAACGTGTGCCTGATCTTCGCAAAAAAGATTACAGTGAAATTTACCAAGAGTTTGCTGCTGCAAAAGCAGCCGAGCAGTCTAGTCGATGCAGTCAGTGCGGTGTGCCATTTTGCCAAACGCATTGCCCACTTCACAATAATATTCCAGATTGGTTACGCCTAACTGCAGAGGGTCGGTTGGAAGAAGCTTATCAGATTAGTCAGGATACAAATACATTTCCAGAAATTTGTGGCCGCATTTGCCCACAAGACCGATTATGCGAAGGTAATTGTGTTATTGAGCAATCTGGACATGGAACAGTTACAATTGGATCTATTGAGAAATATATAACTGATACTGCTTGGGAAAAAGGTTGGGTTAAAGCAATTTCTCCAAAAGTAGAGCGTACTGAAAGTGTAGGTATTATTGGTGCTGGCCCAGCCGGCTTAGCAGCTGCCGACCGTTTAAGAAAAATGGGGATCCAAGTAACTGTATACGATCGTTATGACCGTGCAGGAGGATTACTAACCTATGGAATACCCGGCTTTAAATTAGAAAAAGATGTCGTCATGCGCAGAAATGACCTTCTATCTGCAGGTGGCGTCAAATTTAAACTAAACACCAGTATTGGGGAAGATATTTCCTTTTCTGATCTGCGCACAAAGCATGATGCTATATTGATTGGTACTGGTGTTTATAAATCCCGTGAACTTTCAGGGGTGGGCTCATCAAATAAAGGAATCGTAAAGGCACTAGATTATTTAACAGCGTCTAATCGTTCAAATATGGGAGACCATGTTCCTGAAATTAATAGTGGTGAACTTAGTGCCAAAAATAAGAAAGTTATAGTTATTGGAGGTGGTGATACAGCAATGGACTGTGTTCGCACAGCAATCCGTCAAGGTGCAATTTCTGTAAAATGTCTATATCGTCGAGATAAAAAAAATATGCCAGGATCACAACGTGAAACCCAGAATGCTGAAGAAGAAGGTGTAGAATTTGTATGGCTGTCATCACCAAAAGGCTTTACTGGTGAAGGTGAGGTAAGTGGTGTTGTAGTATCCAAAATGCGCTTAGGCGTTCCAGATGCATCTGGCCGGCAAAGTCCAGAAGAAATATCAGGAGCGGATTATACGGAAGGTGCAGACTTAGTTATTAAAGCGCTAGGTTTTACTCCAGAAGACCTTCCAACTTTGTGGGGTACTAAAGAATTAGAAGTTACACGTTGGGGTACCATTAAGGCTGATTTTAAAACGCATGCTACATCTTTGGCAGGTGTTTATGCGGCGGGTGATATTGTGCGTGGTGCATCTTTAGTTGTTTGGGCAATTCGGGATGGACGCGAAGCGGCAGATAGCATCTTAGAGTATTTAAACACGCAAAACATAATGGCAGCAGAATAATTGTTAAACTGAATTTTTATCAAAGATAAATGAGATAAAATTAAAGTTAAAAAGTTTAGTTTGAATAAGGGAAAATCAATATGAAAAAATTTGACGCAAAATGGAAAGTTGAACAAGAATCTAAGCGAGCATTTTTGTCTGAACATGGTATGTATTCTGAAGAGGAAGAGCATAGCTCCTGTGGCGTTGGTTTAGTTGTATCTATCGAAGGAAAAAAGTCACGTAAAGTTGTAGATAATGGTATATCTGCTCTAAAGGCTATATGGCATCGAGGTGCCGTAGATGCGGATGGTAAGACTGGTGATGGAGCCGGTATTCACTTACAGATACCTATTGATTTTTTCTATGACCAAGTCGAGCGGACAGGACATAAACCACGTAAAGATCAGTTGTTAGCTGTCGGACAAGTGTTTTTGCCGCGAACAGATTTTGGTGCTCAGGAAACATGCCGTACAATTGTAGAATCTGAAGTTTTAAAAATGGGATATTACATTTATGGTTGGCGTCATGTTCCTGTTGACGTTTCGTGCCTAGGTGAAAAGGCAAACACTACAAGACCTGAAATCGAACAAATTTTGGTTTCTAACTCTCAAGGTGTTGATGAAGAAAAATTTGAGCGTGACTTATATATTATTAGGCGTCGAATTGAAAAAGCAGTTACAGCTGCGCAGATAAAAGATTTTTATGTTTGTTCACTTTCATGCCGCTCAATAATTTATAAAGGTATGATGTTAGCTGAAGAAGTAGCAGTGTTTTATCCTGACTTGATGGATGAACGCTTTATATCTGCATTCGCTATTTATCATCAAAGATACTCAACAAATACATTTCCTCAATGGTGGCTGGCTCAACCCTTCCGCATGCTGGCACATAATGGTGAAATCAATACATTAAAAGGCAATGTAAATTGGATGAAATCACACGAAATTCGTATGGTTTCAAAAAACTTTGGTGAGTGTGGGGAAGATATTAAGCCAATTATCCCATCTGGATCTTCAGACTCTGCCGCTTTAGATGCTGTATTTGAAACTATTGTTAGAGCTGGCAGAAACGCTCCAATGGCTAAAACAATGCTAGTACCTGAAGCTGTAAACTCAGTTGGTGTTAAGGACGAGTGGAAGTCTATGTATGAATATTGCAATTCTGTGATGGAGCCTTGGGATGGGCCAGCCGCTTTAGCAATGACTGATGGTCGATGGGTTTGTGCTGGGCTTGATCGCAGTGGCTTAAGGCCAATGCGATATGTTATTACCGGTGATGATTTATTAATTGCAGGGTCAGAAGCGGGAATGATTCCAATTGATGAATTTAATGTCAAAGAAAAGGGTGCATTAGGCCCAGGACAATTAATTGGTGTTGATATGACAGCAGGTCGCTTGCTTCATGATGAAGAAATAAAAGATGAGCTTTCTCAAAGTAGAGATTTCGAAAGCTTTGTAAAATCAGTTATTAATCTTGATGATATTACCTCAAGTAAAAAAGAAACTGTAGAGTATCGAGGCGATGATCTTCGAATGCGTCAGGTTGCTGCTGGTTACTCTATTGAAGAATTAGAAATGATTCTTCATCCAATGGCAGAAGATGGCAAAGAGACTTTAGCATCAATGGGCGATGATACACCTTCAGCAGTACTTTCTGAAATATACCGCCCACTTAGCCACTTCTTTCGCCAAAACTTTAGTCAAGTTACTAATCCACCAATAGATAGTTTGCGTGAATTTGGCGTGATGAGTTTAAAGACGCGTTTTGGTAATTTGGGTAATGTGTTGGATGACACTAATTCATTGACAGAGGTTCTTTCATTAACATCTCCTTTTGTTACTAATAGTCAATTTTCTGCAATGGTTGATCGTTTTGGCAGCAGTGTTACAACAATTGATTGTACTTTTTCTTTAGCTGACGAAAACGGATTGCAAAATGACTTACAGCGTATTCGAGAAGAAGCAGAGGATGCCGTAAGGTCAGGTGCTGGTCAGATTATTTTAACAGATAAATTCCAATCTGATGCTCGGATACCAATGCCAATGATCTTAGCAACAAGCGCTGTTCATTCTGGATTAACTAAAGTTGGTTTACGAACCTTCTGTTCGCTTAACGTACAATCTGCTGAATGTATTGATCCCCACTATTTTGCAGTTTTGATAGGTTCTGGTGCAACAACTGTTAATGCTTATTTAGCTCAAGATAGTTTAGCCGACCGTATTCATAGGGGCTTGTTAGACTGCACTCTCGAAGTTGCTATGGCACGTTATAAAGAAGCTATTAATCAAGGCCTTTTAAAGATTATGGCAAAGATGGGAATTTCGGTTATTTCTTCCTATCGTGGGGGCTTAAATTTTGAAGCTGTTGGTTTATCGCGTGCTCTCGTAGCAGAGTTTTTCCCGGGTATGACTAGCCGTATTTCAGGTATTGGTCTAATAGGCATTCAGCGAAAGGTTGTTGACGTTCACGCAAAGGGTTGGTTGAGGGGTACCGATATATTGCCTATTGGAGGATTTTATAAATCGCGACGATCTGGTGAGAAACATGCATGGGAAGCGCAAACAATGCATATGTTACAATCTGCTTGTGACCGTGCTTCATATGATATTTGGAAGCAATATAGTGCTAAAATGCGTTCAGCTCCGCCTATTGCTTTACGTGACTTAATGGATTTCAAACCAGTTTCAAAGCCAATTTCGGTAGATGAAGTTGAAAGTATTACGGCAATTCGTAAGCGCTTTGTAACGCCAGGCATGTCTCTAGGCGCATTAAGCCCAGAAGCACATAAAACCTTGAATGTTGCAATGAACCGTATTGGTGCTAAATCTGATAGCGGTGAGGGTGGTGAAGATCCAGCACATTTTCACCCAGAGCCAAATGGTGATAACCCATCTGCAAAAATTAAACAGGTAGCATCTGGACGCTTTGGCGTAACTGCTGAGTATTTAAACCAGTGTGAAGAAATAGAAATAAAAGTAGCGCAAGGTGCAAAGCCAGGTGAAGGCGGCCAATTGCCAGGAATAAAGGTAACTGACTTAATTGCCAGATTGCGCCACTCAACCAAAGGTGTAACATTAATTTCACCACCGCCTCATCACGATATTTATTCAATCGAAGATTTAGCACAACTTATATATGATTTAAAACAGATTAACCCAAGAGCGAAGGTTACAGTTAAATTAGTGGCATCTTCTGGTGTTGGTACGATTGCAGCAGGTGTAGCTAAGGCAATGGCTGATGTGATTTTAATTTCAGGCCACAATGGTGGCACTGGCGCATCTCCAGCAACGTCAATTAAATATGCTGGTTTGCCGTGGGAAATGGGCTTATCTGAAGCCCATCAAGTATTGGCAATGAATAATCTACGTGATCGCGTAACTTTACGAACTGATGGTGGGCTTCGTACTGGTCGTGATATTGTAATGGCAGCAATGCTTGGTGCAGAGGAATATGGTATCGGGACTGCGGCATTGATAGCCATGGGGTGTATTATGGTACGTCAATGCCAGTCAAATACATGTCCTGTAGGCGTCTGTGTTCAAGATGAAGAGTTGCGTAAAAAATTTACTGGCTCTGCTGACAAGGTAGTAAACCTAATTACTTTCTATGCTCAAGAGGTAAGGGAAGTTTTGGCAAGTCTTGGTCTGCGTTCTATGGACGAAGCAATTGGCCGTGCTGATATGCTAGCGCAAGTTAGTCGTGGAAATGATTACTTAGATGATTTGGATTTAAATCCAATGTTGGTTACTGTTGATGGAGCTGCTGATATTAACTATGACCGTGACCGTTTACGCCAATCTGTACCTGATACTTTGGATGCTTCAATTTTAGATGATGCAGAGCCATTTTTTAAACATGGGGAAAAAATGCAGCTGTCATATGCAGTTCAAAATACGTCGCGTACGATTGGTACACGTGTTTCGTCAAGGATTGTAAAGAAATTTGGAATGCATAATGATTTGCTAGAGGATCATTTGACAATTAAATTGACGGGTTCAGCAGGCCAATCGTTAGGCGCCTTTGCTGTTTCTGGATTGAAATTAGAAATCTCTGGTGATGCAAATGATTATGTTGGTAAAGGTCTTTCAGGGGGTAAAATTGTTATACGTCCACCCTTAGCTAGTCCACTTATACCATCTGATAATACAATTATTGGAAATACAGTATTGTATGGAGCGACAGCTGGTAAGTTATTTGCTAATGGTCGTGCTGGGGAGAGATTCTGCGTGCGTAATTCTGGTGCATCAGTTGTTGTGGAGGGCTGTGGTTCAAACGGATGTGAATACATGACTGGTGGAATTACAATTATACTTGGAGATATTGGTGCTAATTTTGGCGCAGGTATGACTGGTGGGATGGCATATATTTATGATCCAATGAATAAATTTCAATCTTTGGCTAATTTGGAAAGTATAGTAACTGTTCCTGTAACGGTTACGCATTGGGAAACTCAGCTAAAGACTTTGATTGAAGAGCATTTAAAAGAAACAAAAAGTCCTAAAGCTGCACAAATCCTTAATCGTTGGAATGAAGAGCTATCAAATTTTGTACAAGTTTGTCCAAAAGAAATGTTGATTCATATTTCACATCCATTGGCTCACGATGATGGAAAAAAATCTGCTTAAGTCAATTTAATGTAACTATCCTTATAAAAAGTAAATTTTTTGCCTCTTATAAGGATATAATAGCAAATATTATATTATGTTATTTTTAAAGGTTTGAGATTATTAGCGTTTATTCAAAGAATAAGGCATAAGATTATTTAATAAAATAATTTAAAAATACATGGATTAATTTTTTGAGACAGTTTTTAATTGGGTTTGGAATTTTCTTACTCTTACCTTTGTATCTTGTAATATTATTTTCCATTTTCAACCCTAGTGCTGGTTTTTATATGGGCAGTGAATTACGTCGACTTGGGAGCATTAAACATAATTGGGTAAAGCTTGATGATTTTTCTTCTGTTATGGCGCGATCAGTAGTTGCTGCAGAAGATGCTAATTTTTGTAATCACCAAGGCTTTGATTTGGAAGCTATAATGGATGCAATTAAGAATGGATCTAACCGAGGTGCGTCAACCATTACACAGCAAACAGCAAAAAATGTGTATTTGTGGCATGGGCGAAATTATGTGAGGAAAGGTTTAGAGGCAGGTTTTACGGGTTTAATAGAGATTTTTTGGACAAAAAAGAGAATTATTGAGGTATATTTAAATGTTGCTGAATTTGACGAAGGCGTCTTTGGTGCCGCAGCAGCAGCACAACATTATTTTGGTGTAGAACCAAATAATATTAATTCAATTCAAGCTGCAAGGCTTGCATCGGTCTTACCTAACCCTAAAGGGCGATCTGCTAGTAAACCTAGCAGCTTTGTTCAAAAGAGGACACATGCAGTAATTTCTGGTGCTGCAACAATTCTTGCTGACGGCCGTGCAAATTGTTTTCAAGATGGTTGAAGTCTTCACACATTCTTGGCAGTAAGGCTGTAATCCCTCAAAAGTGAACAAAATCATGAATCGTCTTTACCATTACCCACTTTCACCGTTTTCTCGTAAAGTGCGCCTTGTTCTTGCAGAAAAAAAAATTGAAATAGAACTTATCGAGGAACACTATTGGGAGCCAAGTGTTGAGTTTTTGCGTTTAAACCCAGCAGGGCGTATCCCTGTTTTGCGGCTAAATAGCCATACATTTTGTGAAAGTAATTCAATCTGTGAGTATTTAGAGGAAAAGTATCCTGAGCCACAATTGATGCCAAATAATGTTGAAGACCGTGCTGAAGTACGTCGGTTGGTGAACTGGTTTGATGACTCATTTTACCGTGAAGTGACCGTAAATCTATTAGGTGAAAGAGTGATGAAAAAAGTTAAGGGAACAGGCTATCCAGATAGCCAAAATGTTAAAAAAGGTGCTAAAAGAATTAAATTTCATTTGGATTATATGGCAAAACTTTTAGATAACCGCCGCTGGTTAGCTGGTGATGCTTTGAGTATGGCTGATTTTTCTGCAGCTGCGCAACTATCCTGTGTTGACTATATTTCTGATGTAGACTGGAATCGATCTGCCGTTGTTAAAGACTGGTATGCAAAAATAAAATCACGTCCAGCATTTCGTAGCTTACTAGTAGATCAAATTTCTGGATTTCCACAGCCACCGCATTATTCGGATCTTGATTTTTGAATCAAATTTTAAAACAATCTTTATTGGCGCAATCCCGTGAAGTTGGTTTCTCAATGACACGTATTTGTGCTCCTACAGACATTCCAGAAGCCCCTGCTCGCCTAAAGAATTTTGTTGAGAAAGATTACCATGGTAGTATGAGTTGGATGGCGGAACGAATAGCATGGCGTGGAAGCCCAGCCGAACTATGGCCAGAAGCAAAATCTATTATTATGGTAGCAGAAAATTATGCACCGGATCATGATCCACTAGATATTTTAAAGCATCCTGATCGAGCTGCTATATCTGTTTACGCGCAGAACCGAGATTACCATGAACTGGTTAAAAAAAAGCTTAAGAAATTAGGCCGTTGGTTAATTGAACAGCAACATGACACGCAGATAAAAGTATTTGTGGATACAGCGCCAGTTATGGAAAAACCTTTGGGAGCAGCGGCGGGTCTTGGTTGGCAAGGTAAACATACAAACTTAGTTTCGCGTGAACTTGGGAGTTGGTTTTTCTTAGGAGCAATTTTTACAACTATTGATTTACCAAAAGATACACCAGAAATCGATCATTGTGGGAGTTGTCGCTCGTGTCTAGATGTTTGTCCTACCTCCGCTTTTCCAGCACCATACCAATTAGATGCAAGACTATGTATATCATATCTAACGATCGAACATGCTGGACCTGTTGATTTGGTTTTACGAGAAAAGTTAGGCAATCGTATATATGGTTGTGATGACTGTTTAGCTGTATGCCCATGGAACAAGTTTGCTCAAAAAGCAAATGAAATTGGTTACATCGCGCGATCAGAACTTAAGGCCCCAGAATTAGCTGAATTGGCTACTTTAGATGATAAATCTTTTCGAATACTATTTTCAAAAAACCCAATTAAACGTATCGGTAGAAACCGGTTTGTACGTAATGTATTATATGCAATTGGGAACTCTGGATGCATAGAGTTAAGAAGTAGCGCACAGGCATTGCAGTTGGACACTGACCCTGTTGTAAGAGACGCAGCAGATTGGGCTGTAGCAATGCTGGAAGGACGTATATAATGAATAAAGTTATGTTGAGTATTGGGCATGGTTTTTCTGCCCGTGCGCTTGGACAACATTTGTTAAATGAGGGTTGGATAGTTTATGGAACAACGCGATCAAAAGAAAAAGCTGCCGCACTTCGCCGAGAAGGTATTGAACCTATCATTTGGCCTGAAACTAATTTGTTGCCATACTTAGAAAAGGCTACTCATATTTTAACATCAGTAGCGCCAAATCCAGATGGTGACCCAGTTCTTCATGCGTATGGCGAGGAATTGTCTAGGGGTTCGTTCGAATGGGTAGGCTATCTGTCTACCACTGGAGTTTATGGTAATCATGATGGTGGTTGGGTTGATGAGGACACACAATTAAACCCTACTACAAAACGTGGAGAAATGCGCCGTAATGCTGAAGCCGCCTGGTCTACTCTGGGTTTACCACTTCATATTTTTCGCTTAGCAGGAATTTATGGACCTGGGCGTGGACCCTTTGCTAAAGTGCGAAGTGGAAGTGCTAGGCGTATAATTAAGAAAAACCAAGTTTTCAGCCGTATTCATGTAGATGATATTGCTCAAACGCTATATGCCTCAATTTGTTCACCGCGCATTGGTGCAGTTTATAATTTATGTGATAATGATCCCGCGCCACCAGAAGATGTGATTGGCTTTGCCGCAGAATTATTGGGTATGCCTATACCACCAGCGGTTAATTTTGAAGTAGCAGAAATGACACCAATTGCTCGCAGCTTTTATGCAGAAAATAAAAAGGTTCGCAATAATTTAATCAAAGATGAATTAGGAGTAGACTTGAAATTTCCAGATTATCGTGCCGGCCTTCGTGCTTTATTAAAGCAGACAGATTAAAGTATAAATTTACTGCCACAAAAGAGTTATTAGATGAACAATACCTGTGTTCCAACCCTGGTTAGATCAAATAATTCTGCGATTTGTGCATTATATAATCCAATGCACCCGTTAGAAGATCGGCGCCCAATTTTACGATTATCGTGTGTTCCGTGAATGCGAAAATATGTCCAAGATAGGTATAAAGCATGTGAGCCTAATGGATTACCTGGTCCTGGTCCAATATATTTTGGCCAATCAGGATTCCGCTCAAGCATTGATGGTGTTGGCCTCCAGTCTGGACCCACGCGCTTACGAGTGATGGACGTTCGACCTAATCGAGTTAATTCATCTGATGAGGGAACCGCTACTGGGTATAACTTGTAAATACTTTGATCTTCTGACCAAAAATGTAACGCTCGACTCTGAGTATCGACTAAAACAACACCTTTTTTTGTATTAGAAAAATAGTCCTTCCAGTTGCTGCGGTCTCGAAAAGCTGAGGCATTGCGGCGAACTGTATCTGCTTCTCCTGCAAGTCGAGATTCTGGATTTTGGGGAGTATTAAATCCTAAATCAGGATTGTTTAAATCAGGGTTCCAGCCTTCTTGGGCAACTGAATGGGTCCCTAACGTAATTGCGCTCGCGGCGGTTGCTGTAAATGTACGACGCGTAAAACATTTTGACATTGTGTTGTATCCTGTCCTTTGAAGCAGTATTGATTTGTTTATATCAGTGCATAATAAACTATTTCAAATCAAATATAAGTTACCCGTTAATAGTATACTTATTATAAATTTAAAATACGTAAGTCTGATACTAACTATATTGAGCATAATTGGAGAGATTTTATGTGGAAAGTATTACTAGCTACGGCAATATTAACTGCACTAGCAGCCTGTGAAGCACCATCTGTAAAAAGCCGCCCTGGGGATGGAACAGTAATTATCCAAATGAGCCGTATTGGTGCTGATAAGGTGCAATACCGCCACTTGGATTCTGTCAATGCCGTTCGCCAATCACGTGGGCTAGGATCTTTGATATTAAATGCATCTTTAATCCGTGCAGCGCAATCACATGCATCTGATATGTCTGCCCAAAACCGGCCTTGGCATTTTGGTTCAGATGGCTCATCGCCTTTGGATCGCTTGTTTAGCGTTGGATATAAGGGTGAGTTGGTTGGCGAAAACGTCTCGGAAACATTTGAAGATGATTTCAACACTTTAGACGTCTGGATGAACATTCCATTATCTGCGTCTGTGATATTAGATCCTGAGGCTATGCAAATGGGGATTGCTTGGCATCAAGACACAAATGGTAAAATTTGGTGGGTTCAATTAATAGCTAAGTAATTCTTAAGGTTTGATTAAAATTGGCGTCCCAACTTTAACCATAGAATAAATTGAAAGCATGTTTTTATCCGATACAGAAATACAACCAGCTGTCCAATCACGTTTTCCGTATTCGCCTTTGTATCGAGGCCCACCATGTATAAAAATATCTCCACCTGGATCAATGCCCATTGAATTTGCGCGCACTGTATCTTTAGCATTAGGATAGCTAATCCCCATGCTTAAAAAATATTTACTATGATAATTTTGGCGATCAATAAAATATAAACCTTCTGGAGTACG